>Ga0209431_10002437_pt1 | contig 15137 bp, 20 predicted proteins | sample RifCSP13_3_FD_184021 | JGI IMG/M metagenome (GOLD analysis project Ga0209431, IMG submission 184021) | Soil microbial communities from Rifle, Colorado - Rifle CSP2_sed 13_3 (SPAdes) (version 2) | ecosystem: Environmental > Terrestrial > Deep subsurface > Rock core/Sediment | place: Rifle...
GGCGGAGGACATGAGGGCGCCGGTCATTTGGCCGAATTCAACTTCGCCGGCTACCAACGCTTCGATCGCGGCGCGTGTGAATATGATTTCAACGCTCAGTCCGTTTCGTAAAAACAGTCCGCCCACATCCGCTACCCAGAGCACGCCTTGAGTCGGGCTGGGCGAACTATATGCGGCGCGCACTCGGTCTGCGGCTACGCTAGCGCTGTGCGCCCGACACGGGGAAAAGAACCCGCTGGCGATGAAAAGCCAAAAAGTGATCCAACGGAGCGATCGATAGTTGTCCATGATCGGACGTGAAATTGAACCGAGCTGTTGACGAGTGTGGCGACGGCTTGCCGGAAAATAGGGAAAGAGGTTGCATTTGCCCCCTCGTATTCCCAGCTAATTTAAAAGCCTCTTACCCCAGTTGGGGGCACATGTCCAGCTCTCTCTTCGGGCCAGGCCGCTTGTTGCGCTCCGCTCTACGAGCTTCCTCGCCCGTCACTGTCACGGCAGCGCGATGCTGATCCCATTCCAACAATGGACTCTTCGGACCTACGTCCCACTTGCCGTCCCACTTGCCGTCCCACTTGCCCTGACACCGACAGTGGTCTTCAGGGCAACGGGCGCTTTCCGCCCGGCACCGGCGCGTCGAAGGCATTCAGGGTCATGGCAACCATGGTGTAGAATCCGGCGGCGGCAATCAGCTCGATCAGCAGATCCAGGCCGAGCGCCGCGAGCGCACGGTCGTAGGCAGGCTGGCTCAAGGTGTGCGTTTCGTTGATCGCGGTAATGGTGTCGTAGACCAGGCGTTCATCGTCGCGTGCAAATTCCGGTGCGCGCCGCGCGCGGATCGCATCCACGACTGCCTGTGTAAGCCCCGCTTCAAGTCCGTTCTTTTCGTGCACGAACCACTCGTATTGCGCGGACCAGTGGCGCGCAACCACCAGCACCATGAGCTCGAACAGCCGCATGTCGAGCTTGCCACCCAGCCTGAGTGCGTTGCCGACCCGGTTGGCATGGTCTGCGATTTCAGGATTTCTGAGCCAGATAGCAAAGGGCCCGCGCACGATACCGCCGCGGGCGCCGCCGATTTCCTGGTAAACACGCCTTTGTTCCGCCGTCATTTCTTCCAGCACTATGTCGGGTACACGTGCCATCCGAATCTCCTTTGCATCAAGGGTCATTCGCATCGAGCATCGAGGGTCAGACATCGAGGGTCGGGCCTTTACCTTTGCTCTTGGTTGACGCCCTTCACCAATCGGCTGATCGACGAGTAGTGCAACTTCAGATGCCGGGCCACTTCCATCTGACTGTAACCGTGCTCGTTTACCGCCTTCGATATCATTCGATCCCGTTTCGCTTTTCCTCTCCCCACCTCAGCAAACAGTTTCTTTAAGCTGGCCCGCCCGATCAGTCTTTGCCCTTTCGGTATCTCCCGTACCCTCTGCCTGCCCGTGACATGCCCCCGCAACGCGTCGGCGAACCCTTCCAATCCCAAAAGGCTCTGCGCCTCCAGATCCTCCCAGATCGTAGCGTTTCCTATCCCCTCTCTCACATACTCCCGGTACTTCGCCTGGGCCGGTCCTCGCCTCTGTCCAAAATGGCTGAGTATCTCCTCGACCGTAAGACAGCGGGGGGCCGCGGCTAGTCCGCCAGTTGCGCGATAGCTGCTCCAGGCCCACTCTCTCGGGTGTTTGACGGCTTTGGCCCTTACCGGGTTGAGCACCACGTAGCGGCACACTTCCAGAAAATGGCTCTCTTTCTGTACCAAAATCCCCTTAAACCGCCCCTGAAATAGATGCCCCACCCGATGGTGGCGTCGATTGAACGCTTGAGTGTAGACACCGTTTAGCTGACGCATCCCCTTGGATAAATTCCCATCCGGCGTCTCGATCACCAGATGATAGTGGTTGTCCATCAAACAGTAGGCGTGACAGAGCCAGTGGAAACGCTTGCTCACTTGCCCAAGCGTGGTCAAGAACAGCTCCCGGTCGCCGTCGTCCTTGAAGATCGGCTTTCGCTCGTTGCCCCGGGAGGTGGCGTGATAAAGCGCTCCGTCGTATTCAATCCTTAACGGCCGTGCCATAACAACGAAAACCTAGGACGACAAACAGTGATTGTCAAGAGTAGATTCTGCTGCAAAACCCCCCTATTTTTTCAAGTCCAGTTTTTCTTCAGAAGACGTTTTTCCACTGTGGGATGGAAAATCGTCATGGAACCCGAAAGGAGGTCATTCTCTAAACTTCTTTTCGGGTATGGGCTTAGTTTCTGTTGCTTTTACCCGAGCTTCTCCCCCCTAACTGATCTGCGGGACACACTTCACCCCCGCCGCTATTTTTTGGATTTCCCACCTCATGAGGTTAATCCAGCGTTTCACATTACAGGCCGCTCCAATGAAATAGTTCTGCAAGGCCACCTTCTTCAATCCTCGATACCGGGCTCGACGTATTCCATGGGCTCGGACTAACTCGCTGTGGGTGGCTTCGATGCCGTTGCGTTGCTTCATCCGCTGTTGAAAGGTTTCGGTCTTCATCTCTTGTCGTCGGGCTTGGAGCACAGTGTGGTTCTGGCCGACCACTAAGGTCCGGTGAGACTGCCCTGGCCCCAAACACTGCTCGCGTAGCCCACAGTCCCGACATTGCCAACTCCATTCAAAGCGGTAACTGACTCTGCCTGTCTTCTCCTCTTCCAGCCGACTACACTGGGTGCTCGGTTGGCCTGCCGGGCAAACGGCACGCCGCTGTTCAACCTCGACCCCAAACGCTTCGGCGCAAAACCCATTTTTTCTGGGACCCGACGGTTGCGCCGGCCCCATCAATTCCCAACCCTCGGCTTTCGCTTTGGCCAACTCTTGAGCCGAGACATAAGCGCCATCCACATAAAGCTCCGAGGGTTTGTCCAGTCCCATCTGATTTTGTTCTTCGAAGACCTGCTCCATCCCAGCCTCATCACTGTGGGTGGCCGGTTGCGTGACCACCGCAGTAATAAACTGCTTGGTCGGCTCTCCGTTCTGCTGCACTGGCTCCCCCACCGTCTCAGCCACTTGGAGCTTGTAGCCTACCCAGTCCTTTTTTTGCTTACCGTGCCCTTTGGCACTCCACTGCGCCTCCGCATCGTGTGGATTGTGTACCGCACCGCTCGGTGTGATCTCAATGACTTCCACCTGCCCGCTATCGGCTACACGAAATCGCTCTTGAAAGACTCGGTGGAGCAACTGAACCTGTGCCCCTTGCTGGACTTCTTCCCCCAGCTCCTTCACCCAACCCTCCAACTGTAAAATATCTTGCCCCGCCTGGCGCATCTTCGTACGCAACCCCTCCTCGGCGGTCTTGTAATCTAACTGACTCTCCACATAGCGCTCCCACAACAAGCCCCAAAACTCAGGCCGCTGCTCCTCCCCCACCACCTTCTCTAATTCCTCTAAGGCTAACCGCAAACTCTCCCGCACGCACTCCAGCGAACTCATCCGACTGACTAACCCCAGCACATGGGTGGAGTCGAGCCGTTGCTTGGCTTTCTTTGGCACTAACCCCGCCTGCCGTAACCCACCCAGCACCACCTCAAAGGCCAGCCGCCCTTGTTCATGGGCCATCAAGCGCTCGCGAAACCGCACCAGCGCCGTCGGATGAAACTCCTCAGACTTCAGCTCCTCATTCAATCCAAACTTCCACCCTATGTGGTACTTCACCCTCTCCGCTGCCTGACGATCCGGTGCCCGCTCCAAAAACTGCAACAGGCTAACTCCCAACAGCAACACCGGCTCGATGGCCGCTCGCCCATTACCCTCGCAGTAACACGGCTCCAGTCTCGGTCGCGCCTGCACCAGTAAGGGATAGATCTTTTCGGCAAACAGCCGGTAGCGGTCGCCGGTATCAAAGACTTCATGACTGACTGCCTGCAAACCGAACAGGTGGGCTTGGGGATTAAATACCGGTAAGCTCATAGCCGTCCTTTCGAGCGATCATTTCAGCTTGACAGTTGCTAGCTTATCAGCTAATTTCCCCTTATGCAAGCAAAATATCCCCTCAAGGTGCAGGCCATTCGTACCAAGGGAACCACCCCTCGGCTCTACGTCTACTTCCCCCTGCCGCTGGCGGCGGCTATCGGGCTAAAAGCGGGTGAACGGGTACAATGGGAGTTACTCGACCGAAGCGAAGTTCATCTGGTCCGATTGGACACCTCCGCTCCCTCCACTCGCAAACGAGCCGCTAAGAAGCGAGCACCCTAACGCTAGAAAGACTTCGCCAATGGGGGGGAGCTTTGACAAGGAGGTTTTGCAGCAGAATCGAGTTGATTAGCCAGCTCGCGGAAGCGTCACCACCCAGCGGGACGGTGCCACGTGATTATTTGATATTGGTCGAGCTGCGCACGATGCCCCAGGGCCATCCCGATTACCGCGTCATCGCGCAGGAGATGTGAAGAGGTGGAAGAGGTGTCAGACATTTATTTATTGCATTTATCTTTCTCGTTGATCGTAGAATCGTTCAAACCCCGTAGATAAATAACTATATGTCTGACATCGATTCGACATCGATTCTAACACCGATTCCAGATTCTTGACTTGACGACTCGAACTCCGTATTTATGCAGTCCGTAGGGTGAAGAGGATGCCCCATTCCAAAGCAAGCTTAGTGGACAGACCCTGGCGTCTTTCCCTAGCAACCATTGCCTTCTTGGCCGTTTTCGTTTGGGGTTGCGCGAGCAGAGTCATGAGCTATTCATTGGCGGAGGCCGAGATCCAAAAACCGCCGACTCCAATACCTTTTCGGATTAAGGTCGCAACGTTTAAGGATGCTCGTTCCGAAGACGAGAAGATCGGCGAGGGTAAAGGAAAAGGTTTGATGGCAACGCGGGATCGTTTTTTTCAGAACGTCCCCGAGGGCATTACTAGCGCCGTCGTTGAACACGTTCGCCGCAATGAACTTTTTCTGGAAGTCAGTCCCGCCGCGTTCTCCTCAGCGGAGTTTACGGCCGAACGTCTCGAGTTGTTGCAGAGCGAAGCCGATGCTGTTCTGATCGGTACAATAGCTCACTTTTACGGCATCGTTCACCGGAGCCAAGCCATCATGGCGGGCATGGCGGGGGCCGCCGGGGTGGCCGGAGGCTTGATCGGGGGCCTGTTTGTTGCCGGGATAGAGTCCACAATCTCGAAGGATGTCGAGGGACATGCGGCGCTGATCGATCTTGAGCTTCTAGACGCAAAAACAGGGGAGTCCAAGTGGAAGGGCGTAGCAGAAGCCCACTTCAAACGGACAGAAAGGGGGCTGCCAGAGGCCGCTGATGCCGCGCTTGAGGCTTTGAAGACGGCGGTGACAAAGCTCGTGGATCAATTGCGCGAACTCACTCACAAGCCGACGGGAAACGGTTCTTGACTCGTCTTAATTGCCCCACTTCCGCGTAGCAACGAAACGCAAGAAACGGGTCAAATCTTTTGTTGACAATTGACTGACCGAGAAAATGTACCGGGACTCTTTTCTCGGACAACGCGCCACGGCAAACCTACTTAAGATCCAAAAATTCCCTCGTCCCGTAAAGCTTCGCGCACGGCTACAGAGTCGGCGTCGTTAATGGCAAGGACTGCGACCGTTGTTCGTCCGACGGCGGTTTTCCCGCGCAATATCACACCATCCCAGTCGAAATGGTCGGTCCATTGATCGGTCCGCGGGTGATACAACCGTGTTAGCTCTCCGTTCTCTGGATCAATACCGGCTATGTTCGGTCCCTTGCGTACATTGCACGAGAAGCACGCCCAGGCAAGGTTCGCTGACGTAGTATTCCCGCCGTGTTTTTCGGCGATAATGTGATCGCTATGGAACGGAAGTTCTGCGGCCGCTTGTGGAAATTGACAATACTCGCAACGTCCTTGCGCACGGCCGATGACTTCTGCTTCCAGTGCGCGGTCTGGACGGGTCATGAAGTTAACCGGTTAGCGTGTTTTGCAAAGAACGCCGCGCCCTGGATTTCATCAATTCCAGCAGGCGCCCGATGTGTCTGTAATTTTCAAGCTCTTCGGCTTGCTCCGGTGAGAGTTGGCCGCTTTTCGCCATTTCCATCAGTTGAGCCATCCGTTCGCGGTCGCTCAGGTCAAAACCGATGTCCAAGATGGCTTCCGCAGCGGCACGCGGCCAATCTGCTACATTAGGGCGAAACACTCGATCAAGGATCGCTGCTTCGCTCTTATCAATGGCGGGATTCATGGTCTCTAAATAGCACGGCTCGGGATGTCTGGCAAATTAGGGGTTATCATATCGTGGTTGTCCACTGCTCCCACTGCGGCAGTTGAGACAAGAACGCTTTCTTGATCACCCCGCCCGCATCTTGAGCACCGTCGGAATATCTATTATTTCCTGATACGGTCGCAGTTCTTCTTCTTTACGCTGCGCGCCGAGCACGGCCATGCGGTCGGCGAGTTCGTTGCCTTCGGTGCCGACGTGGGCGGCGACGTGGGTGAGCTTCAGTTCTTCTTCAATGCGTCGGTAGATCGCGTAACAGTCCTGGATAATTTCCAGGTTCTTGATCTCGCCGCCAGGTTTTTTCCAGCCTTTCTTTTCCCAGTTCGGTGCCCAACTGCGAACGCAGTTGATGGAGTACGCCGAGTCGCTGCAAACTTCGACGGTGTTGCCGGTCTTGATTTCCGCTTCGGCCATGCGCAATGCGTGATAGAGCGCGTTCAGTTCGGCAGTGTTGTTGGTCCCCATGGGATTGTACAGGCCAAACCACAATTGCGCTAGTTGGCCGGCTCGATACACCACGATGCCGGAGCCGGCATTGCCGGGGTTGGGTTCACAGGCACCATCGCAATAGATGCTGACATCGAACTGTTGAGAGGGATGGGCCGCACTGCGTTCGCTGTTCGGTGTGCTGGCTTTTTGTCTGCTGGGCGTTTTGGGTGGAATGCTCGCGTAGCCGCCGCGACCAAAGGCTTGCTCGGCTTCCGCACGGGTCGGGAAGGACTTGAAGCGCGCCCCGGCAAACTTGTCCACGGCCCGCTGAGTGGTCGCCCAATCCGTGAATACACCGGTCTGCCGTCCTGACCATACCACGTAAAAGTTTTGCGCCATGCTGAGTCGATCTGCCTCCTAGAAATTAAACCGTCGTGTAAATCACTATGGAACCGGTAACTTTGATTTTCGATTCTGGATTGAGCCCAATAGACTTTCGACCTGAAATCCGATTCGGGAACAAGGATGGATTCACCGTCAGCGGTTGGTATACATCGGTCTTCGATCCCGCAGCGCCAGCCAGCCGCGAGCGATCCGGTAGATCACCCACAGGCCGGCCGCGATGAAAACCACGATCGCAAGCGGAATGCCTATGAAAGTCACAAACAAAAATCCGCCGATCAGACACCAGAGGAGGCCAAACCAAAACGTCCGAATCTGCCAGCGAAAGTGTGACTCGAGAAAGGTGCCTCGCGCCTCTCCTCTCTTCAGGTAATTGATGATGACGGCGATAATCGAGGGCATGCCAAAGACGAAGGCGCCGATGATCGTCGCAGCAGTCGTTATGCCGATCAGGAGGCTCAGGGCGTGCAGGGCATAGACCAGGTGTGCGACGTTGACGAGGGAGGGTGACGGGTGGGCGTCGATTAGAGTTTGTTCGGACATGAGCGTTACCCCTCAGCGAATCACACGCTCATCCTGATCGACGATCGCCTCGAATTCAAGCCCATGGGGCCGCCGGTTCCGCAGCCTCCCACAGCTCGATCACCAATACTCTCTAGAGGGGGATTTAGGGTCGCGCGTCAGTATTGACTTATTCCTCTAGCTCGCCGTGCTCAGAGCAATCGTCGCGAGTCGTGATGGGCGCCGTTGCGCCGCCCTTGCCGATGATCCGAAGTAAGCCGCCCTAGATAGTCTCGCCGAAGCTTCTAGCTCTTACCGCTACGGGACTTCTCTCAGCAACCGGGAGTGACCCTATGGATCACGACCGCAATTCATCTGGACATGCAGATTGATATGCCTGTAATTATTGTTATGTCTGAGACCAAAACCGTCAACTAATGTGGATGTCACCTTTTCTTCACGCATTCCTGGGTATTCTTACCCTCGGACTCCCCCGCGTGTTTTTTCTTGAATTCGAAGTCAAACAATACTAGTGTGCCCCCGGGAAATTCGAGAGGAGATCCACAGCTGAGATTAAATGAAAAGAGGCCGAGATGACATGTAAATTGAACATATGGATTCCTGTTTTCACTCTAATGTTATTTGTAACGCCCTATCTTCGTGCAGCAAAGGCTGAGGACAGACTCCGCATCGCATGGGCGGGGGGGGCGTCGAGCACACCTATTTGTATCCTTCAAGAGAAAGGTCTGTTGAAGAAACAAGGCGTTGAAGCCGAAATCATCAGAGTCAGCGCCAGTACTATGGCACTTCAAGCGATGATTGCCGGAGAGCTTGACATTATTGTCGCCTCGGTGGCCACCCTCGTGACCGCACGGCTGGCGGGTGCAGACGTGGTCATGATCCTCGCGATGGTACCCACGTTTCCCGCACACATTGTGGTGCCGAAAGCAGTTACCGACGTAAGACAGCTTAAGGGCAAGACTGGAGGCGTTGGCCGCCCAGGAACTACCACGGAGATAGGAATGCGCCTCGCTTTAAGTCGATTGGGTCTCGATCCGAATATAGACGTAAAACTTGTGCCGGTTGGGTCGACGGCGGACGCGCTGGCAGCGCTTTCAAAAGGGATCGTCCAATTTGGAATTCTCGTCGAGCCTTATGTTCGCGAAGCAGAGAAATTTGGCTATAAATCTCTTATTGACATCGGATCGTTGAATATCCCGTTTCATTGGAACGCAGTCCTGACCAGGGAAACGACAATCCGATCGAAGCGCCCGTTGATTGCAAAGTTTGTTCGAGCGATGTTCGAGGCAATCCATTTCTATAAAAAGGACAAAGACTCGACCATAAAGATCATAAGTAAGTACACCCGAACCACCGACCTCGACAGTCTCGAGAGGACCTATCAAGCGTACATTAACCTACTGCCGGAAGTGCCGCTTCCGGCGCCAGAAGGCGTTAAAACCTTCCTCGATTATATGGCGACGAGTCGGCCGGACGCCGCCAAGGCGAATCCGAAAGACTTCGTCGATTTGAGCTTTGTCCAAGAGGTTCAAGCGTCGGGTTTTAACAGACAATTATACGGCAAATGAACGGGGACAATTGACAACTTCATTGTCTGGATCTGAAAAGAGAGAGGTTTTAGTTTCGTTATTTTGAACGCTTATTATCATACAGCCGATTCGTAAACTATAGCGCGAAAAAGCCCTTGGCGGATAACGCGGTTCGTCGCATGAAGGTGGCTCATCCGGCGGGATTGCCGATCTTTTTCGCCAAGGGGAACCATCGCCCGGATAATGTTCCGTCCATCACGCTCATGACAGACAACAACATGGGGTTGAAGACATGGCCAGGCGGAGTCACACCGGCCTCTACGCATGTCATCGGCGATGACTAAACCTCGGCCGTAATCCGGACTCGCAGCAGGCCCCAACGGTTATGGCCCCAAATCCGCTGGCGCGCTTTTTATCAACGTATTTGGACTTGGCCTTCGGGCGGTGCGTGAATCGATACGATCGGCGTATCGGGTTTCACAGACGCCGGTATTGCGGCGATTGCAGCGGGGAGACAATAGCCAATCAGCAAGTATGGCTAACCAACACGACTTCCGAGGGGCAAGAGAGCGCAAACTTTTTCCCTTCCCCATGTGAGGTCCTGTTTCAGCTCGAACTGATTGAAGAATGAATGCAGCGAAAAACTAGTGGCTCTCAGGCCGGCAGTGTGGTGTCCATTTCTAAACGCTAACATATCACGTTGCGATTGACTCCTGACAGATTCACGTTGGTACGACACTTTGCTACAGGAGTCGTTGACAGCTATTCGGAAACTGTGTTACGGGCGGTGTATCTGCAGCACTAAATGAAGTCGAGATTCTTCTATGATACCGAGAACGACCTTTTGGATTTGAACCAACGGGACGGCAATTGATTGACAGGAACTCAGGGTGGTCGCTGCACGAAAACCCGATCACGAACTCAGAGAAAGAAACGGTGACGCTGTCAAGTAACAATGTGCGGGTAAATCGTAAGTCAGCGACCGTTCGAAAATCGAAACGCTCTCTGGTTTTTGACGTTCATTCACACATCAGAATACCCGAGGTGACGGCTCTGCTGCGCGAGATGTCTCAAACGGGGAACCCCAATACCCGTCAATGGGTAAGCGGTAGATCGGCCGTCGAGCAGAAACGTATCCAACAACAGAACCTTCCGAAGGAAACAGATTACAAAGTGCGCCTCAGGGAATTGGACCGGCTGGGGATCGATATTCAGGCCGTAGCGGTTAACTTACCCTCCGTTTACTACTACGCCGACGGGGAGCTGGCGTTAAAGGTGGCGCGGATTTGCAATGATGGCATTGCTGAATTTGTTTCTCACGCCCCCGATCGTTTTGTAGGTATCGGATCGGTCCCGTTGCAGGATGTTCCCCGGGCGATTAGGGAACTGGAGCGGGCCGTTAACAGTCTCGGCCTTCGGGGGGCGTGGATTTCGTCCAACGTTCAATGCCAAGAACTCGGTGAGCCTAAGTTCAGACGGTTTTGGGCTAAGGCTCAAGATCTGGACATTCCCGTCTTCATCCATCCCTTAGGCTTCACGCATCCAGAGCGGCTGCAGAAATGGGCGCTTTGGAGCACCATTGGGCAGCCGCTTGAAGAAGTATTGGCGATGTCATCGCTAATCTATGAAGGGGTCATGGACCGTTACCCGAACCTCAAGATCTGCGTCTGTCATGGCGGAGGATATATGCCGTATTACATCGGGCGTCACGACGAAACGTTTGCCCAGCGCCGAGAGATCAGAGATAAACTCAAAATGCGACCGAGTGCCTACCTCGACCGGTTCTATTATGACACCGTCATTTTTGATCCGGACATGTTGACCCTTCTGGTTAAGAAGGCAGGTACAGGAAAGGTTATGATGGGAACAGATATGCCATATACTGCGCCGGAACCGGTGGCGTTCATCCGTAATGCCCACGGGCTCGCGGCCGCGGATAAGGAGAAACTGCTTTGGCGAAACGCGGCCAAGCTGTTGCGAATTCCCGTTTAGCTGCCGAGCTTCAGAGACTCTTCAGAACAACCGATGTCCGAGAGGGCACTTTCTACGGCATAGAACCCTGACGATACTGTAAATCAGCGTCATCTCTGGATTGCGGAGAAGCATGAACGGCTAATTCCCGTTTAGGCAGTTGGATAGCGCGCGTGAGATGTATGTATGCTTGTGGCGTCTAGGCTGTTTCGCGCAGAATTTAGGGTTAAAGAGATAGAGAGATAAAGAAAGGGCAGGCGATGAATAGGATATGGTGGCCAATATTGTTTGTGGGGTTTTTTTTTGCTGTTATCGACGCACGCACAGCTCATGCTGCTTCAGCTCAAAGAGTGCCGACCCCTTTTTATGAGGGTAAGACGATACGTTTAGTGGTTGGATACCCTCCTGGCGGCGGTTTTGACGTGTGGTCTCGACTAATAGCAAGACATATGTCACGGCACATACCGGGCGAACCTTCCATCATCATACAAAATATGCCGGGTGGAGCATCCCTCGCCGCAGCCAACTCGGTGTATGCCACGCAGCGAGGCGACGGCCTTACCATGGTAAACTTCAGCGGCACTCATGTGGTCAATGCCGTAGTTGGAATGCCGGAGGTTAAGTTCGACCCGGAGAAATATATATGGATAGGTTCCCCTACTCCAGGCTTCCGGCCTCAAGTCTTGTATGTCCGACCAGACGTTGCCAAGACGCTAGATCAATTCTTGAAGGCTCCTAAGCCGGTAAAGCTTGGGGCCACAGGACAGGGAACCGGCCCCTTTCAAATGGCGAAGTTCCTTGAAGTTGGTGGAGCCAATGTGCGTGTGGTAGGTGGATATCCCGGCACTAACGACGTCTATGTCGCAATAGAACGAAAAGAAGTGGACGGGATTTTTTCATCCCAGGAGAGTGCCGACACAACCTTCAAACGTTTCTCGGATGATGGCCTCGTCGTGCCGCTGGTAAAGTTCGGCCCCGATAATGCGGGACTTCGACGGCTTGATCTCCCCGACTTCAGCGATCTAGTGAAAAGGATGGGACTCACTGCGGAATTGGAGACGTTGGGCAAGTTCATGATCCATTCATATGATCTGGCCCGGATGTATGCGCTGCCGCCGGGAACTCCGGCCGAGCGGGCCGAGACCTTGAGGAAGGCCTTTCAAGAGACGCTTAAGGATCCAAAGCTTGTGGAGGAAGCAACAAAGATGGGTTCTGTGCCGGGGCCGCTTACGGCTTCGGAGATAGAACAACTAGTGGTCTCCATGATCAAGACGCCGAGTGCCGTTAAAGAACTTTACAGGAAGCATTTTCTATAAGCTGCAGAATGACGAATCAACAGGAAACGGCGGAACGCGGCCCTCATTGGGAATTTGGTGAAAAAGATGAGATAGAGTTTGTCGTTTGGTTTATTAAGCTCAGAGACAGAGCCAATAAGGAGGAATTTTATTTTATGGTGACATTTGCTTCCAAGCTTAGTTTCGGCATTCAGCCTGCAGATTGGCAGGAGCGGATCAACCTAGCCCGTATGAGGGAACAGCGGGCAGAAAAGGCGCGGCAGGTGATGCGAAAGCATGGCATTGCGGCTCTCCTGGCTTCCCGCGGGGAGAACGTACGATACCTGACGGGCCTCCGGGGGCCCGAGTTCTTGCCTCAATTGTATTATGTTCTCTTCTTCGCCGAAGATGATCCTGTAGCCTTTGCCGGTCCTGGCTGGATTACCCAAATCCCCCCACAGGCCCCTTGGATTAAGCATTGGCGGATGGCTCGGTCTTGGCTTACCGGCATCGCCGGCCACGAAGCCACGTTGGAGGAGTCGCGAAAGTTTGCATCGGAAATTTACGAAGACCTTCGGGAGCGGGGCCTCACCAAGGAGAAACTGGCTGTGGCAGGCTTCGATGGGACCGCACAGCGGGCTTTGGGGGAACTGGGGCTAACGCTGACGGATGGTTGGCCTTTGATGCTAGAGGCTCGGACCACCAAAACCGACGATGAAATCAATTGTCTTAAAACAGTGGCGGCCATCTGCGAAGCGGCCTGGTATCGTGTCTGGGAGTCGCTGCGGGTCGGGATAAGGGACACTGATCTCTCTCTTATTATTGCCAATGCTCTTCACGAGGCCGGCGCTGATCGCCCCACGGCCGTACAGGCACGCTCCGGACCGCTTTGCTTCGAGCGAGGTCCGAGCGCCACGGGAAGACTGATCCAGACGGGCGACCTGGTGTATGCGACTATGTGTCATGTCCCTTTCCTCTCCTACCATAGCTGCACTTATCGGACATTTATCGTCGGCCGAAAGCCCAATGCCAGAGAGAAGGACTGGTACAAGGTGATGCTGGAGCGTATGGATGCCATTATTGACGCTATCAAGCCTGGCGCCACCACGGCCGACGCTGCCAAGCACTTTGCGCCCGCCAGCACCTGGGGCTACAAAGACGAGCATGCTGTCCTCACAATAGAAATCGGTCATGGCATCGGCATCGGCGGCTACGACATGCCGGTGATCAACCGGCAGTGGTCCCTGGATCACCCGCAGGTATTCGAGCCGGGAATGACGATTGCCGTTGAAAGCCGAGAAGGAGAGCACGGAGCCGGTGGAGTCCGATTGGAGAACATGCTTGTCGTTACGGAAAAGGGCGCTGAGATCATGGACTACTTCCCCCGCGACGAGATATTGATGGCTCCATATTAGAGGTGTCTTGCAGTGATGTGTCAGAATTGGAAGTCACTCAGCGACGAATGGCGTGCCGGAGTAAAGAAAGTCGCATTAGCAATGCTCCGCCTTCACGACCCTCTCGGACTTTGCAGTGAAGTAACTTTAAGTAGTCATGCCTCAGGCCGGGCTTTGGGTACGCGCTTGTTGAAGCAGAACGCGACAAAATAGTGGTGTGCACTGCTCAGCCGGTAGCGAGACAGCAAAAATGGAACTGAACCAACTTGAAATCAACAAAACAGCCTTACTATTTTTCGATCTCCTAAGCGGCTACTACGATGCGATGGGTGAGGCGATTAAGGCGCGCAAGAAACCTATGGTCGATAACGCTGTGCGCCTCATGAAGGCGGCACGCAAATCCCAAATCCCAATTTTTTTTGCAAAAGGCAATCTCCGGGAAGATGGAGCAACGACAGCTTTAGTATTGACTGACACCAATGTCTCCCTCAAGCCATGGCCCAATGGTGTAGTTGCGAAGGTCAAATCGGCAGCGATAGAGGGTAAAAGTGGTTCTGAAGTAATTCGAGAGCTTGAACCCAGGGCTGACGACTACTACATTCCCAAACACCGCTGGAGCGCGTTTTGTCAAACCTATCTCGATCTGGCGCTTCGGACGGCCAACATCAATACGCTCATTATTTCGGGAGGCTCCACAGACGTAGGCATCGCCGCGACTGTGTTTGCCGGCAAGGATATGGATTACAATATGATCGTTGTTCGTGATGCTTGTACGACCAATCACGATCCAAAAGCGCATGAGACTTTGATGGAGCTGGTCTTCCCACGTATGTCGCGCGTCAGAACGACGGACCAAGTGCTGCAAATGATTCAGCAAGCAGAGGTTGGTATAAACAGTTAGAATCAGCAGCGGCTATAGCTGTCGGAACCCGGAACCCGTGTCAACCCGTGCCAGGCTTGACAGACAGGAAAGATGAGTGCGCATAGGTCCGGCTCATTGTCTCACGCAGAGGCTGCCTGCGATGATTTTCGAGATAGCCGATGACGAGCAGCGCATGAATTCGGCGACAGCCGAAGGTCGGTGTCCTACCTTAACGGCCTTCAAAAGATTTGAGGTCGTGCCTGAGTTTTGACTTATTCCTCTGACTCGCCGTGCTCAGCGTAATGATCGCGAGTCGTGATGGGCGTTGTTGTGCTTCCGCGCCGCTCTGTGCCGATGATCCGAATTAAGGCGTCCTGGATTGTCTAGCCGAAGCCTCCGGCTCTCGGAGTCGATCGAAATCTGCATTACTCTTCAATTGCGTTTTGCGGCATCTGAATCCTCAAAGCTTTCGCCTTGCAATTTTCGCCATGGAAGGAGTACAAAAAGGTCCAGCCGACCACGGAGGAGTTATGGAA
>Ga0209431_10002438_pt1 | contig 15125 bp, 16 predicted proteins | sample RifCSP13_3_FD_184021 | JGI IMG/M metagenome (GOLD analysis project Ga0209431, IMG submission 184021) | Soil microbial communities from Rifle, Colorado - Rifle CSP2_sed 13_3 (SPAdes) (version 2) | ecosystem: Environmental > Terrestrial > Deep subsurface > Rock core/Sediment | place: Rifle...
GGCCGGCTTGTGCCGCCGCGTCGCGGGTTCTCTGGATCATCTCGGGCTGGATGTCGAGGGCGAATACGCTTCCTTGCGGACCGACGGCACGGGCAATGGGGACGGTGAGAAGGCCCGGCCCGCACCCGGCGTCGAGCACGGAGAGCCCTGGGGAAAGGTCAAGTCGAGAGAGTAAGGCGGCGTGATAGCGAGCGGTGAAAGGGTTGTCGAGCAGCCAGATCAAAGACGTGGGGCATGGGCGGGGATGCTTCCGAGAGATCAGGCGTGAAGCCATCCAAACAATAAAGATGAGCAGAACGGGGATGAGCAGAAATAGTAATGGGTACATCTTCAGGTGATGAGCGTTGTCTGTTCCACGTTGATCATCCTGGCGTAGAGGATCTGTTCGTTGATCTCCAGGCTGTTGATCAGGCTTAGCGCCCGCACGATTCCATCCCCGACCAGCTCACCTTCAATCTCTCCGAATTCGACCTCCAGGAGCACATTGTCTGCGCGCTGATCGTTTGAGACTCTCTCGGGGTCCTGCCAGGTGCCAAAGGCGCTGAGCTCGGTCGTTGCTTTCATGAAATCGAGGGCCTCGGCCTTCTCGCGCGGGAGTGTCAAGGTGAGCAGCTCCCGTTGCGTTCGCTGAAGCTGGATATTCGCTGCTTCATCGCCGAAAAGCAGGGCGAAGAGGAAGTCCTTGGCATACAGGAGAAGATCGTTGCCTCGGGGAGTGCGAAACTCACCAGTCAACAGAGCTGTCCCTTTCTGGGGGGCTTCGGTGAGCAGGTAGCGCTCGGCGATCAGCTTATCGCGGTCCCAAGTAGCGTATTTGGCAACGAATGTGTTAAGTTTGTCATGGTCGAAGGCATGCTCTCGGATGCGGGCGAGCCTTGCTTGCCTTTTCGCCGCTTTCACTTCTTGCAGGTGCTTACGATCCAATTCCTGAAGACTGTGGGCATCTAGGGTCAGGCGGACGATTTGCTCAATGAGCCAATCCCTGTCCTGGAGAGCAAGGTGATCCCTCAGCCTTGCCTCGAATTGGGGGACGAGTGCCTTATTGATCTGGCGGACGATCGTATCTATGTTGGTCATATGGAGAGATCCTCCTGGCGAAGGGGAAGGTTACCTGACAATATTGCTCGCTGCGCCGTCGTCGTCTCACTTACAGCACAGGAACCACCGCCGTGGACGGCGGCTCGAGCGATTGAACTGGAAGCATTACTCTGCCCGTACCGCAGATTCCTACGCCCAGGGGAAAGCGCTCGTCAGTGGTCTCAGGTACTGGCTAAATAACTCAAGTTGCCACCCGTCATTCTGAGCACCCCGTAGCCTTGTCCTGAGGCTAACGAAGGAGCGAGTGGAGGGGTGCGAAGAATCCCTGTAGCGTCTACTAAAACGAATGTTGCAGGGATGCTTCGCTCCGCTCAGCATGACAATTAGTGGCGGTTCCCTTCAAGGTAGCAACCTGGGTTAATTAAGGATAGAGTTCATCCAGATAGGGCTGGTAAAAGCAGCGACACCCGTTGGCGTGAGAACACCCCTCTACGGGTAAAACAGGTACCGCGTCCTTGCTGTAAGCCCCCTCGATTTCGTTACAGGCGGGGCAAGCATCTTGCATCACAAGGATACTCACCATTCTCACCCGCGGGTTTCCTTGAAAACGTTTGCGCGCCACGGCTGTGGTCGACAATTCTCTTAAATCGGCCCCACAATTGACACAATTTGTCACCTCATCTGGGGATAGGGCATTGCATTTCGAGCAGGTCTGCACGATCTCGCTCCTCTTTGAATTTTAGTGTTATTCTAATCGAAGTCTGCTTATCTTCAAAGAGGATCGGCTCTTGCCGAGCTGGCTTCCCGTTCGACCCGTGCCCGGCGGATCAGATTCTTCAGGTGGGCGACCAACACCCCGCTGGGTACTGGCTTGATCAGGTAATCGTCAGCGCCCTCGTCCAGGGCCTGGGCAACCGCGCCGGGTTTATTTAAGGCCGAGAGGACAAGGATCGGCACTTTGCTAAACTCACGGATCGAACGACACACCTGCCATCCATCAGCTCCTGGCATATATAAGTCCAGAACAACCACATCCGGATCCAAACGTCGCGTTGCCTCAATCCCCTCCTCCACTTGATGGGCGGTTATCACTTCGAACGATTTTGGCTCCAGGACTGCTTTAAGCATTTCGGTCATGGCGACATCGTCGTCAATTACCAAGACGCTGGTCAACAAATTTGTCCTCCTCACCACAAATCACCTCTTCCAATCAGACACTAATAAGACTCTCACTTCTCAACTGCTTTGACGCACGCCCGCCAGATGGACCTGCTGCTCGGATTCTCGTATCCCGTCGGTGTTGATTATGCACTAAAATCAAAGCGGATTACCTTACAATCACTTTACAAGTCTGGGGTCAGGAACTTGCATTCAAAGGAAAATGGAGATATGATTAGTCGAGAAAATGGTGAGGAGATGATCGGGATTTGATTAGCCTGCACAAGTTGTATTCATGACCTTACACATTAACTGTCCGCGTTGCAATCAACCAGTCGATTCACGCTCGCGTAATTGCGAACACTGCGGGGTAAACCTTGCTTTGGCAGCTGCACTGGCAGAATCTGCTTATTCGCCTTATATACCCATGCCTACCGATATACCCATCACCCCCGAGGCGCTCGTTCCGCGTTTAGGAGAATACTTGATTGAGAAAGAGCTGCTCCATCCCGCTGACTTACAGTTAGCCCTCAGGTACCAGCGCGAGAAAGCAGCCAAGGGAGAGCCCGTATTAATCGGCCAGGCTCTGGTTGAACTCGGCCTGATCGACCGCACCTCACTCGATGAGGTGGTGACAGAGCAGATCATTCAATTACAATCTGCATTGCAGGAGACAAACCGTCAACTCGAGCAGCGGGTCGAAGAACGCACCGCAGACTTGCAGCGCGCCTTGGACAAGCTGACTGAACTCAACCAGCTCAAGTCAAACTTTATTTCCAGCGTCTCGCACGAACTGCGCACGCCTCTGACCCATATCAAAGGCTACCTGGACATCCTCTCCGATCTCAGCCTGGGACCACTCACCCCCCTTCAAAGCGATGCTATTCAGGTGCTTAGACGGGCTGAGGCTCGCCTCGAAAAGTTGATTGATGACCTGATCCAGTTCTCCCTGGTAGCGCGCGGCGAACTCAGCCTTCAACTGTGCACATTCCAGCTGAATGAACTGATCGATATCGCGGCCGCCAAATCAGTCTCGAAAGCTGGCTCTAAACAGATTTCAATGGACGTCTCCCTGCCAGATGACCTGCCGCGTGTGCTCGCAGACAAAGAAAAGATCGAATGGGTATTAACCCAACTCCTGGATAACGCCATAAAGTTCACCCCTCCCGGTGGAAAGGTCTCGGTTGACGCTCAACAGAATAACGACTGGGTGGCTGTAATGGTGAAAGACAGCGGGATCGGTATCCCAGTCGAACGCATATCTGAGATCTTTGAACCTTTCCATCAATTGGACAGTTCCGTCACCCGGCGCTATCCTGGGACAGGCCTGGGCCTGGCAATGGTTCGCCGCATCCTGGATGCCCACAATTCAAGGCTAGAAGTCAGCTCATCTGCTGGGAAAGGCTCGCAGTTCGAATTCACTCTGCGCGTCGCAAATCAAAACCATGTCTGAAGAACTCGCTGAAGCTGGAAGCCTGAACTCTCAAGAATTAGACGCTATCTACGAAATCAGCCGGGTCGTCACTCGGGCGACTGAGTTGGATGCCAGCCTGGATGAGATCGTCGGTATTGCCCGGATGGTATTCATCTTTGATAATATCGTTCTGTACTTTCAGCAAGAAGCCGACAGTCTGGAACCTTCGTATGCGCGGGCGATTGGCCGGGGTCGTAACTCTGAATCCGACCTGGCCTGGGGAGAATCGGTCGCCAATGAAGTGCTAAGTCACGGACAGGTAGCCGTTCGAAAAGAGATCAGCGGTGATATTAACCAAGATCGCATGAACGCGCGCTACTTTCTGGGCCTCCCCCTGGTCGTCGGCTACCATCGCATTGGCTCCCTGGTCTTCGTCCGCTACGGAGGCCCGCCATTCACACCAGAGCATACGCACCTGGCTGAATATATCGCTGCGCACATCGCCCAGCTCTGTGAACACGGGCATTTAGTCACGCGCCTTTCACGTCTGGAGGCTGAACGGCAGTTAGAGCGCCTGCAAGACGATTTCGTCTCTACGGTATCTCACGAATTGCGTACTCCACTCGGCTTTATTAAAGGGTATGCGACGACACTGCTCCGAGATGATACCACCTGGGATGAGGCCAACCGCCATGAGTTCTTGACGATCATAGACGAAGAAGCCGATCGCCTGGGAGAGTTGATCGATAACCTGCTGGATTCTTCCCGCCTCCAATCTGGTACCTTGCGCATGGATTTCCAACCGCTGCGTTTGGATACGATGCTCCGGGATCTCCCCATGCGCGCCCGGGTCTTCGATGAAGACTTGGTTATCGAGGTCAACCTGGAAGCTGATGACTTGTTGATCCAGGCCGATCCGACCCGCCTGGCACAAGTCTTCGACAACTTGCTCAGCAATGCAGTAAAATACGCACCAGGTTCCAAAGTGACGATCAGCTTAGACACTGAGGGTGAAAAGGCTCATATTGCCGTGCGTGACAACGGTCCTGGGATCTCTCAAGCCCACCTGTCCAATATTTTTTCCCGCTTTTATCGCGTACCCGACGCGAACCGGTCGGTTCGCGGGAGCGGCCTCGGGTTGTTTATCTGCCGGCGCATCATCCGCGCCCATGGAGGTGAGATCACTGCAGAATCCTCCGTGGGAGAAGGGACAACTTTCAATATCTTCCTGCCATTGAATGAGCACAAAACAGAAGAATAAAAAACAATCTGAACGGTTGAGGAGGCAAACTCATGACCACCCGCATTCTCGTTGTCGATGATGAACCGCGTTATGTCCGCTTGATGGAAGCAAACCTGACAACGGAGGGTTATCAAGTGCTGAAAGCATACGATGGACAAAATGCTGTCGAAATCGTCGCTGAAAAGCAGCCCGATTTGGTGTTGCTGGATGTGATGATGCCTGGTTTGAATGGCTTTTCCGCCTGTGAGCGAATCCGAGAATTCTCCAACGTCCCGATCATCATGGTCACCGCCAAGGGAGAAGAACAAGATCGGGTCAGAGGTCTGGACGTCGGCGCAGACGATTATATTGTCAAACCCTTCTCCGCCACCGAACTTCTGGCGCGGGTGCGGGCTGTCTTACGGCGGGCTATCGTCTCCGGCAGCTCATTTCAGCAAGCAGTTTTCAATCATAGCAATTTACAAATCGACCTGGCTCGGGCAGAAGTCTTCAAAGACGAGAAAATGGTCTTCCTTTCTGCCACCGAATATCGCCTTCTGCTGCAATTCGTGCACAACCTGGGTAATATCCTCACTTCCGAAGACTTGCTGGTCAATGTTTGGGGGCCAGAATACCGGGAGGATAAGGAAATCCTTTGGGTGAGCATCTCTCGCTTGCGCCAAAAATTAGAAGACGATCCCCGCAACCCCCAGCATATTGTCACGCGCTCCGGCCTGGGCTACACCATGCCTCCATATTAAAGAGAATAATTAACAGGTGTGATTATGGAAACACGTCCGATAGCAATCACGATCCGCTCAAAAAAGATTGGTGTTTTATTGCGCGGGGCGCGCCTGGCAGCCGGGAAAAGTTTAGAGGAATGCGCCCAGGCGATCGGCGCCGCCGGTTCAACCCTGGAAGCCTATGAGCGCGGAGAGGCCTCACCCGCCCTCCCCGAGCTGGAGGCCCTGGCTTATTATCTAAAGACCCCGCTCGCCCACTTTTGGGGGCGCGAGATCGCCTCAGCGAGCAAACCAGAAACCACGGGCACCGACCCGCTGCGCTTACTTCGCCTACGCAACCATATTATCGGGGCATTATTCCGCCAGGCGCGCCAGGAAGCCGGCCTCTCGCCAAAGGATGTGGCTGATCGAACTGGGATTACAGAAGAAAAGATCAAATCTTATGAGCTTGGCGAACAAGCGATCCCCTTGCCAGAACTGGAAGTGTTAGCCAGCGCAGTCAACCGTCCGCTCAAGGATTTCCAGGATGGCCGTGGGCCGATCGGCACCTGGATCCGGCAACAGCATGCGCTGCAGTATTTTGCCGAACTATCCCCTGAATTGCAGGACTTTATCAGCAAACCGGTCAATCGACCTTATATAGAACTCGCCCAACGTTTGAGCGAAATGTCTGTTGAGAAACTCCGGGCAGTCGCCGAAGGCCTTTTGGAAATTACTCTTTAGGATGGTAACTCAGATTAATCTCTCCAGTCGCACCGCCAGCAGCAAAGACCGCCAGCGGTTAGCGAACTTGATCCATTTCGAAACATTAGTGCACCGCCACCTTGACTGGCGCCCTCCCCTGGATTGGATCGATTACCATCCCTACCTGATTGCGGAACGCGGCGGACAGCTGGTCGCCGCCCTGGCCTGTCCGCCGGATCCCCCAGATGTCGCCTGGATTCGTTTATTTGCCGTTGCCTCCGAAGTGGAGCTGGCCGAAGCCTGGTGGGCATTGTGGCCTATGGCTTGCCAATTCCTGACCCAGCAACCCAAGATTCACATCGCCGCAATCCCACTTCAAGATTGGTTCCGGCAATTGCTTATCGCCAGCCGGTTTATCCTTACCAACCAGGTGGTTATGCTTTCCTGGGAGCGAGACCGCCAGCCGCCGCTCCCCAAATCCCCCACGCTGCGTATCCGCCCGATGAAGCTGGGCGATTTACCATCGATTGAGATGCTCGATACCGCAGCCTTTGGCCCCCTCTGGCACAACTCACTCGCCTCGCTGGAACTTGCCTTCCGCCAGGCGGTGGTTGCCTCGGTCGCCGAACTGGACAGAACCATTGTCGCCTATCAAATCAGCACCGGCACACAAATGGGTGGGCATCTGGCTCGCCTGGCCACCCACCCACGCTACCAGCGCCGCGGCATCGGATCCGTTTTATTGGGGGATACATTGACCCAATTCTATCGCAGAGGCGCCCTGCGCGTCACCGTTAATACTCAACAAGACAATTTGTCTTCCATTGCACTGTACGAAAAAGCTGGCTTCAAGCGCACCGGAGAATCTTATCCAGTTTACCAATATCCGGATTAAGAAGCCGCAGGGGACGTAGCAATCCGATCAACCGTAATTTTCCCCTGGACAAAGCCCCTTTCTCGTGGCACAATTTGACCCTCAAATTCAATTCTTTGCAGGAGAATTAATGAGTAAAAATAGAGGCACCAGCCCTAAAAATCCTGTCACCAAACGTCAGGCTATCCGAGAGAAACGCCGCCAACAACAACGCAGACAACGTTTGTATCTTATCTTGGGCATCGGCGTGGTGGCTCTGGTGGTTGCGGGCATCCTGATCAGTCCCTCCCTCATACCAGCTGGGGACATTGTGAAGATAACGCCGACCACCCGGCCGATGGAAGATGGCCGGGCGCTGGGTGATCCCAATGCGCCGGTTGTAATTGAAGCTTACGAGGACTTTCAATGTCCAGGCTGTCGCACATATTCCAGCGAGGTCGAACCAAGAATCGTCGAGACTTACGTCGCCCCAGGTAAAGCTTATTATATCTACCGGCAGCTGCCCTTTTTGGATAATAACGTGCTCACCAAAGAGTCTGACCAGGCCGCTAATGCCAGCATGTGTGCCGGGGATCAGGGGCGATTTTGGGATTACCATGATATGCTCTTCGCCAATTGGAATGGCGAGAATCAAAACGCCTACAGCAATAAACGCCTGGTCGCTTTCGCTGAAGCCTTGGGACTGGATATGAATGCCTTTAACCAGTGTTTTGAAGAAAACCGGTTTGCGGCCGAGATCAAGGCGGACGAAGATTCAGCAAAAAGTTTTCAAATTAATGGGACTCCCACCGTTTTGGTCAATGGCAAGACCATCGCCCCAGGTGCATTCCCAACCTTTGAATTGATCTCCCAAGAGGTAGAAGCAGCCCTGTCTGCTTCCAGCAATTAATAAGTATTCAATAGCGCCACAATTATCGGGGCGATGATCAAGGCCGGAAGGAAATTCCCGACTCGGATCGGCTTCAACTCTAGCAAGTTGCTTACCGAGATGCCCAATAAGAGCACCCCGCCGACCGCGGTCATTTCCGCCATCATCGCCGGAGAAACGAGCGCTTGAGCCTGGGCAGCCAGTAAACTGATTCCACCCTGGTAGATCAGAATGACCAGGGTGGAAAACAAAACCCCCAACCCCAAGGTGGACGCAAAAGCCAGAGCGGCAAATCCATCCAATACGGATTTAATTGCCAACAGGCTGTAGTCCCCCGCCAAACCGTCCTGTATAGAGCCCAGGATCGTCATCGGGCCGACACAAAACACCAGGGAGGCCGTCAAGAACCCGCGGATAAAGCGGCTTCCCTGGTGATTTGCCTCCCCCGGCGAGGACTCTCCTGCGGCGTTTTGCCGCGTGAAGCGTTTCTCGAGAAAGGCTCCAAACCTGCGCAGCCCAGCTTCGATCCCCCACCATTCTCCCAGTAAGCCGCCGACCAATAAACTCCCCAGGACGATAATGGGGTTTTCTGTCTTCAAGAACATCTGCATCCCGATGGCCGCTGTAAACAAGCCCAGCCCGGCTATGACCGTCTGCCGCACCCGCTCAGGCAACCTGGCGCCAAAAATCAGGCCCAGTATCCCCCCCACGAGCACCGTGAGGATGTTGATGATCGTTCCGGTCACCTCTGAAAGCCTCTTACTCTTTTGCTAAGGTCGGATGGGCAGATCCAGCAGCCCGATTTTCGATGAGCTCCAACACGAAACACAAGGACGACAAGCGGTTCAGATAGCGTAGCAACTCAGCGTTGTTCACTTCCCCCGCGTGGAACAATCCCGCTACCCGGCGTTCCGCCCTTCTCACCACAGTTCGGGCCATCGCCAGTGCCGCTCCCCCTTGCGAATCGCCGGGCACGATAAACTCATTCGGCAAGGTCACGGCTGCGCTCAGGTCGTCGGTCTGCTGTTCCAGCCAGCTCACCCTAGCCGCGTCAATCCGCCTGAAGCGCGCCGCATTTTCTTCGGTAGCAGACACCTCAGCCATCAAATGGTATAAGTCGCGTTGGATCGCAAGGATCAAAGCCTGGGTTTGAGGCACCTGGCAGGCAGCCCGGGCGGCACCCAGTGCAGCAGAAGCCTCGTCGAGCGCGCCGATCGCCTCAAACAGGTCATCATGTTTGGGGAGCCGGCCCTCGCCCAGGCGAGAGGAAAAACCATCATCTCCGCCGCGCGTGTAGAATTTCGTCACAGGGACAATTATAATCCTCCATCAAATCTATCCTGAATTAGACTGTTGTTGTATACTTATCCAGGCTGAGAATGTACCACGCACGTCCTAAGCCACGAAACAAGGGAAGGAATATTCGATAAGCGAATATCAGCGTTTTTCAGCGTTTTTCAGCGTCCCCAAAAAGAAGGAGTCTCGCCATGCAAATCCGCTGTACCCATTGCCATAAACCTTTCGCCCTTAATAAAGACGCGGTGCACGCCGCGCTGGATTCGATTACCGCCGAGGACCTCGGTCATTATAACGCCCATTGCCCACATTGCGGGCGTACGAACCGTGTCTCCCGTCGGGAGCTGCAACGGTCTGCGCCAGACTGGCGCCCCAAACCACCCGCTGTCGAAGCGCCTCCATCCGAAGAAACCGACCAAATCGTCAATAATTAATCCAAATCCATGCTTCAAAATCACGTTTTCTCGTCCCCGCAGGAGGTGCAATCTGCTCTGAGGGACCAGCATTATATCGCCAGCGATGAGATCGCTACCATCATGTACTTAAGCCAGCAATTAGGCAAGCCATTGCTGACCGAGGGTCCAGCCGGGGTAGGCAAGACCGAGTTAGCCAAAACCATCGCCGGGGCGACGGGGCGGGAATTGATCCGGCTCCAGTGTTATGAGGGTCTGGACGAAACCAAAGCGCTCTACGAATGGGAGTACGCCAAGCAGTTGCTCTACACCCAGCTCTTGCGCGACAAACTTCAGGAGACCTTGAGCGGGGCCAGCGACTTGACTGCAGCCGCCGACCGCCTGGCTGCCGAAGAGGACGTCTTTTTCTCGATGCGCTTCCTTCTCCAACGCCCTTTACTCAAAGCCATTCTCAGCGAGCTGCCGACCGTCTTGTTGATCGATGAAATTGACCGCGCCGACGCTGAATTCGAGGCCTTTTTACTCGAAGTGCTCAGCGATTTCCAGGTTAGCATCCCCGAGTTGGGCACCCTGGCTGCCGTTCACCGGCCATTGGTCGTCTTGACCAGCAACAACACCCGCGAGTTGAGCGAAGCTCTCAAACGGCGTTGCCTTTACCTGTTTATCGGATATCCATCTCTCGAACAGGAACTGGCTGTCGTGCGGATGAAAATCCCTGACCTGTCGCCTAAACTGGCCAGGCAGGTTGTTGAACTTGTCCACAGTCTGCGCGAAATGGATTTGCGCAAATCACCCAGCATCAGTGAAACCCTGGATTGGGCCAAAGCCCTGGTAGCGCTCAATCTCAAACACATGGACAACGCCACCCTGGAGACGACCTTGAGCGTATTGCTCAAACATGAGAGTGACCTGCAGCGGGCAAAACGAATCCTGCAGCGCTCGCATGAAAGCCGCCAGGACGAGGATGACGACCCCCGTCTGCGCGGCTGGCGGAATTAACCCCTGACATAAATTCAATGGAAGAACGGATCATCAAGTTTATTTCGGCATTAAGGACCGGGGGTGTTCGCATCAGCCTGGCGGAGAGCGCCGATGCGCTCAGCGCAGTCGCTGAACTCGGCGTCCAGGATCGAGAAACCTTCCGCATCAGCCTGCTGTCTACCCTGGTCAAGGATTCTGCCAGCATCCCCGTTTTTGAGGAGCTTTTCCCGCTCTTCTTCGACAGCAACCAGCCGCCTCCCTTGCTGGACCTTTCACAAGACCTCACGCCGGAAGAGGCTCAAATGCTGGCCGAAGCCTTGAGAAAGTTCAATGATCAGCTGCGTGGAATGCTGGACAGGTTGATGCACGGGGAACAACTCACTCAAGAAGAACTAGCCCAGGTGGGGCAGCTGGTGGGTTTGAACCAGGCTGACGATCTGCGCTATCGCGAATGGATGGCGGGACGCATGGAAAAAGCGCTGAAATTCCGCGCAGTTCAGCAAGCGATCCAGGAATTAATGGGGCTGCTCGCCGAGATAGGCATGAACAAAGAACGGGTGGAGCATATCCGCCAGCTGCTCCAGGCCAACCAGCAGGCTTTGCAAGAGCAGTTGCGCCAGTACGCTGGCATGCAGATCGCTGAAAACATGAGCAACCGCCCGCCAGATGAGGGTCTTGGGGACCTGCTGAACCGGCCATTCAGTAGCCTTTCGGATAAAGACCTCGAACGCTTGCGCAAGGAAGTTCAACGTCTGGCTGCCGCCCTCCGCACCCGCATCGCTTTGCGTCAAAAACGAGCCAAGAGTGGCCAGCTGGACGCCAAGGCGACGATCCGGGCTAACCTGAAGCACGGTAACGTACCCATTGATATTAAACACAAGGACCGTACCCTCAAACCCAAGCTTGTTGTCTTGTGTGACATCAGCACTTCTATGCGGTCCTGTTCGGAACTCATGCTGAGTCTCCTGTATGCCATGCAGGATCAGATCAGCAAAGCCCATGCTTTTGCCTTCATCGACCACCTGGAATTCATTTCTCCGCACTTCAGTGGAAAGGATGTGCGCCAGGCGGTCGCCTCGGTGCTGGAACGGATGCCCCCCGGACACTACAACACCGATTTGGGATTCAGCCTGCAGAATTTCGCCGATAATTACCTGGACACCATAGATAGCCGGGTCACATTTATCGTGGTGGGCGATGGACGCAATAATTACAACGATCCCCACCTGGATCTCTTCCGCTCTGTGGCGCAACGCTCCCGCCGCACGATCTGGCTAAATCCGGAATCACCAGCCTTGTGGGGTACGGGCGACAGCGATATGCTCAAGTATCTCCACTATTGTGATTCGGTCTTTAAGGCTGGGACGCTGGCTGAATTGACTGTGGCCATCGATCGCTTGTTATCCGGGTAGATGGGTTCATCCTGCCACTGGCACCGGCCTACGGGAACTGCTCGCCCTTTCCCCGCTTAATTCGTCCATATAGATAATTAAATTCCATGAGCTGGTCACGTAAGGGATCGTTTAGCGCATCTCCTGGCATGCGCCACGCCCAGTTCCCGCTCGGATTGCCCGGATAGTTCATGCGCGCTGCGTTGCCCAGATCGAGCAAATCCTGCATGGGAGCGATTGCAAAGCTTGCCACCGAAGCCCAGGCCAGGCGAATAAACTCCCAGGCGATATCCTGACCATCGCGACTTAAGTAACGCCGGCAGAAGTCTTTTTCCTGTTCGGAAACCCGTTCAAACCACCCGCGCGAGGTATCATTATCGTGGGTACCCGTGTAAACCACGCAGTTCTGGATATAGTTGTGCGGCAGGAATGGTTCAGATGGGTCGTCGTGAAAGGCAAACTGGACGATGCGCATACCCGGCAAATCAAACCGCTCGCGCAACTCGATCACATCCGGTGTGATTTCTCCCAGGTCCTCGGCGATAATCGGTAAATCGCCGAGCGCTTTTTTCATCGCCTGGAAGAATTTCCTTCCTGGGCCAGGCACCCAACGCCCGCTCTCGGCAGTTTTCGCGCTCGCCGGCACTTCCCAATAACCGGCGAAACCTCGAAAATGATCCAACCGCACGATATCTACCAGGCTCAACACCGACCGCAGGCGTTTCACCCACCAGGCGTACCCATCGGCCGCATGCTCCCTCCAGCGGTACAATGGGTTCCCCCACAGCTGGCCGGTCTTAGTAAAATAATCCGGCGGCACACCAGCCACGACCGTTGGGTTGCCACCCGGGTCCAGGTAAAACAGCTCCGGCTGCGCCCAGACTTCGGCGCTGTCGTGGGCGACAAAAATTGGGATGTCGCCGATAATGCGGATGCCGCGCGCCGCAGCCCGTTCCCGTAATGCCTGCCATTGGCGGAAAAAGATGAATTGACGGTATGCCTGGCGCTCGATCCCATGCGCATACACCTGGCGCGCCTCATCCAGCGCACCGGGTTCGCGCGCTCTTAACGGCGCGGGCCAATTCACCCACGAACCGCCGCCATAGGCCTCCTTGAGCGCCATAAATAACGAAAAATCTGCCAACCAGGAAGCTCCCTCATCCCGGAAGAGGTCAAATTCTGCGCGCAATTTTTGCGAAGCCAGGTGCTCGAAGCGTTCATACGACCGGTCGAGGACTCCTAATTTCCAGGGGATCACCGCTCCGTAATCCACCCGGTAGGAGGGGAATTTCGGAGCGTCGACCAGGTCATTGGAGTGAAGCAGCCCTTCAGACAGGAGAGACTCAGGGCTGATCAGGTACGGATTGCCAGCAAAAGCCGAAAAACACTGGTAGGGGGAATCACCATATCCCGTCGGGCCGAGGGGCAATACTTGCCACAATGAACATCCAGCTTCAGCCAGGAAATCCACCCAGCGGTAAGCCTGAAGGCCAATATCACCAATCCCATAGACGCCTGGCAGGCTCGTAGGGTGCAGTAAGACGCCTGAAGACCTCTCAAACTTCATATGGCAGCCGTTTTGTCTGGATAAATGCATCCCCCCGGATCACTTCCGAGCTGATATCGGAAGGGATGACATCCGTGGCGATCACCGCTCCTGGCTCGATGATCAATCCTGATCCCAGGTGGCTGTTCTTCCCGATCATCGTAATGCGTAAGTCACCCGCTCGATCGATCCCACCGACGCGGCTCCTTTCTCCAATGCGGACATGTTTATCGACGATCGTCCGTTCCACAACCGCCCCAGACTCGATCGTTGAATCGGTCAGGAGGATCGATTCGCGCACCACCGCCCCAGGCATGACCCGCACCCCAGGGGAGAGTACACTTCTTTCCACCCGCGCCCCGGCGGAAATGATACACCCATCGGTGATCATGCTGTCCAACACTTCAGCTTTGTTGGCGATGCGCGCCGGCGGGCGTTCCTCCGTCCTGGTGTGGATCACCCACGAGCGGTCATTCAAGTCGATCGGCGGTGGATCGTCCAGCAGGTCCATATGAGCCGACCAGTATGATTCCACTGTGCCGACATCCACCCAATATCCCGAATATGGAAAAGCGAACACTCTGGCGTCCCGGGCCACCAAACGCGGCAAGATATCTTTCCCAAAATCGTGTGTGCCGTCCAGGCGAGTATGATCCTCCCATAAGACTCTGTCCAGGAGTTCAATATTGAAGAGGTACACCCCCATGTTGGCCAGATTCGATGGGGGGTCCTCCGGTTTTTCCACAAATGACTTGACCCGAAAACCCTCATCCACACCGACGATCCCAAAACGCCTGGCCTCTGACATTGAGACTTGAATCGTCCCCATGGTCACATCCGCCCGGTGATCCAGGTGGAAAGCGACCAGGGCATCGTAGTTCATCTCATACACATGATCCCCGGATAGGATCAACACCAGGTCGGGTTTCGAGCTCTTAATAAAGCGGAAGTTCTGCTGCACCGCGTCGGCTGTCCCCAGGTACCAATCGGATGCGCCGCGCGCTTTATAGGGCGTATAGATGCGCACGCCTCCCGTGAAATCCCGGTTGAGATCCCAGGGTCCGCCAGCGCCGATATGTTCGATCAATGAATGCGGGCGGTATTGAGCCAGGATCATCACGTCGAAGATACCTGAATTGACACAATTGGAAAGCGTAAAATCGATAATGCGATATTTCCCAGCAAAAGGCATGGCAGGCTTCACTCGCTTGGCGGTCAGGGTTCCCAATCGCGAGCCTTCCCCACCGGCCAGAATCACGGCGCGAGTCTTCATAATTATCTCCTATAAGCTGGTCTCACATCATGCACCAGGCAGGATTACGGTCAAAGGAATAATCAGTGAAATCTGTGTAATCCGTGTCCTAATCAAATAAGAGTGCCTGGTTATATTTTACACGAAAATAGTCGAGCTTAAATTGAGTGGTCTTCCTCTTGAGTGTTGTTTCAGTAAAATCGCTCAAGCCGCCGTCCTCGGCGGCGTTCAATTGACGCGCATTG
>Ga0209431_10002442_pt1 | contig 15109 bp, 29 predicted proteins | sample RifCSP13_3_FD_184021 | JGI IMG/M metagenome (GOLD analysis project Ga0209431, IMG submission 184021) | Soil microbial communities from Rifle, Colorado - Rifle CSP2_sed 13_3 (SPAdes) (version 2) | ecosystem: Environmental > Terrestrial > Deep subsurface > Rock core/Sediment | place: Rifle...
CAAGTCCATTTACCAGCGCTACTATTAGTCCGTCCAATAGTAGTGCCGTTCCAAGGATAGCGATTCCGGCAGGTATTCCGAATTGTAGTGTTATTCCGAATGTAAGTAATAATACTCCGATTAGTCTTTGAAATCCTGCGTCTTTAGTCATGTCGGCACATTTCTTTTTCGCAACATGTTACTAGCGGTACGGGGCCTTTGTAGTTTTCTGACCACGTGCAACAAAACCAACACCACGTCATATTTCCCTGCCCTGTTTCTTCGTATTGTGTTGGACATCGGCAGAAGCTTTGCATACACGGTGTCAATCATTTCACCTTTCGCGACGAGACTCTTTCTGCGTGTCCTGTGTAAGCGAGTCTTGCCTCTTCGTTCATTCCTTTACAATTTGACGCGTGGGAAGAGAACACATCGGTATTGACGATGGACAGGCAGAATCCGCAGAATTTTTGGTTGCTCATGGCTCCTCCGCATTTATACCGTATTTGTGTATGAAGTATTGAAGCTGTATGTCAGCGATTTCGGATGCCGCTTCCGTTGAGATTATTCCTTCGTTTCTTAATATTACCGCTATTCTTTCGATTCGCTTCCATATTTCTTCTTCCGACATTATTATCACCCGAAGAAATCTATCAGCGCCTGTTGCGGTGGAATGGATTTGCCGGCCATATGAGAACCTATGTCCCGTTTGCATCGGTTACAATGCACTCGCTCTTGTATTCGTCCTGACTTGTCGGTGTATTTCTCGGCAATTGTGTTGTGGTGCATGGACTTGTGGGCGGGCGAGCCACAGCAAGCGCATGGTTTTGGAGGGGCGGTGGCGGGAGGCAAGGAGGGCAAACCGCCTTCACCGCTCTTATCTGGAGTTTGACCGCCCTTTCTCCCGATTGTTCCTGTCGCTTTTAATCTTTGTTCTTTACGGATTCTTCCTCTCACTATCTTTTGCGAGCATTGTTTGCAAGCGAAGAACAATTCGTTCGGATGTTTTTTGCAAGGGACGTTAGATTCTATCATGTAACGCACCTCGTTCCTTCGCAACGCGTTTTCCTAGGGCAATCGCATCCTTTGCATAGGCCATGTCCACACGGACAGACTTTATCGTGGTAGGCAAAACAGCTTGCGCAATATTCTCCAAGTTTCCTCACACTCCGAGTACAACCGCAATCGCAATTGCATGTTGGGTTGTTGTTGATGTCGCGCGCGGCGGGTTTCGCGGCGGCGGAACCCTTCATCGTCCGCGCCTCCATTCCCCCGACGGGAACGCTTCGATGTTACATGAAGAACAGAAGTAGTGCTCGCCCTTGGTGATGTTCTCGTAGAACCTGTAACACGTCGTAGGATGATACTCCATATCCTCAGAACACTCCGGGCACTTCATCCCGCACGCTCCCGTTCGTCGTCGGGGTAGTCATCGGGGCGATGACGCCCCCCAAATCCTCCACATATCTCACATTTGTCGGTATCGCGCGCGGCGGGTTTCGCGGCGGCGGAACCCTGGCCGTAGGGTTCCTCGGACTGCCGAGGCTCAGCTCCGCCGCTTTCGCGCCCCGCCGCGCACACAGGACAGGAAAACCCGGCGATGCCTCTCATCGCGCGGCCTCCTTGTGGAAACAATCGGGACACCATGAGTCCGGGTCATGTTCACGGGAAAGGCAATCATGTTCTTTGTGCGTGAGATAGCAGACTTCTTGACCGTGTTCGCACTTCATCGCTCTTTCTCCTTCCAACCGTATCTATATGCAAGTATCCGAAGGTTCTTACCCGCCATGATAGCGTTTTTCTTGTGGTTCGTGGAATGCGTCATGATTTCGGCTCCAGAAGTTTCTCCGATGAATTGAAAGTTTGCGGCCTTGAAGCACGTTCCCTTCCAAGGCGGCATGACCATTGTGAACACGCCTACGAGGTCGGCCTCATACTTCGATTTCCATTCTCGCTTCAACAGTCGAAGCGATATAGACAACGCTTGAGAAGCGAAATTCTTTGGCATGTCCTTTACAAGCGTGTATCGGAAGCAAACAGCGATGCGTCGAGATTGTTCTACCGACCTTGTACCGGATTTTACTTGGTCTATCTGAAAGAACGAGAACATAGGTCGATTAAGCCTTACACCCGCAAAGGCATACCCAATTGTCCCGACAAGTGTGTTTGTCTTGTGTTCCGAACAATCAGCGTAGATAAGGTAGTCCACCGCTCTTCCTCCGCGTTGTGTGGACTTGACGTAGGAATGATGATTGTCCGTGATATTGTCGCAAATACTTCGGCTTGAAGGAGTGGATGCCAACGAGAGGTGCGGCCGGATGGGAATTGAACCCTCCCCTCCGTGCTGGCAAGCCCGGTGTGCAACCATTACACCACGGCCGCTTGTATAATCGTCGAGGCTACGGATAGATGAAGCGTTCATTTTCTCTATGTCTCCGATTGTTTTATGATGATGGCTTCAAACCGGGGGTCAAGTGGTTCGCAACCTATTGACACGAGGAGGTCGTTTAGTAGTAGTATCGCAGCACCAGCTCGTTCGACGTTATCAGATTCTTCCGAATAATCTATGTTCACGTCGATAGAATTTGTATCGTAGTTAAACGATACTACTGCGGTCAGGACTTTCTTACTTGCGGAATCTGGCATACGTCTCACCCCACGGAAATACTTTGTAGTATATGTAGGCTCCCACGGCGAGTGCTAATAGTCCGTTGACAAGCTGTCCACCGAACCATCCCGCGAGGAACCATCCTCCGAGGTAGGAGACTGTTATCAGCGTCATTGTAAACGTTGCTTTCAGTTCACGTAAACTTTCTTGCTTCACCACGACGACCTCCCATTGGATATCGGAAATATTGTGCCCCGTCGAATGTGTCCCGAGCTTCAATCCTTTCAACCGCTTGATTTTCAAATACTCCGAGAGCATCCATGAACGCGAGATAGTCGTCTGGTAATGTTGTGAGAGCGCGAGACATTCCACGTTCGATTGCATCCGATTCGTCCTTTGCCTGTATGGAGACTCGGACTTCAAATCGTTCCTTGTCTGCTTTGTAGTCGGTGTAGAACATGACCGTCCAAAAAGGTGGTTCCTCCCGAGGCGGGATGGGGAGAGGGGGAGCCTCTATTTCCTCGGGAGGAACGTATGGTTCAAGCGCAAACTTTGAAAAGTCAATCCACGCTTCTATTTCGTCGTCATACTCATATCCACGGTCTGACAATCGCTTCTTCGTGGTATGATAGCGCTGGATGATTCCATCACGACGAAGGATGGGGATTCGTGTGCGAATCATGGAGGAATCCTCCGCTGAATCTCGTCGATGACGTCTTTTGCAATCAGTGTGAGAACCGTTAGGTCAAACGTATTTTTCACTTGTCCGTCAAACCATTCCCAAAACGCCATCCAATCGTCGGTGTTGTGGATGTCAGGCGGGTTGAATTTTACTGACCCCATGCGAGATTCCTCCATCGGGAAGCCTTCTTACCGTTCTTAAGGTCGAACAATGCGCCACGAGCGTATCTCAAGTCGTCTGTCTTGAGGAATCTCCATAGGTCGTAGTACATTCTTGCGGGGTCGTCAAGATTGAACATTCGCAGGCCGAATAGCTGTGCCGCTATATCTTGTTTTGGCGCGCGAACACAGAAGGCGACGTGGAATCCTTTCCCGCTTGCAGACACACGATAGTGTGCGCATTCTATCACACAAGGTCGTGTCCGAATCTTTGGAGGAATTTTGACGTCTACATCGTCGATGTCTACCGATGTGTGTTCTAGAGGGCAGTTATGCGGGCACTTCATCCGTTCACTCCCCCGTACTTTTCAAGTCCCTTTGGAGGACGACCTTCTGGAGCGGGCATATACGGGAATAGTCTGTGTTGCGTTAGCTTCTGATGGTCGTTGGCATGGATGCGGCAAAATGTGTTATCGAACATGGAACACATGAATTCCGCTTTATCCGCTCCTCCTTTCTTGCATCGGAGTTTTGTTCCATCATCTGCCCAGACGAGTTCATCGCATAGACCGTCCATCAGCGTCATAGTCCAATCATCCTCCGAATCCATCCGATTCTGCCGCAGTAGACTCCCCCAGAAAAGCAATCTTCGCATATTCCATAGACACAGGCCGTACAATGACACGCGCAAAAGCTTCTTGTGTGCCGCAGTATTTCGGTAGTTATTGTCAGGACGAAAACCATGAGAGCGGAGAACATCACAAGATGATATGTTCCGTCTATTGAATAGAGTACGGTCAGAATAAGGAACGTCCAAGAACACAATTCGGTAACATGATAGATTCGGAGTTTCATTCTTCCGCCTTCCTTCTCTTTTTGTCTGCGAGTACATGTGCTTCGTAAGCGGTACTGCTCTTGTAGTACAGTTTCCGAGGAACCATGATTCTGCACGAGGAACACCACGGCATCAGGCAAGCCCTCTTTCGCATCTATTACAGAATCGGTTAGCTGGATGGCTCCACGTAATCGGCCCCTTTTCAATCGTTCTCATGCTCGACAAGCTTATGCGAACGAAAACCGAATACTTGTCCTCGTGCCAAACGGTTTCCATTTTCTATCTCCATATTTTCCGAGACGTGAGCCAATTAATAAGCGATTCGGCCAATCCAACGAGCGTTTCCTCTTTCCAGCACTCGGGGAAGTCCGGATTATGCTCGAAATAAACGTGCCATCGACCGGGTGTTTGGCACGGTGAAATCTTCACACAAGTCTGTACTTCGGGATTCAATCGGACACCACCTTCTCGGGAAGCGGGAGTCTCTTCACGTCGATTCGGATGAAGTTTAGCATGCGGTAAATAGAATATTCTATGACAACGACTGTGTGTTTGCCGTACTTCATTGGGAACGAACCATCTATTCGGTCTATCCCTTCTAAAATGCGTTCGACGGACTTGAATATGGTGATGCCGAGATTTTCCATGTCGTTATCGTTGTTTACCATATCTTTCCTCTCCCGCCACATCTCGGGCAAGGTGTCTCGTAAAATGTACCCTTGAACACCATCTTTCGGTCCGGGTAGATTAGCCAATACGATTCTTCTGTCCAGAACGGAGGCCACGGGAGATATATCACTCTCGTGCCTTGCTCATCGGTGATTCTGTTGTCGCACTTTGGGCATACTTCCCACTTATGCGAGAAATGTACCTTTCCATTGTATCCGACAATCTTTCCCTTACGATTCCTTACAGGTCTGCGATGCTTGGGGTTCTCGCATTGAAATCCAACCGCAGGAGGTTTTATAACGACCTTTGTCTCTTTCGGCTTCAGAACGCTTACTCTTGCATGGACTTCTGAAGGAACGATATGACGCTTGTCAACGGGATATTCAAGGCATCTTGGACAGACCGCCTTACAAGGTTGCGATACAGGATGAACGTTGCCTTCATCGTCAATTACGGGAGGACATTCAGGAGCGTGATGGCACCATGTAGCACCGCCACAGAAGGCGCATGCTCGTATAATTAAAGGTGGAGAAGCGGAAGAACCTGTACCCGAGTCAGGCTGGCCTACGGATTTAGCCGTAGGTTGGGCACCGAGCAAGGACGCCTGCCTGTTCTCGGTTTTTATCATCTTCCGCACTCTCCTTCGACGGATGGGTCAGTCCGAGCGACTCTCGGTTGGGGCCCGAAATACCCAATAGCGCTTCCCCTTGGGCATCGAGAGCCTTGCCCGAAAGATACCGTTCATCTCTCGGGCCTGCTTGTCGAGTACGCTACCCCCGGCAAACGAGAACTGTCCCTCGGGACATTTCTTCGTCTGCGGGTCGCACTCGTCGTGGGCCTGAAAGACGAGGTAGGTCTTGGCCGGAGGATCTTGTCCGGGTATTTGTGCTGTGTAGCGGGAAGGATTCTCCTTCCACGACTCCATGACCAACACGTGGCCCTCCAACTCCGCCTTTTCCGTCAGGTCGGTCGATTGCTCCGGGAAATCCTGAATCTCTCCCGGCTCACTTGCTTGTTCGTCGGACACTTTTTGTTGCCTCCTTGCCCTTGCGGGGCATACCCCCTATGGTCAGGGGGGGATATAGTCCCTCCCACGGGGTGTATAGGGGTCTATAAGACGGACAAATATTTTTATTCAGCGTGATAAATAAAAATAAAAACCGGACGAGGGAGGGTATATGTAGGTCTGTACCTATATCGCTAGTCCCTAGGATGGCCTAGTCTGATGTACGGGAAATGTCTGAATTGCGGCAAACGATTCAAGTTTTTCCCGTCTAACTCCGTTGGAAAGTATTGCTCGTTTGAATGTACAAATGCCGCTAGACTTCGAGAAAGCGAAATCATAGGAGGCAAGTCGTTCCGAAAGGCTATGCTGCGTCTAGGAAAGCATCATGCCGAACAGTTCGCAAGATTAGCCTTCGCGTTGAAGAACGCTCCACGTGAAGAGATAGTCGTTGCTATGGACGACTTTAAGCGTGAGCAACGAAGGATGAGGTCGGAGGTTATTAGACGCTATAAAAACATCAACAAGACACGACGACGCAAAATCATGAAGGAGTACAAGGAGACGCTTGAGTTTTATCGTAGGATGCGGCACGTGTTCAAGGAGCGTGGAGAGCCGTGACTTTGATTTCGGCTCCATCCATCCATGAACGAAGTATATCGTCATGGCCTCGACTTTTATACCGTGGAAGGGTATATAAATCCCCTTCGCTATACGGTATGACAAGTGTGCCTGTGTTCGAGCAAGCCGTAGTGTCCGAGGCGCAACAAATATCGGCCGCGCAAATAGGAGGTCGCCAAGATGAAGTCGGTGCGGGACGAACATGGGTTCAACCCGTCGATGATGGTGGGAGCGCTCATCGGTGTTCTCATCGCAGTCATCATCGGGTTCGCCCTGTTCTCGGCGCTGTTGTCCTCGGTGGACGCGGTCAACGACGTCGTGGACTACCCGGCGGGTTCCCCCATCCTGACCATCGTCAATCTGGCACCCTTGCTGTTCGCGCTCGGCGTTACCATCGCAGCGGTCGCGGTCGTCTTCGTCGGGCTACGGCTTGGGTTGCCCGGCGGCGGTGGCGGGACGTAGGACGTCGGACACTATGGAGGGTTGCTCTTGCGGGTGCAATCCTCCTAAACTCTTTTCCGAGAGCAAGAGCGGGGTTCTTTGACGACTTTGGTACGTTGTTAGGAGTCGACGCCGCAATCTTTGGAGCCTTCGTAGGACTTGCGTTGATAGTGTTCGTCCTTTTGATACTCGCTCTTTACAAGGTTCCTCCGGTTGCAATGGTCTTGGCCGTGATTGCAATGGCCGCTATAAACGTTCTTCTCGGAGCTTGGCCTGTCTGGATTGCGATTCTTCTTGCAGTAATCGGTGGTATCATGGCTTGGCGTGAAGTACAGGGGTCGTCTGCACCGGAGTGATTCCAATGGCCGAGTACAGGATGATAGCGGGAATCATCATGTTCCTCGTCATTGTGATAGCCATACTCGGTCTCATATCCCTCGACCAACCGGGAGCATCACCGACACTACCCGTTGGATGGCCTCCCACCGCTCCAACATGGAATACACCGTCTTGGGCCGCGAATTCGTGCACAAATATCGCTGGAATCGATTACATAGCTTGCACGATTTCGTGGTTCTTCGGTCAGGTTGTAGCCGGTTTCATCTTCATATCTTCCGCAGTCGGCTATCTGGTGAACCTTTTTATCGGAATTATGTCCTTTCGTATCAATGGACTTCCACCGGAGCTTGATTTTATCAACACCGCCATCACTCTTGGTACAATCGTTGTTCTAGCGCTTCTTGTGTTCAGGCTGATAAGGTCTGTAATACCGTTCGTGTCTGGAGAGTGAACCGATGAGAAAGACTGTGATTGCCGCCTTGATTGCCGTTTTGATATTTAGTACGAACGCCTCGGCCATTGTAGTAGTCGCTCCTTCGGAGTTTAATATTATAGACGGTCAGATTGTTTCTGGTACAGTTACGAAATTAGCCGCTACTGACCAAGACCCAATGCGATTACAGACAAACGAAACGTCTGATTCGGTTGACTTCCGTAGTCGCCCCGTTCGAGACATTGGATTGACTCCGTTAAATTGGACACCGATTGGCTGTTCATCAAGCGCTCACAATGTATGTCTACGCGATTCTGGTCAATACGAAGATAGATACCTGCGATGCCATCTGAATTTTGGTTGCGCTGACTCTTACGAGAAAGACGCTATCTCCGGGTTTGAGTCCATCACTTCTATCCGAATTCAAATAATCGCAAGATTGGAGCAGATTGGAACCGCTCTAATTGCGTTTGTATTCGCGGATGAAGGGCCACCGGGGGTATGTAAGACGTTTTCAATAGAAGTCGGCGATGGCACTTCAAATTCCACGATGTATCATACTTACGAATATTTGTGGGACGACAATTGTATAAATAGCGCTCCTCCTTACGATGGATGGACGGAACTAGCTTGGGATTCAATCGTATTCTCCATGCAAGAGTGCACGGGTGGCGGAGGATGCAACGTTGGAGGCGGAACGAATTTCGTGAGAATAACCGACTTGTTGCTATTAATCACGGTAGACACAACAGAACACTCGTTCGATTCTACAATCGTGTTTGAAAACATAAATCGCGATAGAGCAGAATCCTATCGAATTGCGTGTTGGGGTGGAACGGTAACAAGTACTTTCCCTTGGTCTATTACGATTTGGAACAATCTCGTATTCCAATGGGAAAACGTGACGAATCTTGTCAGCGTATGCGGCACAGGATTGAACGATACTTCGCAAGAAATTTCATCTTGGCTTCCGTATGTGAACAGTAGCCGAGAAGTCGTATTCAGACTTTGCATCAGATTCGTTACTACTTGCGTAGATTCAATCGGTTCTTCTGTTAACGTCACGCTCTATTTTGATAGATTCACGCTAGCAATGTCTGACCCGGTAGGAGGAGGAACAGACCCGATAGGTGCTGTCGGATTGCTTATTTCATGCGGAGTTTTGACCCTTTTCATGTTGCCCGTTGCTATCGCCACAATCACGATATTTAGACGAATCAAGGCGGGTGTTCCAGAATGAAGGCAACGCTGATAATTGCGTTGATTACGTTTATACTCGTTTCTGGGTTATCCATCGCTAGCGAAACAGACTATATTCCGGTAATGGAAACTGTAAACTTCGGAACAACTGCCGGATTCGGTCTGCTGGAAGATAACGATGCGTTGTTCTATACGATACAAGAAGATTGCTCTATTCCGCCATGCCTGTTGAATGTTACGCATGATTGGGAAGATGTCGCTTTTGGTACTCTTGAATACGTAGAAATGAGAGTAAGGGCTTACGTAGATGGAACGGAAGCTATTATAGCATTAATTTACGATTGGCAAGACGGTATATATGCGCAACTTCTAGAAGTCTCTTCTACGACAGAAGAATTATACGTCAGGTCGCTTGACTTTACATGCGGAAGCGGTGGGGCAGATTGTTTCGTAAACCCAGATAGAAACGGAGCCGCCGTATCCATTCTTTGGATAGACCTCGGACAGCTTCCAGACGTAGTACAATCCACACTTACCGTAGACCAAGAGATTCTACGTGTTGTAAGAACGGATAAATCGTCTAATAGCGATGAGTGGAACACAAGAATCGGGTTTACCGCAATGGTGATATTCCTCCTTATCGGTGTATTTGGAGATAGCCCGCTTTTCGTGTTCATGGCAGGCGTATCTTCTTTGTTCCTTTCATTCTCGGCTTTCAGTATTACGGAACAAGTCTGGACGCTTGTATTGTTCCTCATCCTTGGAATCGCACTTATCATACTTGCGGCATATATGATGATGACGTCCGAGGAGGGATTCCCGATATGAGAACGAAATTGATTGTCTTATCTTTTGCGATATTCATTTCATCCATCATCGTTCCGATTTCCGCGGCCGATGGGAGCCCATATTTCGTGGCTCTTTCAACACTCGCGTCCTCAACCGGAGCGGACGTGACAATAACAATTCCGACGGGGTGGGAACCGGACGATGTTTTCCTAGTCCTAGGGTGGGTGCGCGACCAAAACGATGCGGTCACGTTGAGCGGCTACACTGCGGCGACGGGAAGTCCGTTTGACAGAGGAGCGGCGTCTCGGTATTGGGTATTCTGGAAACGCGCGACGACAAGCGAATCGAACCCGGTCTTTGACAAGTCCACGGCGACGGGAGATACGTTCGCTATGATGATTGTCTATCGCGCGGCGGTCCTCACGGGGACTCCCTTTGAAGTCTTTGGTGCCGCGGCGACCGGGACCGCCGACCCCGCGCCATGTACCGGGCTTACAAGTCTGACCGACGAATCCCTGATTGTCGCCGCCCTTGGTGGAGAGGACGACAATAACGCCTTGGTCACGACAACGAGTACCGACCCAATAAACTACGTGGAGCATTACGCGGAAAGCGCCACGGGCACGGATGGGATGATTGCGTTCTCGGAAATGCGCCGTGCGGCGGCAGGGGCTACAGGAACGGTGAATGTTAATTTCGATGTCGCGAACCCCGTGGGGTGGGGATGTATGGTTCTCGCCTTGAAACCGCAAGGCGGCGGGGGCGGTGGAGCAGACGGGTTTAACTCCCTCGTCTCCGTTACCACAGCAAGCGAATCCCCCGGTGCAAATTGTGCAAACGGGGGGACAAAAATCACGTTTACATCCGGTCTGGACAACGGGGATGGCGGGGGAACCGCGAGGGACGGGATTCTTCAAGCGGGAGAGGTAGATAACACGGTTATTTACTATTCTTGTACAGGAGCGACAGGTCCGGCTGGTACTGACGGTTTCAATGCCTTGATAGACCCCGTACCATTTACTCCCGACCCAGCATGTAGTGGATATTCCGGGGTCAGAAACTATTTCGGCCTTGATAACGGTGACGGTGGAGGAACAGCGAGAGACGGGATATTGCAGACAGGAGAACGAGACGGCTCGTTCGTCGTTTGCACAGGCCGTCGTTCTGTTACAGATATAGTCGTAGAGTCTCCCGGTGTCAATTGTGCAGACGGTGGATTCCGTTTTCAATCTGGTGTAGACGACGATGGAGACTCGCTTCTTGACCCGGGTGAAGTAGATTTCACGGGGTATGCCTGTAACGGGGCAGACGGGTCATCAGGACCGCAAGGCCCTGCTGGTGAAGACGGTGAACCCGGTCCAAGAGGCCCACCCGGTGAAGGTTGGTTCCTATTCGTGATTGGAATAGCGGCGTTTCTTGGACTCGTATACTTTTTAAAGAGGGACGAACGATGATAGAACGTATACAAAAGAGACAGGACGAATTCGTACGCAGACTGAAAGAGAACGGAAGTCTTGTTTCTATGACGGTTTCATGCGTTGTAATGGGAATCGGTTTCCTTTTCGTCTCAACAGCACGGAATACAGGAGTCGGCATTGGGGTCGCACTCCTATTGATGTCGTGGATTAACTTTATGTACGAAAGTCTGCGACCGAAGGTGAAAACGAATGAAAATACGAGCGATACTGCTTGACCCGGAAACGAAAAGTGTTCGGTTCCCGAAGATGGACGTTGTGAAAGTAACACCAATCGGGACGACCATTAATATCCGTGGAACAAATATGTCGTTCCTAGTCAAGAGTCGCCAGACTTGGCTACGGGACAGACTATTCAGAAGCCCGATTCGATACGTGATGGTTAAAGACGGAGACCCCCGGCCTTTGCTGTTTGAGTCGCAAATTGAACACGCCCCATATGATGCCGAGACATTCCATCTCGCAATCAAATCTCATATCGCATCACAATTCCTTAGAGGCGACGCTAACTTCCGTGATAAAATGTTGATAGTACTCGCAATCGTAATCATCGTTCTAGGGATTGGTGCTGCGATATGAACGGAGACAAACCACATGAACAAGACGAACAAGCCATACCTTCTGACGAGGAAGTAGAACAACTCGTAATGGACACCGCTCGCGACTTGTTACAGGAACAGGAAGCGGAAGAATTCTGGTCTCGAATGTACGAAACGCAGGAACACCTTCCGATGGTTACGGACATCAAAAGGGGAGAAATCGGAATGTACAAGTCCATCCTATGGTTCGCCGATATGTTCGGACAGGATTGGCTCCGAGAAATGGTGGACGTTGATTTGGCTCTCCGAGTCAGCATAGACCGCAAAGGAAGAAAGGAAGCCGTCTATGCCATGACGGGACAAATCGAGCAAAAGATGCGAGGAACAAGAATCCTTGAACGACTGTTTAAGCGGAAGGGATGAACATGGAACGAGCGACCAGCAAGATGACGGTAGACACAAAACTTCCCGAAAGCCCGAGACAGCTTATCTACGCACAGCTAGACAGACTTCTTCTTGCGCGAGCCGAAGGGAAGGGTGGAGCGGAGACACTATCGGGAATCATGTCCCTCATTGTCCCGTACAAAGACGAGGATTGGTATGACGATATGCGACAAATGGCTTCATTGGCCGAGAGCCATCCAAACGATGAGCGTGTCCTTTTGTGGCACATTGTAGAAGCGATTATCCGCCTCCTTGACCGCAACAATCTTTGGGTGAACGTACCAAGAGCAGTAGAGCCCGGAGAAGAATTGACACAGGCGGTCTGACCTATGCTTACGGAGAGATTTCGCAAGAACATACTCAACATCATCACGCTCGTTCATAACAATGATTGGGATTGGCTTTGGGTCAACGATGGCGACGAGAGAAGCGGGAAATCGTCGCTGTCCATGCAGATACTGTTGATAGCTGAACCAAAGCTCAACGACAAAGTGTTGTCCGCGGATTACAAACCCGTTCTGTCAAGAATCGCATGGAATTTCGACGCATGGATTGACGTCCTAAAGACATTGAAACCGGGAAGTGTCTCACTATACGACGAGGCATCGCTTCTTGGAAGGGAGGCGATGAAGGAACACAACCTCCGCATGATTAGGATTTTGACGACCGTCGGGATGCGCAATAACCTGATGCTAATGACGTTCCCAGATATCTACATGCTAGACCCGTACATAAGAGACGGAAGATGTAGAACTCGCGGGTATGTCTACTCGGTAGACGGGGAGCGTGGATATGTAAGCCTTTGGGTACGCAGAAGGTATCCTTTCCCGCGAGCAAGCGGCGAAACAGTATGGTGGGCACGTGCCTTCGGGACTCGATTCAGCTCGATTTCCAACATATCGAATTGCCACGAGGAGCTTTGGGAGCTTTACCGTGAACGAGATGAAGAAGCGAAGAACAAGATTCTCACGGGAGGGCATCCCGACATAAAGATAGAGATTACGAGAAAACTTCGCAAAGAAGGCATGAGCATACAGAAGATTGCGGGCATCGTCGGGATGTCTCACGGTTGGGTCGGAAATATTGTGAAGGGCAGGAAACCCGGTGGTGATGAGGCGTGAAAGAAAGAGCGGAAGTAGCGTTGATACTTATTCTCGGACTTATGTTTGGAGGTATACTTGTAGCGATTGTAGCGCCATTCAACGATACATACCAATATTCATGTTACGATTCAAACGGAACATTCGCAAGAACATATGAAATAGACCCGAAATCGGAGAAAGCGGGATATCCTATCGAAGTCTGGGAACAATCACCGGGCGATGATACAGCGCATAAATTGTACTGTTATCGCCCGGGAAATTCACCTTGATAGCGACGTGAAAGGGTTTATATAGACACGAAACCATGTCCCGGTTGATGTCAAAAGGTTGGCACGGAGACCCAGAGAAGTTTACCCCGATTAAAACGCAAAGGAGGTGAAACGCATGAGTGCCCGCAACTTCAAGTCTGTCGCAGCGGCTCGCAAGGCTGCGAAGGGACATTGGGGAACGCATATCCAATATGTGCGCAAAGCGAAGAAAGGCTACACGCTTTTCCGCTACCCCAAGAAGGCAAAGAAGGCAAAGAAAGCGAAGGCCCGCAAGAAGAAGCGCTAGGCGGGCCTCATCCCTTTTATGTCTCGCAGAAGTCGTAGAAAGGTCAAGAGAACCTACGAGATAGGTCAGCGCGAGCATTTGCAATACGAAGCTCGACACGGTAGAAGTGTATTCGTTGAATTTCAGACACGCGGAGGAGAGACTGTGCGCTTCAGAAAGAAGAAGCGTGATACTTCTGTTGCAGGATTCAAACCGAGTAAAAGGTCTCGCTACGGCAAGAAGAGACGCAAACCTTGGTGGATTTGATGGTACGTCTCATCGCAAAGAAAAGGAAGTCCCGCTACCTTTCAAAGCGTGAAACAAGAATCGCCCTTGACCAGCTTCGTACTTTGGAAAGAGGCCGAATGAAGCTTCGACGCAAAAAACAGACACGAGAAAGAAGGCGACTGATAAAGGTCGCCAGAAAGATGCGAAAGGAATTGCCGCATGGAGAACGCATCATAGTACAAAGCTTTAGGAGCGCAAAACCTACATATCGCACAAAACAGCAGGCTTTGAAGGCCGCAAAACCCTATTGGTCGTCGCATACACAATTCATACGCAAAACAAAGAGCGGCTGGAGACTGTACCGATATGTCAAAGACTGACATTTTTATATGCGAGTCATTTATATAAATCCATGCTACATAATAACACGACATAAATGGAAGCGGCAAAATAAAAGCTCGCAGAACGATTTTATTCTCTCGTGGATATAAAAATCGGCTTTATATACTGTACTAGTAATGGGTCGGCTGGAGGCAAAACATGGACGCCTTGAGCATTGGCTTGTGGCTAGTCGGCCTCTTGGGCCTTGCCGTTGCCGGCATGGCCCTTGAGGTCGGTCAGTCCCAAGGTGCGCAGGAAAGTGCGACCGCAAGTGCAGAGGGAAAGGCCAAAAAGGCCCGAGGAAAGAGGCAGAGGAAGGGTTCCCGTGCCCACCCCATCCGTGGGGAAAAGTCTGCGAGGGACATCGCTATTGAGTTCCTCAAGAGGCATGGAGGCAAGGCAAAGTTTGCCGTGCTGATGGATGCCGTGAAGAAGGGCATGGGCCGAGACTTGTCTTGGACTCCGACCTACTATCTCAAGTCTCCGGGATTCAGCAAGCCCGAGCGTGGAATAGTGGCCTACTCCGCAAAGAAGGAACAGTCTATGCGGAAGGAGGCAGGCAAGGCCAAGGAGGCGGCCAAGAAGGCAAAGGCAGACAAGGCCGCTGCAAAGGCCGCAAAGAAGGCTTCGCGAAAGGCCAAGCCGGAA
>Ga0209431_10002448_pt1 | contig 15088 bp, 15 predicted proteins | sample RifCSP13_3_FD_184021 | JGI IMG/M metagenome (GOLD analysis project Ga0209431, IMG submission 184021) | Soil microbial communities from Rifle, Colorado - Rifle CSP2_sed 13_3 (SPAdes) (version 2) | ecosystem: Environmental > Terrestrial > Deep subsurface > Rock core/Sediment | place: Rifle...
ACCATCCTCGGCCTTTATCGCCTGGGAGGCCAGCATCACCGCCTTCAAGCCGGAGCCGCACACCTTGTTGACTGTCGTGGCGCCGATCGTCGGGTCCAACCCGGCGAAGATGCCCGCCTGTCGCGCCGGCGCCTGGCCCACGCCGGCGGAAACCACGTTTCCCATGATGACTTCGTTAAACTGTGCGCTGCCGTCTAGCCCGGCGCGCTGCACCGCAGCGCGCACCGCCGCCGCCCCGAGCTGGGTGGCGGACAGGCTACTCAGCGCGCCGAGGAATTTGCCGATGGGGGTACGCACCGCGCTGAGGATCACCGCTTGGTTATGCGAGTTATTCTTGGCCATAGACCTTCCTAGGGGTTGGGCTTGCGGGTGATAAAGGTAAAGGCGCCGCTGGTTGAAAGCAAGCGATATTCTTCGCTGGATCGTTCGGAGCGGGTGAAGATCGCACCCAGCCACCACCAAATGCGATGCAGCGCCTGCAACGGCCAGATTAGGATGCGGATGAGCCAACCCGGCATCAGCCGGAACAGGGCCATCTCGGAGATAGCCAGCAATCCCGGCCAATCTGGTGAGTGGCTCACCTGCAGCACCTCGAAACCCGCATTCCGCAGGCTATTATAAGTCGCCAGGTGGCTATGGTGGTAGTAGCTGTCATTGTGGAACGGTTCTAAAAAGGAGACCGTGCCGATGAACAAGCTGCCCGGCTGCAGCACGCGCAGGGCTTCGTTGGTCATGACAAAGGGATATTGGATATGCTCGAGTACGGCTACGCTCAACACAAATTCAAAACTATTGTCCTTGAAGGGCAGGGCCTGGCCGTCACCCCGGATCGGCGCTTGGGGCAGGCTGTAATCCAATCCAACCCATTCAAAGCCGAAGGCTTCCGCGCTTTCCTTGTGGATGCCATCCCCGCAGCCCAAATCCAGCATGAGTGCATCTTTCGCCTTCGCTTTGGGAAAGTGGCTGAGCAGCGCTCGGGTTAGGTGCCAGGGGACGTTGAGCCCGTCTAAATCAATCGCGGGCGTTTGGTTTTCTTCCAAAACATTAAACATGAAACCTTCAACGGGTAACAGGGGTTGACCCAATTCAAAGGTCAGTGTCCCTTTCTTGGGCTGTTGAAGGCGCAGGTCCAATTGCCCGCTATCCAAAAAAGGGTAGCTGGTCTTGCAGCTTGAACAGACTGCCGAATTATCCTGGCGAATAAGATCTGCCCCGCACAGCGGGCAGGCTAGTACGCCCCAGACCCTTGGGGATAGTGAATGCTTAGCCATCCGCCTGCCAGGCTGCCATGACTCGCTGCCAGGTCTCTTCCAGGGTTTCAGGCAGCACGCGAGTTTCCCCCACGGTGGAGACGAAGTTGGTGTCTCCCGCCCAGCGCGGCAGCACGTGCAAATGCAGGTGTTCTTCGATACCCGCCCCGGCGGCCGCCCCCAGATTGGCGCCCAAGTTGAAGCCCTGCGGTTGATAGACGCGGATTAGCACCTGCGTGGCAGTGGTCAACAATTCCATCATCTCAGCCCGTGTGGCCGCATCCACCTCATCCAGGCGAGCTACGTGGGTGAACGGCAGCACCATCAGGTGGCCGCTGGTGTAAGGGAAGCGGTTGACGATGACGAAGCCTTGTTGGCCGCGCCGTACGATCAGGTTGTCCGCACCGTCCTGCTGTTCGAGCGCCAAGCAAAAGACGCAGCCCTTGGCCTTCTCGGCATCCTTGTCTCTGCCGATATAGGGCATGCGCCAGGGAGAGAAAAGGTGTCGCATGGGGATTCGGCGGCAATTGTAGCAGACGGCTCTCAAGCCTCGATTGACAGCCCAGATACTGCCGAGTATCCTGCCTGCCATGGACCAGCTGCCTTTGTTCGCCGAAAGCCGGGTGCCTTGGACCGTAACCGATCTGTCGCGCTTCTTGCGCGCCTTGATCGAATCGGAGCCCTTGCTGCAGAGCATCTGGGTACGCGGTGAAGTTTCCAACTTCTCGCGGCCAAAATCGGGCCACTGGTACTTCACGCTCAAGGATAGGGACGGCCAGCTGCCCTGCGTGATGTGGCGCAGTACGGCGGAACTGCAGGTGCGCATCCCCCAGGACGGCGAAGCCGTCGAAGTCCATGGCGGGCTAAGCGTGTACGAAAGCGGCGGGCGTTACCAGCTTTATGTCGATGAGGTCCGCGCCGGCGGGGACGGAGCCCTGTTCCTGCAATTCATGCGCCTCAAAGAGAAACTGGAAGCGGAAGGTTTATTCGCCGCGGAGCGCAAACGCGCCCTGCCCCCCTGGCCAAAGCGCATCGGCATCATCACCTCGCCTAGCGGGGCGGCCCTGCACGATATGCTCCAGACACTATCACGCCGTTATCCGTTGACGAAAGTCATCCTGGCGCCTGCCGCCGTGCAAGGGGAGGACGCGCCCTTTCAATTGACTGACGCGTTGAAACGAATGAACCAATTCGTGCAGCCTGACCTGATCCTGCTGGCCCGCGGCGGGGGCTCGCTGGAGGACCTGGCGGCCTTCAACAGCGAAAAGCTGGCCCGTGCCATCTCCGCCTCGCAGGCGCCAGTGATCTGCGGGGTGGGCCACGAGACCGACTTTACCCTAGCCGATTTTGCCGCCGACCTGCGCGCCCCCACCCCCACCGCCGCCGCCGAAATGGCCACCCCCAGCCTGGTGGATCTGGATACCGCTTTGTTTATGCTCACTCAGCAGTTGCTGCGGCATTCACCATTCTCCTTGGTGCGGCGCGAACGCCAGCGCCTGGATGAAGTCAGCCTGCGCGGCGCGCGCGCCCTGCGCCAGCAAGCGCAGGTGCTACGCTCCGCCTTTAGCGGCTTGCAGGCGAGTTTGGCTGCGCTGAGCCCGCACGCTGTGCTCGAGCGCGGCTACGCGGTGGTGTCCAAGGCGGACGGCGCCGCTATTAGCCGAGTGGGCCAAGTGGCGCCAGGCGAATCGCTGCAGGTGCAGGTGAGCGACGGGCGCTTTGGCGCCCGCGTGGAAAAAGAGGATTAGATGGCAAAAGACAAGCTGATCGAATCACTTAGCTACGAAGAGGCCTTCCAGGAGCTGGAGAGGATTGTCACTGGCTTGGAGGCGCAAGTAACTAACCTCGACCAGGCCATCCAACTTTTCGAGCGCGGCCAGGGCCTGGCCAAACACTGTTCCGCCATATTGGAAAAAGCCGAGCTAAAAGTGGAGGAGTTAACTGAAGACGGAGATTTGAGGCAGCGTTCTGACGAGGCTTAGTGGCCTTGCAGTTGCTCGCGTTTCGCCTTTGGCAAGCCCTTCACCACTAAGGCATACGATTGATCCATCAGCTCAAGGACCAGCTCATCGGGCAGGCTGCCGTCCAACGTCAGAGTATTCCAGTGGCGCTTATCCATGTGATAGCCGGGAATGATGGATCTGTGGGCGGCGCGCAAGGCCAGCGCCTCGTCCGGGATGCATCTTAGATTGATCGTCTCCGGCTTGGAATCCTCGCCCAACAGCGCAAACATCTTGCCGGCCACCTTGAGTACCAGCGTGCCCGGGCCAAACGGGTAGCCGGCCTCGGCCCCGGGCTTGGCCAATAGATAGGCCACGACGCCTTTGTGCGCTTGCAGTTTGTGCATTAATGGTTAACTGGCCTTTCTTGTGAAAGCATTCGGACGTGACCGTTATTATGCCCTGCGGCCCATGGCCTCAGGTCTTTGTTGATTTTTTTAGGCGAGCGAGGGTTTTCTTGCTGGTCAGTTCCTTGAGCGCATCTTTGGCGATCCAGTGCGCCGCCCTGCTATCTATCCGGGCGATCTGCTTCGCGGCTTGGATCGCTTTCCTGTTCAGCGCTCGGTTACGTTTACCGATATTGCGCAGCGCCCAATTGACCGCCTTCTTTACGAAATTGCGCTCGTCGGTCGCTTCGCCCACGATGAGGGGCAAAAACCTCTCCAGGTCAGCGTCGGTTGTATCCTTTTCGGAGGCAAGGCCGGCCATCAGCACAAAGCCTGCCCGTTTCACGAATTCTTCCGGCCGCCGGCTCCACTCGGCTGCCTTCCGGCGTCCGTAGGGTGACAACCAGATCACGTCGGCCACCTGGTCTACGATGTCCCAGGAATTGAAATCGGCCGCCCAGGCGTCTATCGTCTTTTCGCTTATGGACTCAGAGTCAGCCACATAACCCGCCAGCAAACGCGCCTCCCGTATTCCTGTGTCCCACAAATATTCGGCAAGCGCTTGATCCTTGCCGATCTCTTTAGCCAATTTACGCAGATCCCAGATGGAAATCCCCAAGCCGTGGCTAATATCGATGCCCAGGCGTTTCTCCTGCTGCAGGAGCTTCGGATCCGCCATGGCCCGCAGGCGGCCCAGAATCTCTTTAACCGCCGGTTTCTTAGAAGGGTTACTTGCCTTTTTTGGCTTTTTCACGCAGCCTCGTTTGGACGCTGTCGCCCTCAAGCTCCTTGAGCGCGTCTTTGGCAATCCAGCGGGCAGCCTTGGAATCCAGCTTGGCTATCTGGCGCGCCGTCTTGATGGCGCGGCGGTTGAGCGCCAGGCTGCGTTTACCAAGCTGACGCAGCGCCCAGTTGACCGCCTTCTTCACAAAGTTGCGCTCATCGGTTGCATACCGCAGGATCAGCGGGAAGAAGGGGTCGAACTTCCCGTCAGGTGCTTTTTTATCGTGAACTGGCAGCCAGGCCATCAGCGCAAAGCCGGCCCGGCGCACGAATTCCTCGTCGCGATGGGCCCACTGGACTGCTTTCTTATAAGCAAACGGCGTCTTATCGATCAGGTTGCCGGTAAAGCCGTCACATATATCCCAGGAAACGATATCCTTTACCCAGGCTTCAGCCTGGGCCTCAGTGACTTGCTTGGGGTCGTCGATATCGACAGCCAAAAGGCGCGCCTCGTGATATCCGCTGGACCATAATTCCTGGGCCAAGGCATGATCCCTCCGATATTCCCTGGCGATCTGTTTCAGATCGGGATGTTTGATGCCGAATGCCTTATCAGTCGCAATGCCAAAACGGGCCATGCCGGCAATATTTACAGGGTTTTTGTGAGCCTTCAGCCTTTTAAGGATGGCTTGGAATTTAGCGCTCATGGACCAGTTGGATGGGGCTCCTAGCCTGCCAGGTTCTCCAGGACCGAGGGTTTCTCCCTCCGCCACGCTTCGGCCTCGGTAGCTGCCTCGAAAGCCCGCCCAATGCGGAACAAGGCGGCTTCGGAAAAGTCGGTGCCAATGAGCTGGACGCCGATGGGCAGCCGCTCGCTGTTCAGGCCGGCGGGCAGAGAAATAGCCGGCACGCCGGCGTGGTTGGCCGGCACGGTGAGCTGGTCGGCATACTGCATCAGCACAGTATCCCCATACACCGCGCCTACCGGGAAAGCGGTGGTCGGCGTGGTGGCGGCGAGCAGTGCGTCCAATTGGAACTTACCCTTCGAATCAAAAACAAGGTCGAAATCTCCACGGATCAGGGAGCGCACCTGCAGCGCCCGGCGATAATACTGCTCGCTGTATTGGGCCGCGCTCACATACATGCCCATAAGGATGCGCAGCTTGGGCTGGGAACCAAAGCCTTCGGCGCGGGTCTTGCGATAGAGTTCGCGCAAGTCCTCGACCTTAGCGTTCGTGCGATACCCATATTTAACACCATCGTACCTGTGCAAATTAGAAGCGGCCTCAACTCGCGAGATAACGAAATACGCCGGAATACCATACGCGGTGTGCGGCAGGGGGACGGCTTCCACGATCTCCGCTCCCAAATTCGCCAAGGTATCGGCAGCATGAACGACCGCCGCGGCGATCTCTGCTAGAAGCGGCCGGCTCTCCAGTTCACCGGTCTCGTGGTTGAAGTAGCTGATCTTGTCGTAATCGGGGGAGAGGCCGATGCGCAACCCCTTGACGCCCTTCTCGAGTTCAGCCGCGTAATCTGGCACGGGGACCACCGCTGCGGTGCTATCCCGCGGGTCCGGGCCGGCGATGGCATTCAGCGCCACCGCCGCGTCGCGTACGTTGCGCGCCACTGGGCCTGGACAATCCAATGAGGAACCGAAAGCGATCAGCCCATAGCGCGAGACGCGCCCATAGGTTGGCTTAATGCCCACCACCCCGCAAAAAGCGGCCGGCTGGCGCACCGAGCCCGCCGTGTCGGTGCCAAGCGACAAGGCTCCTTCGCCGGCTGCTACTGCCGCGGCGCTGCCGCCAGAGGAGCCGCCCGGCACCCGGCTAGGGTCCCAGGGATTGCGTGGGGCTGGTTGGTAAGCCGACGACTCATTGGAAGAACCGTAGGTGAACTCGTCCAGGTTAACCTTGCCGAGCATTACCCCACCAGCGGCCTCCAGACGCTCCACTGGCGTCGCCGTATAGGGAGAAACGAAATTGGAGAGGATGCGTGAGCCGGCGGTGGCTAGCACTCCTTCCACGGTGAAAATATCCTTGACCGTGAAAGGCACCCCGGCCAAGGGTCCGGGGTCCTCACCCGCTGCGATCTTCGCGTCCACTTGCTTGGCTTGGCCGCGCGCACGCGTTTCGGTGAGGGTGATGAAGGCATGCACCTTGGAGCCATCGTCACGCGGGCCGTCCAGGCGCCCGGGGTCCCCGTCCGCGGCGCGAACCCGCGCCAGCGCAGAATCCAGCGCATCAGAGGCGGATAGTTCCCCGCCGCGGATGCGCCGGGCTAGTTCGTGCGCGGGCAGGTCACAAAGATCGGGCATGGAAACCGGCGCCTGGATTAACCCAGCTCTTCGTGGGGGATTTCGGGGACGACCACATAGCGTCCCTCGGTTTCAGGCGCCTGGGCCAGGATCTCGTCAGAAAGGCCCGAGGCCTCCGCATGGTCCTCGCGCATAGCTGGCCGCAGATCCGCAGGGTAACTCACTCCGTGGCGGGCCAAGGGCGTGTTTCCAAGGATGGGTATGGCGGCAAGTTCCTCGATCGCCTTGAGCTGACGGTTTAGTTCGCCGCGCAGATACTCAGCCTCATCACCAGTTAGCTCGAGTGAGGCCAGCTCAACCAGATGATCAAAGAGTTCAGGGCTGATCTGGTCGGCCATCGGCGTGAGTATACCATCGCGCTCAAATCGCTCTGCTATAATCAAAATCCATCTCAAGTTTTCTGCCAGCTCCCTTCCTGGAGGCTTTAATGATCACCAACCAAGCCACACCCGCCGGCCTGCTCAGCGAAGAGCACGAAATGCTGCGCCAGGCCGCTCGCGAATTCGCCCAGAACGAGATCATCCCCATTGCGGCCGAACACGACGATAGCGGTGAGTTCCCACTGGAGACCATTCGCAAAATGGGCCAGCTGGGTTTCATGGGCATCGAGGTTCCCGAAGAATATGGCGGCGCGGGCATGGATACGCTGGCCTATGTGCTGGCCCTCGAAGAGATCTGCAAGGCAGATGCCGCCCATGGCACGGTGATGTCGGTGAACAACTCCCTGTTTTGCTACGGTATCTTGAAATTTGGCACTGAGGAGCAGAAACAGATCTATGTGCGCGCCATCGCCACGGGCGATAAGATCGGCGCTTATTCCCTTACCGAGCCGATGTCCGGTTCCGACGCAGCCACCATGCGCAGCCGAGCGGCGCGCCAAGGTGAACACTATGTCATCAACGGGCGCAAATCCTGGGTGACCAGCGCCCCGGTGGCAGATTACATCTTGCTGTTCACTATGACCGATGCCGATAAGGGGGACAGAGGCATCAGCGCTTTCCTCGTAGATACCAAGCAGCCCGGGTTCGCCCTCGGTAAGACAGAGCCCAAGCTGGGCATCCGCGCCTCGGCCACCAGCGAGATCGTCTTCGACAACTACAGGGCGCCGCTGGAGAGCCGTTTAGGTGCGGAGGGCGAAGGCTTCAAGATCGCCATGACCGTGCTGGATGCCGGGCGTATTGGCATCGCCGCGCAAGCACTGGGTATTGCCGAAGCCGCTTACGAAGCCAGCGTGCGATACGTGCGCGAGCGGGAAGCTTTCGGGCGCAAGATCGGCGAATTTCAGGGTACCGGCTTTAAGATCGCCGACATGAAGACGCGCATCGAAGCCTCGCGCGCCTTGATCTATAATGCCGCCCGGGCTAAGACACGCAGCAAACAAAGCGGCGAGCGCTTCACCCTCGAAGCCTCCATGGCCAAGCTCTTCGCCTCGGAGACGGCCATGTTCTGCGCCCATCAGGCGGTGCAGATCCACGGTGGCATGGGTTACAGCAGAGAGCTGCCCATCGAACGCTATTTCCGCGACGCCAAGATCACCGAGATCTACGAAGGCACCAGCGAGATCCAGCGGATGGTGATTGCCCGTCTGGAAACAGGGTTACGCTAAAAAAAATGCTCGTGGGACCCTGGGGGGAATATGAATAAACCCTCACCATTCCAGGTGCGGGTTGCCACTTTGGCGGCGGGCTTCGTGTTGGCCCTGGTGGGCATCCTGCTCCTGCGCCGGGGTGCCCTTGTGGCCGGGCTGGTCCTGATCGCGGCTGGCGTGGCCGTTTACCTGTGGTCCTCCGCACAGCTGCAAAAACAAGCTTCCAACCCCGAGGATCTTATAGCCATAACCAAAGCCTCGCCATTCGTTCTGCTTGGTTTTCTCAGCCTGGCCAGCGCGTTTAGCGTCATTTACTTGATGTCTGACCCGGGCCAAAATGCGGCCAGGTTCTATCTTGCTGATGCGCTTTGGATTGCCAGCATGTTCCTTCTTTTGTTTGGAGTGTTTTGGTGGCAAGGGCTGCGCTGGATTTCCCGGAATCAATTCGCCGTTTGGTGGTCTGAGCATTACCGCGAAGTTCTGATCCTGGGAGCCGTTACCCTGGTGGCTTTGCTGGCTCGAACCGTTGACCTCGCCAGCCATCCTTACCCCTGGTCAGGCGATGAAGCCTCGGTCGGCCTGGAGGGGAGGCGCATCCTGAACGGAGAGATCAGCAACTTCTTCGATACCGGCTGGTCCGGGCAGCCCAATTGGTCCTTCGTGCCGACGGCCCTTTCTCTGCGTTTGTTTGGGGATAACATCATCGGCATCCGCGTGGTCAGCGTATTGGCAGGGTTTTTTGCGGTCGTCTTTGTCTACCTGCTTGGCAAAGAAATGTTCAATAAGCAGGTGGGTTTCCTGGCGGCCGCGTTCCTAGCGCTCTATCCGATCCACGTGCATTTCAGCCGGATCGGGGTAAATAACATCAACGATAGCTTCATGGTGGTGCTGGTCTTGTGGCTGGTGCTCCGCGCCGTGCGCTCCGGAAAGCCTACGGCCTATGCCCTGGCAGGCCTCGCCTCCGGATTGACCATATACACTTATGTGGGCACGCGCCTGGTATTGATCCTGGCCATCGGTGCGCTGGTTTACCTGGCCATTGTCCGCCGCGGTTTTGTGCGCACATATGCCAGGGCCTTAACCGTATTTCTGCTCGCTGCAATCATTGCGGCCGCGCCCATGGCCTATTACTTTTACAGCCACCCCGATATCTTCGTTAACCGCATCAACCAGGAAGGCATTCTGTTTAACGGCTGGTTATTTAGCCATGCGCAGGAACCCGGCCAGTCGGTCCTTTCCGTTCTGTTGGACCAGGTATCGAATTCCACTCTTGTCTTCATCTCGCAGGGCGCTCCGGGCCTCTTTTACAACTCTCCCTACCCATACCTCACCGTGCTGGGAGCCATCCTCTTCTTGCTTGGCATGGTCTACGCATTTATCAAATTGCGCCATAGCCCAAACGTGATCCTGCTAGCCTGGTTCTGGTCCGTGGTCCTTTTGGGCGGCGTGCTCACCCTCAATCCGCCCTCCAACACTCGAATGGTCATGACCGGCCCGGCGGTGGCCCTGTTCGTGGCTATCGGTCTTTGGCAATTGGGCCAGGTCCTCGAACGGATCGGCATAGTATCTTTCAGGCGCAACCTCGTAACCGCGGCCCTGGTCGTGTTTCTCACGCTCGAACACGGGCTCTTCTACTTTGGGGAATACCGCAGCCATTATTATTTCGCCGATCCCAGCGGAGAACTGGCCCTAGAGGCCGGCCGACAACTACGCGGGCTTGGGCCTGATTATGCGCTGCGCCTGTTGGGCGCTCCGCGAGTGTTCTCTGATTTCCCCACGCTGCGCTTCATCGCCCCGGAAAACCAGATTGCCAACCTCACCACAGATGAGCTGGAGACTTTCACGCTGCCGGATAACTTGGGAGTTTTGTTTGCCGCCATCCCAGAGAATATGGCCGCGCTCGATGTCATCGAAGGGCGCTTTCCCGGGGGCACAAGGGAATCCGTCGTGCGCAAAACCAAGAACGAGGTCCTTTACTACGCCTATATTCTGCCACCCGACTAATTTCTGAATGGATCCAGTCCATCAAGCTTTTCTTGCCAAACTAAGTTCCTGGGCAACCTCCCAAAGCGAGATCCGCGGCATTCTATTGGTTGGCTCGTTTGCCCGCGGCGCGGGCAAGCCGGATTCCGATGTCGATCTCCTGATTATTGCTAAGAATCCCGGATTTTATCTGAGCACACTTGAATGGACGCATGAGTTGGGTGAGATATCCCGCCACCAAATAGAAGAGTGGGGTAAGCTGACCTCGCTCCGCGTTTGGTTTCAATATGGCTTGGAAATCGAGTTTGGCTTTGCCGCTGAAAGCTGGATTGCGACACCACTTGACCCCGGCACGCGCAAGGTCCTGCTCGCAGGTTACCAGATTCTGAATGAGCGCAACGGCTTGCTATCCAACGCCATCAATGAAAAGATTCAATAAACCCACCAAACGAAAGGACTCTAATTACGCCCGCTCCACCGGCCGCTTTATCCCAGTCAGGCGCGGGCCCTCAACTTAGCATGGGAGGAAACCACATGAATTGGCGGATGAACCCGCGCACGCCTAAATAAGCAAAGATCGACTGGATCATCCCTAATTCTTTTTTTGATCCTTCTCGAACCCCCCTCTTTATGGCGGCCAGTACCGGTTGGCAGTGTAAGCGCATGCGCCGTACCTTCTTCTTATTGTCGATCATGTGTTGATTGATGGCAACTTCCAATTGATAGCCGGTAACTGGTTTGGCCGTCAATACCTCTAATAAGTCGGTGCGCCGCAGAATTCGTTCGCCGCTAAAAAGGTCATTTCCTCGCAGCAAGCGTGCCCACCACAGTTCCGGATATCTTAGGAAAAGAAGCATATCGATTGCTGGATCCGCACCCACGGCCCGGATGCCCGCTTCCAGGTCCGGGCGGCTTAGGCGCTGCAGGTCTGCATCCAGTAGGAGCATGTAGTCACATTCGGCCTGCAGGGCGCCCGCCTGCACAGCGGCCGTCTTTCCCCGATTGCCGGGCAGAGCCAGCAGTTTGACTTGTGGGAACTGACTCCGAATGAGGTCCGCCGTCCCATCCGTGGAGCCATCATCCACGCACAGGATTTCATCTATACCTCCTACTTGAACCAGCACTTTCAGCACGTCTGGAATCCATGGGCTCTCATTGTGGCTGGGCACCAGGGCGATGAGTTTGAGGGTGCCACTGGCCGTTCTCGGTTTCATCGTGATTTCAGATCTCCCTGTTTCTCCCCTCAACTTCAAGTGATTAGCATCAAATTGGAGGATGGTTATTTAAATGGCAACCGAATCCAACGCGGCGCCAAAAATCCCTAAGGCCTCGTCCACTTCTTGGGCGCTTATATTGATCGGAGGGATGATCCGAATAGTATTATCCCAAGGTCCGCAAGTTAACAGCATGAGTCCATTTTCCAGGCAGGTTTTTTGGATCCGCTTAGCCAGCTCTTTGCTCGGTTCCCCGCTCTCATCGCGGAATTCGCAGCCGATCATCAATCCCAACCCGCGCAGATCGGCGAAACTTCCGAACCCCCGCTGGAAACCCGCCAATCCCTTCATCAGCTGCTCACTGCGTTGCTTTGCATTTTGCAGCATGTTCTCATCTCGTATCGCGCGAATTGTTGCAACCGCGGCTGCCGCCGAAACCGCGTTCCCACCAAAAGTCCCTCCGTGGGACCCGGGCGGCCAGCGCTCCATGAGCTCCATGGGAGCGCAGACTGCGGAAATAGGCATGCCTGAGGCAAGCCCCTTGGCAATGGCGACAATATCGGGCACCACATCGAAATGTTCATAGGCAAACCAACGCGCGGTCCGCCCAAGACCTGATTGAATTTCATCTAGAATTAGCAATATGCCATGTTTGTCGGCAAGTCGGCGCAACCCTTGAATAAATGACCTGGGGGGAACAACATAGCCACCCTCACCCAACACAGGCTCAATCAGAATGGCCGCTGTTTCGACCGGTGCAGTTTGGGTTAGGAAGAGAAACTCAAGTTCTTCCAAACACCATCGACCCGTAGTTTCTTCGTCCCAGCCATAACGAAACGCATAAGGGAATGGGGCAACAAAGACGCCGGCCATCAAAGGTTGATAACCTGCCCGATAGATGGTTTTAGAGGTGGTGAGCGACATGGTTGCCACCGTGCGCCCGTGAAAACTCCCTTGGAACACGATGACGTTCGGCCGGCCGGTTGCCATGCGCGCCAGTTTGAGGGAGGCCTCAATGGCCTCGGCTCCCGAATTGCTAAAGAAGAAGCCATCCAGGGTGGGATGCACTACCAAGCGCAGTTCATCCACCAGCTCCAGCAGTGGCTTATGCATCACGATATTTGCCTGCCCGTGGATCAGCTTCGTTGCTTGGGCTTGAATTGCCTCCACAACTTTTGGGTGACAATGCCCCGTACTGGTTACGCCTATGCCAGTTGTGAAATCCAGGTACTTGCGGCCATCCTGCGCGTAGATGTAACTGCCCTCCCCGCGTTCGGCGAGGATGTCGGTGTATCTGGCCCAGACTGGAGAAACATAGGGGAAAAGAGTTGTCTCAGCCATCGCCTGCTCCTGCGAGTTGATTGATAATCGGCGTCGAAAGGGATTATACATGCAGGCATGCCTGCCAAAAAAACCGGCATTTGTTTCTGGAAATAGCCCTTGACTAGACAATGCCAACATAACCTCTGTAGGCGAGTAAACCCATGCTAAAATGACCTTGACGTGGATCTTGCTTCACGCCCTGAAATCCCAGCGGTTACCCGACTTGCGTTCGGATGGCTTTACTCGCCTGGGCATCATTCCGTAGCCCACACGACTCCCAGGTTCCATTTTCGACAACCAAAGCTTTGATTCGACCTGTTTTTAGCCTTCCCAAAACCGGCCGCCTTGGCCGTTTCGCCCAATGGTTAATCTCGAGAGGAGGCAGAACCAAATAACTATAAACTCGACTACTTCCCCTACTACTAAATATGCGAGAGGAGAATTTGTCTATGAAACAGTTTAGAAAGACCGCAATTCTTGTGCTTGCGGCGATCAGTTTGGTACTGGCAGCTTGCGGCGCCGGTGCAACCGGCGGCGGTGGCCCTTTGCAATCCGTTGGCGAGGGTGAGGGTCAGGTGGACATCGTCGCCTGGGCCGGCTACATTGAGCGCGGCGACACCGATCCGAATTACGATTGGGTCACCGCCTTTGAATCCGAAACTAGCTGTGTGGTCAATGTAAAAACTGCCGCTACCTCCGATGAAATGGTGGCTCTAATGAACGAGGGCGGCTTCGATCTTGTTACTGCCTCTGGAGACGCAAGCAATCGTTTAATCTCCGGGGGCAAAGTGCAGGAGATCAACATCGGTTTGATCCCGAGCTGGGACACCGTTGATCCGCGGTTACAAAACGCGCCCTGGAATACCGTTGACGGGAAACATTACGGCGTCCCCTACCAGTGGGGTAATAATGTTCTGCTCTATAACACGGAAGTGTTTGGTGACAGTCCCCCTACAAGTTGGGATGTGGTGTTTGAAGAGATGACTTTACCCGACGGCGAATCGAATGCCGGCCGCGTCCAGGCTTTCGATGGCGCCATCTACATCGCCGATGCTGCGCTTTACCTGAAGGCTCACAACCCCGAATTGGGAATTGGTGACCCTTACGCGTTGACTCGAGACCAGTTCAATGCCGCGCTGGATCTGCTGCGCCAGCAACGCGAACTGGTCGGCCGCTACTGGCACGATGCCTTAATCCAGATGGACGACTTCACCAATGAAGGTGTGGCCGCCACCAGCTCCTGGGGCTTCCAAACCAACTACCTCGCATTTCTCGGCGAGCCAGCAGCCAGTGTTGTGCCTGTGGAAGGCGTGACCGGTTGGGCAGATACGACCATGATGGCCGTGGATGCCCCACACCCGAACTGCGCTTACAAGTGGATGGAGCACTCACTGGATGTTAAGCTGCAGGGTGATCTGGCTTCTTGGTTCGGTACGGTACCAGTGGTGCTGGAAGCCTGCCAAGGAAACGAGCTCCTGACGGATCAGGGATGCGAGATCAATGGTTTGAACAGTTTTGACCAGATCTACTTCTGGCGCACCCCCACCTCAACTTGCTCCGATGGCAGTAGTGACTGTGTTCCCTACCACGAGTGGGTAACTAACTACATCGCGGTCATCGGCGGCCGTTAAAGGTAGCCGAAACAACTAGAATTCTCCCTGTGCCCTTTCGGGCACAGGGAGGTCTTATGCTCTAGAGGTAGAACATGGATTTCAAACTGTGGATCGACGGAAAATGGGCGGATAGCAAAGGCGGCAAGAAAATGGACATTATTAACCCCGCCAACGGCGAGACGATTGCCTCGGTAATCGACGCAAGCCGCGAAGATGTGGACAAGGCTGTGCAGGCCGCCCGCACCGCTTTTTACGATGGCCGCTGGTCCAAGCTGACCCCTGCAGCCCGTTCGAATGCCTTATTGAAATTGGCAACTTTGGTCGAAGGGAATTCTGAAGAATTAGCTCGCACGGAGAGTTTGAACACCGGCAAGCCCTTTGAATTTGTTTCCAAAGGGGCAGATATGCCGTTCATTATTGACAATATTCGTTTCTTCGCCGCAGCGGCAAGGGACGTGCACGGTTCCCATGCCGGCGAATTTGCTGCCGGCTTTACCAGCATTTTCCGGCGCGAACCGGTTGGCGTTGTAGGCCAAATTGCTCCCTGGAACTATCCCCTCATGATGGCGGTTTGGAAGATGTGCCCGGCCTTGGCCGCCGGTTGCACCGTCGTCCTGAAGCCTGCCCCCACCACCCCGCTCACCTCGCTTATGCTCGCCGAATTGACCGCCGAAGCCGGCATCCCCGA
>Ga0209431_10002449_pt1 | contig 15083 bp, 14 predicted proteins | sample RifCSP13_3_FD_184021 | JGI IMG/M metagenome (GOLD analysis project Ga0209431, IMG submission 184021) | Soil microbial communities from Rifle, Colorado - Rifle CSP2_sed 13_3 (SPAdes) (version 2) | ecosystem: Environmental > Terrestrial > Deep subsurface > Rock core/Sediment | place: Rifle...
CCGTAGAGGCGTGCGGCCATGGGTGCAAACTGCCTCTGATACTCGCGTTCGGGAACGAGGTAGACCGAAGCACCGGGTACGAAGAACGGCTGGATCTGCTGAACCGGAAACGTCACGGTCTGGGGGGCACCAGCCACACTCCCCGCGGCCGCTATGACTATCCATGCCGCTCCGGCGTAGTTCCGCCACGAACACAGTGGCTCAGTCGGCCGCATATTGCGCCAACTTACCCTCGTCCACGTCAATGCCAAGCCCTGGTTTAGTTGGCAGTTTGAGCGCACCGTCGACATAATGAAAGGGACGAGTAATGATATCGTCGGTGTAAAATGCGCCGGCAACCCGCGTCGGCGCCTCTCTACTTAGCCGGGTGATGGGGATCACGCACGGGAGCGAAACCACTGCGGTCGATCCCGCGAGGGCCAGGTTCGCAGCGTTACCCACTCCCGTCTCTGCAGACCCGTTAACGTTGCAGAGAAAACCGGCTGCCTCAGCAACCGCCGCCATCTTCTTCGCAGGCCACAGCCCCCCTGGTTTGGCGACATAAAGGGAGATCAAGTCCCCCGCGCGTTTCTCGTGGATCTGGAGCACATCCTGTGGGGTCCAGGCCCCTTCGTCGTGCATTAGTGGGATCCCGACCTTGCGTGCCACCTCTCCCATTGCCTCAAGCCCCGCCACCGGCTGTTCCGCGAACAACACATCGTAACTCTCCATCTTGTGCAGAACACGGATCGCGAAGCCCGCACTCGGATATCCTTGATTGGCATCGACGGTGATGGCAACGCCACGACCAACCGCCTCCCGAACGACACGCACAGTTTCGACATCCCGGTCTGCATCGTAGCCAATCTTGAGCTTCACCGCACGGATTCCCTCCGCGACCGCCTCGCCAGCTTCTTTCGCTGCGTCTTCAGGGGACATGATTCCGATACTGTGGCATATCGGGACCTGCTCACGCACGCAACCACCCAGCAGTTGCCAGCAAGGGACATTCAGCGCCTTGCCTTGAAGGTCAAAGAGGGCCATGTCTATGGCGGCCTTAGCATAGAAGTGTCCCCTGGTAGCACGGTCCATCACGACGTGCGCCACCTCGAGATCGAAGACGTTCACCCCCCGCAAGGCTGGGGCAAGAACATCGTTAACCATATGGAGAACGGTTTTGTGGGACTCGCCGTAGTAGCGACCGTAGCTACCGCCCCACTCCTTTAATACTGTTGCCTCGCCATAGCCTTCCAGGCCTGTATCGCTCGTGACCTTCACGATGACATAGCGTCGAAGGCCTGCACCGACGGCCGACAAGTGCGGGCGACGCATCGGGAGGGCTATGACATATGTCGTGATGGCGTGGACTCTCATAGTTACCGCGTGCTACGAGATGATGCGTAACTCGGCGTACTCAGCCGGATCGGTCAGCGCGTCGATCCCATCACCAGTCACTACAACCACGTCCTCCAGATGGAAGCCGAGTTCCCCGGGCACCTTGAACACGGGTTCAACTGCGAGAACCATCCCCTCTGCCAAGGGGACGTCACGATCCCGTCCAATGAACGGCTCCTCGTGTACACTGATGCCGAGGCTATGGCCGATGAAACGATTGACTACCTTGAGGCCCGCTGCCGCGAACTCGCGCTCAAATATCTCCCACAGAGCCCGCGTCGAAATTCCCGGGCGCATCGCCCTGAGCACGGCCTCCTGGGTGCGCACCATCCCGCTCCAGATGCGAGCGAAGTCCTTAGGCACAGAGCCCGCCACAGCGGCACCGCCCGTGTCCGAGTAGTATCCGCCCATCGTCGCACTGATGTCGACTTTGACCAAGTCACCCTGTTCGATGCGGCGGTCAGTAGGATATGGGTTGGCGAAGCTGCTTCGTACGCCCGAGCCCACTTGAACCAGCCGCACCTCATCTACACCTTCGTCGTACAGATGGTGGATCATCAAGCGGGCGAGATCGCGCTCCGCGATGCCCACGTGTGCATCCGCGCAACCCCTCACCCAGGCGCGGCGGGCCGCCTGATTCACCCGGCGGAGCAGTTCGACCTCCTCGGGAGTCTTGACGGCTCGAAGTGCAGCGTAGATCGACGCGGCACTGACGAAGACGACCTCCGGCATCAACATGCGCAGACGATCGAAGTACACGCCGGGAAGGAAGTCGGTCTCGATTCCGACACATCGTTCCTCAACACCGATTTCCCGCAGGACTTGAACAAGCACCAGCATGGGATCGTCCGAAAACTCATCGTAGGGTATCGTCCGCAGATCACGATCCTGCATCTGGACGAACGTGACCTCAGGAGCAGCCGCTATCAATGCTGTGGCGCCACTCCGGCCTACGATGAAGAGGAACAGCCGGTTGCGGATAGCAAGGCTTTGAGACGGTATGGCAAAACCTAGTGAGTACGTTACGTTGTCAGGTGACGCAGCGACCAGAGCGTCAAGTCCGTGGGTTACGACGGCCGCCTGCAGCCGGGAAATCACTGCACGACGCATCAACTCAGTCCTCCTGCCCCGGCCGACAGGTGCAATCCCCGATGAAGGAGCGGCACATCGCTTATCAACGTAGGACCTGATCGAACACCCTCAGGAAGTTACCTCCAAGAACTGCGCGGATATCCTCCTCGGTGTAGCCTCTGCGTAGCAATCCCTCGGTGATAACAGGCATGTCCTCGGGTGGCTGCAATTCTGTTACGTTGCGGAACTTGAGGGGCGGATGGCCGCCGAACTCGGGAAACTTGGCCGCTATTCTCACGGTATCCGCTACAGTCTTCCCGTAGGCTTGGTCAAGGCCAATGCCGGCATGCTCAATGCCGACCTTGTCTGCGATGTAGGCAATGTGGTCCAGATAGTCCTCGATAGTCGAACCATTGAGACCGCCATCCCTACGAAGAAACGACGAGAGCGTTACGATCCCAACGACTCCGCCACGTTCCGCTACCATCTTTAACAGGTCGTCCGAGACCCCGCGGAAATGCCCAGAGATGGCCTTGACGCACGCGTGAGAGTATACAGGAGGGCTGTCACAGAGTTCCAAGGCCTCGCGCGCTGTGAGCTCCCCGGCGTGGGACAGATCCAAAACGATACCCAAGTCGTTGATGGCCCTGATCACCTCGCGACCGAATTTGCTCACACCCGAGTCCCTCGGTTCCCCGCACCCTGACCCCAGGAGATTCTGCCGATTGTACGTGAGTTGGGTCAGTCGAAGGCCCATGTTGTAGAACATCGGCAGGTAGTCGAGATTGTCCTCAATGGGCATAAGGTCCTGGAAACCGAAGATGACGCCGACCTTATTGTCCGCCTTCGCCTTCCGGATGTCTTCGGCTGTCTTCACGATCAGGTAGCGACCCTCGACCATCTCTCTGAGAGCAGTCTCGCACCCGAGAAGCCCGAGCACTCCGCCCTGAAAGTTGTTGCCCCCCGTAGTGATCCGTACGGTGGTGAGGCAAATAACGGTGACACCCCCAGCTGCCAATTTGTCTAGATACTCTGGAGTAAACCTCTCGGAGGGTGTGGAGTCGTTCCCATTTATCACGATAGCCCGCGAGTGGAGTGCGCGGGCACGATCGCTGATGGTTATCGTAGTCATTCATCATCCCCCTATAGCGGCCCCAAATCTCCGCGCTCATTCCCCGTTGCCACTCTTTCGTCCGACCCGCCAACGTCGTGGCCACACCAACTAAAGCTCTGGATCCACCAAAACATGATACAGCTCCGGTCGCCGTCTCTGGATGTAGTTACTCCACACACGCCGGTGCTGCTCAATCCCCGAGATGAGGTCAACCTCGGCTGTCACTAAACACTCCTCGAATCCGCATCCAGCTACTATCTCTCCTAGGGGAGAAATGATACGGCTGTGCCCGAAGTACGTGGGCGCTCCCTCGGTCGGTGGCTGTTGAACCTGGTTGGATTGCGCCATCCAAACACCATTGCACATTGCCGCCGCTCTGCTCTGGACATCGTACATACGGTACTGCGGGTCGCCTTCGATCTCTCCACTGGTCAACGGGTAGGCAGTCGACATTGTCAGAACTTGAGCACCTTGCACGGCCAACGCTCGCAAGTGCTCAGGGAAATTAAGGTCAACACATATGAAGGGCCCGATGCGCCCGACGTAGGTGTCGAATACGGGGAACGAGGTGCCTGAACGGAAGATAGGTATCCTGTTATGAACCTTACGCGCAGTTCCAATGACACCGTCGGGCCCCACTAGCACGGCAGAGTTGAAGAGCACTGTCCCCGCGCGATTACACTCCGCCATGCCGATTTGGATAACCATATTGGTCCGCTGCGCCAGATGCCCAATGCGTCGCGTAGTAGGTCCGGGAACCGGCTCGGCCTGCCTCATGTAGTACTCCGTCTGCTCCGGGGTTGGCGAGGATTGAGTTACGTAGCCTTGCACGGACACCTCCGGGAAGACCAGGAGGTTCACCCGCCTGGCGGCGGCCTCCTCAATGATGGCTTCATACTTCTGAAGATTACGCTCCTTATCGTGAGAGCAACGCATACACGCAGCCCCAAGGACAACCCGTCCCGGCGAACCCATACGAAGGCCTCCCTCATGGTGCACCAAGGCGCGCCCGGCCCGCGTTCCGGTCACGGTATCTGATCTTCCAGGAGCACCACGCTCTCCGGCACAAATAGGACGCCGACATCCTCGGTTTCATGGTCAATCAACTGCTGCTCCCGCAGATATTCGCAAAGTTTGGCGATAATCATGCGGTTACGAGCATCAAGCCCATAGCGCATCGGGTCACCGTCGAAGAGCTTCTCAGCCGTATCCCACAGGAGATCGCTCCAGGGCAGAAGGGTGTCCCCGAGTCGTCGTTCGTAGGCGCGCCGCTTGGCCCGCACGAAGGCCTCGAATGCAGCCCCAGCAAGCTCAGGGATCTCCGCCAAAAGGTTACTTCGGAGAACCACAACGTGAGCAATTGGATAGATGCCCGTAGACAGCAAGTAATCCCTTTCGGCCTGATGAGGATCCCGTAGCAATCTGCGCAGAACCCCAGGCGATCCCTCATTCTCAGGCAACTTCGGCCGCCGAGATGCCAGAATGGCATCAACATCACCCGTCAACAACGCCGTAACCGGATTCTGGGCAAGTCGCGCGTGGGCTACTCCCTTGGGCACAGGAAAATGCTCATCAGATGAGTACCACCGGATGTTGCTCCAATGCACTCCGTAGTGTTCGTTGAGTATCCCCCGCAACCAAACTACACCCGTCGACACGTACTCAGCGACCGCCAACCGGCGGCCGCTCAGATCAGACAGCGACTCGAGTGCGCTATCTGATCGGACATATACGGACGCATGACGAAATCCGCGAAGCGGGAAGACCGGGATAGCCTGACCTGAAGTCCATCCTCGGTCCCTCAGCACGACATAATTCGCCAACGAAAACTCACACGCGTCGGGTGGTCGCCCCTCCAGAACCTGACGCTGAACTTCGTCAAATGATCGGACGGTGTATTCAAAAGTGATACTACGACACGTCCGATTCATCTCCAGCGTGTGCGCGTGATCACTGCCAACTACTGCGATCTTGGGAGTTCCGGTGAAGGATGCCATTGCCCTACCCCCCCTCCATCCGCACTGCCCACCGGAGAAGTGGAGAGAGAGGAAGGCCCTGGCGCAGTTTGGCCATTCGTAAGCCCGGCTTCATCTTCAGTGGCCGGCCCTGAAGATCTCATCCTCGCCCCACTTGTATCGGAGGATGGCTTCACTATCAATTTCGACTCCCAATCCCGGGCCGTGGGGCACCCAGAGGGCACCTTCTGCAAATCTGAACGGAAGTATGCTTACGTCTCTTTCCATGAGGAACTGCCCGAACTGTTCGCAACCTAGATTGATAGCCGGGGATGCAGCCCCCAAGTGCAACGCGGCTGCGACACCAACAGCACTCTCGTAGGCTCCTCCGATGTAGCACCGCACGTTCGCGGCTTCCGCAATGGCGGCCATCGCCTTGCCATTGGTGATGCCGCCCCCATCGCTCATATAGATGGCCACGAAATCGGCGGCCTTAAGCCGGACCATCTCGATAAGATCCTGGGCCGTTTTAACGCTCTCGTCCGCCATGACGGGAATCTCGATAGCTTGCCTTACCCGGGCCATGCCTTCCAGATCCCAGCGCGCCACGGGCTGTTCGAAATACTCAACATCTTGCTCCGCGAGGGCATGCCCTACGCGGATCGCAGTCGAAACGTCGTACGCCTGGTTGGCGTCTGTTCGCAATCGCACGTGTGGCCCCGCCGCCGTTCGGATGCGCGCCACCATTCGGACATCTTCCTTCCAATTGCCACGACCGAGCTTGACCTTCAGCAGGCGCCAGCCAAGACCAATCCGTTCTTGAACCTCCTGAATCGCCGCTTCCTCTTCCAGGAAGGGGATAGACCAGCTCAAGAGCAATGACTCCCGGTACAGACCGCCGACAAGATTGTAAACGGGAGTGTGAAGAATCCTGCCCGCCAAATCATAGGAGGCAACATTAAGCGCACTCTTTGCACGGAAATTCCCCGGGAGGACCCGATCGAGCAGACGCTGATTCTCTTCGATGCGGAGTGGATCTCTACCGAGGAGGGCAGGTATCAGCCTGTCCCGGAGTACACTCCGTGCTGTTCCAGAGGTTTCGCCCCGTTGATTGTGGCCCTTGCCGAACGGAACCTCACCCCACCCCTCTAACCCGTCATCCGTGATCATCTTTACCAGGGTATTCTCCTGGTGAGTGGTTGGGCCAAGGGCTGTGTTGTGCGGTCTCTTCAGCGGGATACGCAAGGACGTGACATAGACTTCGGTGATCCTACTCAAACCTGAAACCTCCTTGGCTCACCATGAGATCCACTGTTGCGATGAAACCCTGGAGCGCACTACCATACGATCTTCCATCGACGCCCGGGCCTAGGGACTCCACGGCCTGACCTAACTGTCCCTGTCGTACTTGAACAACGCATCGCCAGGATTGACGATGCGCTTTCTGTAGACGATGCGCACCAATCCGGTGTGCTGAGCCGAGAAGGTCTCGACAGTTTCTCCCCACTCATCGGTAACCTCAGCCAGGAGATCTCCCTCCTGAAAAGTTTGTCGAGGTTTCACGTAGGGACGATAGATCCCGCTCGTGGTGGACGTAACCGTCACCGCATCCTCCTGGCGTTTGATGATATGGGTATCGAAGTCCTCGATTGGCTCCGGGGAGCCGTCCAGAACTCCGACGTGCCGCAACACGTTCCTGGCTCCCCTAACCAGAATCCCAATGTGATCCTCGTTGTACCGTCCATCAAAACCGACCTCGGTCATGATGCCCGGTATTCCCTGTAACATCGCTTCGCCGATGAGGTCGTTTGTTGGATTACCAATGCGCACGTGTTCGGTGCCAAAGGCGAGGGCCATGCCTTTGCACGTCTCGGTCAGTCTTGCATCTCTCGTCTCTCGAAAGATGACATAAGGAAAGAGTTCCTCCCCGAGATCACCGCCATGCAAATCCATGAGGTAATCACACCTAAGCGCCACGTCCTGGAAGATGCGTCGAGCGATTCTGTGGCTCACGCTGTCCCCCGCGGCGAGGCCGATCCATTTCGCGTGGATGTCGGGAGGCGCGTCGGCCGCGACACCAGGGAACACTCTCTGAATATTCAGCCCATCCAAGGGGTTCACTCGGGCAGTAATTGCCTTGAATCCGGGCATGTTAACGACGGGTACGAGAATCACCACGCCGGCGAGGATCCGTGGATCTAGTTCCCGGTACAGCCTCCCGATCGCCTCAACGCCGGCGTACTCGCAGGGATGCGTGCCTGCGGTGAGGCCGACAACAGGACCGTCCGCAGCGCCGGTAATGACTGCCACAGGTATCTGCACAGAATTCAAGCCCTTGACAACCTCGAGAGCGCCTCTCACCCGTGTCCCTTTGCTGCCCTCCGCTGTTCCAACGGATAGTCCCATTCGGGTCGTCTCCCCTCTCAGTCAGCTCCAAGCCCCTCGCGCATCCTCAAACTCCACTCGCCTACCGCTGAACGAAAGCGCAGCACGGTCAAGCCCATCCGCCCCACCTTCCGTCCGGTTTCTGGACGCGCGTCTCAGATCGTGCCCTCCTGAAGGTATCGCAACAGTTCCCCCCTCGTCAGCTCGGTAATACCTAGCTTTTCCACGGTGCGACCGTAGCTCCAGTAGTCCTCACCTTTCACCGCCTGAGCAAGATAGACGAGGGATTCCGTCACGGGCGTGGGAACGCCTAGAAACCTGCCCAGCGACGCCATGAACACCAGTCCGAAGGGAACGCTCTCATCAATGTGACGCGGCTTGACGGGATCCTTGAAGTCCCACTGCAACTCGGGGGGAAGCTTCTCAGGAGCCCTATAGACGTTGGGACTGCTGCCCGACTCGATGTACAGCTCATCCAGGGTGACGGGCTCAAGGCCGAGGGCCAGTTGGACGGCGTGCTTTTCCGCATCCAGTGCGTCCATGGCGCGAAGGACACTTGGCGTTATGCAGTCGCGCATGATGTTTAGGTTGCCCTCGGCCCGTTCAATGGCACCGTAGTTCAGGATGACGGGTGCTGGGAAGACGAAGTGATTAGGGTTGTTCAGACCAGTGTCCAGGACGTTCGCAACCGGCTTCAGCTTGAAGATGCCGCCAAAGATCTTCACCAACCTCGGGGTTTCCGCTGCAGGAAAGGCGGCACATCGCATTGTTAGCGGCCTCTTCAGGGCCACCGTAGCAGGCCCCCGCATCCTACTACCCTGCGGCAACGACGACGTCTCGCCCAGTAGAATTTCCTTCTTCATCCCCAGCGCCCTGAAGATACGGACGAACTCCAGTGATCCCGCTGAGGCAGACGCGATCAGGATGGCCTGGCCATCCTCGAGGTGGGGAACCAGCGCTTCTGCGACATGGCGGTGACCGTTTGAGGTGGTACAGACAACAACAAGTGGCACGCGGCGGATAGCCTCGCCGATGTCCGAGGTGACCAGATTCAATCCCGCAAACCCCTCGAGGAAGAAGGTGACGCGGAGGCCTCCCGCTTCCCTGATCGGCACTAGACGGGCCTCAGTCCGATTATAGAGGTTAACCTGATGCCCGCACATGCTGAGATACGCCGCTGTTGCGCACCCCCCAGCGCCAGCCCCTAAGATGGTGATCTGCACGTCACCAGGCCCTCTCAATCCGCTGAGGTCTCGCCACACCGCGTGCGCCAACGACCCCTTCTGCGCGCGTGTCGCGCGGCACGCTGGTATCGCGAGCGCACATCTCCATGTTCCGAACCTCAGCCCCAGACCTGCTCGAACACCCTCATGAAATTCCCGCCCAAGATCCCAAGAATGTCTTCCCGACTGTAACCTCGCTGCAGAAGTCCTTCTGTAATGAGGGGTACGTTCCTTAAGCTACGCAACTCACGCACGGTTCGATACCCTGGAGGAGGCGGCGGACCAAACTCCGGAAACTTCGACGCATGTCTCACGTCGTCGCTCAGAGGCTTGCCATAGTTGTTGTCGAGCCCAATCCCAACGTGCCTGACACCCACTTTCTCCGTGATGTAGTCGATGTGCGCGAAGTAGTCCTCCAGGGTTGATCCCTTGTCGCCCCCATCTCGACGAAGAAACGAGGAGAGAGTGATTACACCAACCACCCCGCCTCGTTCCGCTAGGCGAGCGAGGCATTCGTCAGAAACCCCCCGAATATGACCGGAGATACCCTTGGCAAACCCGTGGGAATAGATCGGAGGGGATTCGGTCAGGTTCATGGCCTCCAGCGCTGTTCTCTCACCAGCGTGGGCAAGATTTAGGACGATGCCCAGCCCATTCAGCGCTTTGACTACCTCGCGACCGAACCGGCTCAGTCCAGAGTCTCGGGGCTCCGCACATCCGGAACCCAAGAGGTTCTGCCTATTGTAGGTGAGCTGTGTGATACGAATCCCGAGTTCGCAGTATGTGCTCAGGTAGTCAAGATTGTCCTCGATCGGCATGAGATCTCGAAACCCCAGGATAACCCCTACTGCCCCACGCCGTTTCGCCTCTCGGACGTCAGCGACGGTCCTGACCACGAGGCAGCGGTCTCCGACCATTTCCCTGAATGCGGTCAGATACGCGTGGATCCCGAGAACGCCTCCCTCGAAATTGTTGCCGCCCGCGAGCGTCCGCACCGTGATGACGGCCGTCGCGGTTACGCCACCGCCCTGCAGTTCATCGAGGTAGTCCGGGGAAAACCTCTCGGCCGGTGTGGAATCCCGTCCGTTAATAACGATCGCCTCGGCGTGTAAAGCAGCGGCAGCGGCCCCTACGGCCTGCTGGGTTTGTTCGGTCATGGTGCGCCTATCCCCAGCATCGGTAGCCCCAGATCTCTTAAGGAGGGTGCCTCAAGCACGGGAATGCTCGATGTCGTACTTGAACAGAGCATCGCCAGGATTGACGATGCGCTTCCTGTAGAGAATACGCACCAGTCCGTCGTGTACCGCTCGCACGGTTTCCAAAACCTCGCCCCACTCGTTCACGACTTCTGCCACGACATCGTCCCTAAGGAAGCTTTGGCGAATGCGCACATAAGGGCGATAGAGTCCACTTGTGTTCGAAGTTACGATGACTGCTTCGTTCCCGCGCTTGAACCTGTTCGATTCAAAAACCTCGAGCGGCTCAGGAGCCCCGGAGAGGACTCCCACGTGCTTCAATACGTTCTTGACCCCGCGGCATTGCAGATCAATGTGCTCCTCAACATACCGACCGTCATAGCCTATTTCGGATACGAATCCAGGAATCCCGAGCTTCATCGCCTGACCAATTAACCCTCCGCGGGATGAGCTGATCCGGACATGCTCCGTCCCGAATGCTAGAGCGATCGCCATAGACTTGGCGCTCACTTCGGCATCTTCGGTCTCAGAAACGATTACGTAGGGGAAGAGTTCTTCACCAAGATCTCCCCCGTGCAGGTCGATCAGGAAATCGCACCTGCGCGCCACTTCGCTCAGCACGAGCCTCGCGATTTTGTGGCTCACGCTATCACCCGCAGCGAGGCCTATCCATTTTGCATGGACGTCGGGTGGTGCAGAAGCGGGGTCTCCCGGGAAGACCTGACTGATGTTGAGGCCATCCAGCGGGTTGACCCGAGAAGTGATGGCTCTGAAAGCCGGCACGTTGACAACGGGAACGAACACAACCGTGCCCGAAAGCGTGCTGGGGTCGAGGTTGTGGTACAGTCTGCCGATGGCTTCGATCCCAGCGTATTCACAAGCGTGCGTACCCGCGGTGAGACCGACCACAGGTCCATCGGTGCTGCCCACGGTAACCGCTACCGGGATGTCCACGGAGTTGAGCCCTTTGACGACTTCAATGACTCCCCGTGCGCGCTGTCCCCTTTCGGCCTTGGCGGTGCCAACAGTTAGTCCCATGGCGGATCTCTCCTCGCTCTGGAAGCTCGCATCGACCGTCCAGTACCCTGTTGCACGACTCATACTCGCGCGACATCAGATCAATCCGCGCCGCGGAAGCGTGGGTCATACGCGTACCGCAGCGCGTCGCCCAGGATGTTGACCGATAGGACGGCAAGTGACAGCGCGATACCGGGCCAGAGGATCAGATGTGGTGCCGCAACCATGAGACGTCTCCCCTGCGACAACATACTGCCCCACTCAGGCGTGGGCGGCTGCACACCTAATCCGAGGAAGCTCAAACCTCCGATGATCAGCACGCCTGATCCAAGGCCGAAACTAGCCTGGACAATGATGGGCCCAACCGCATTCGGCAAGATGTGCCGCCGCATGATCGTGGCGTCCCGGGCGCCCATGGCCTTCGCAGCCATCACGAATTCTCGCTCCACCAGGGTGAGGGTAGAACTGCGGACGACCCGCGCGAAGTCCGGGATCAGACCAATACCCGTTGCCAATACAAGTGTCTCGTATCGAATCCCGAAGAGCGCCACAATTACGATAGCAACCAGGAACCGCGGCACAGCCAGTAAGGCATCGTTCGCGCGCATGATCAGGTTGTCAACCCATCCACCGTAGTATCCAGCTGCGATGCCAGCCGGTACGCCAAACGCGAGCGCTATGACCAGACTCAGGCCTGCCAAACCCAGCGTCATCCGCGCCCCATGGATAATGCGTGAGAGTATGTCTCGCCCCAGTTCGTCCGCGCCCAACACATAACCAGGCGTTCCAGGGGGAGCATTCATTGCCCTTAAGTTCTGTTGGAATGGATTCTTCGGACTGATGTAAGGACCCGAGATCGCCAGAAGCACAAAGAATCCGAAGACAATCAGACCGGAGATACCTAACTTCGATCGAAGTAGAACCTTCCATCTCAAAGCTAGCTTCCCCCAGACGGCAACCGAAGGGCTCTAAACGTTCACCGCGCCCACCACCGGTCGAGAGGCCCACTTACCCCGCAATCCTGACTCTGGGATCAAGGAATCCATACACGAGATCCACAAGCGTGTTCACAGCGATGAAGATCATGGTCACGAACATCACCCCTCCCTGCAAGACGGGGATATCGCGGTCTGAAATGCTCGATACGATTAGTCGGCCCAAGCCAGGTACGGCGAACACTATCTCTGTTATTACGGAGCCAGTAAGAAGGTGCCCCAGTCGGAGCCCAATCACGGTAACAACAGGCAACATCGCGTTCCGCATCGCGTGCTTCCACACGACTATCCGTCCACTAAGACCTTTCGCACGCGCCGTGCGTACATAGTCCTCCACAAGCGCTTCGAGAATCGTCGACCGGGTCATCCGCGCGATCAATGCAAGGCTCGACAATCCCATGGTGGCCACAGGCAAGACCATGTGCCGCGGTGTACCCCATCCAAAGGTTGGCAGCCAACCTAGGCGCACACCGAAAAGCTGAATAAGCATTAGTCCAAGCCAAAAGGCGGGGATCGCAAAGCCAGCAGTCGCAAGCAACATCACGGCCAGATCGTATGTCGTGTTCGGCCTTGTGGCTGCGACAACACCCAGAACCAGCCCGCCTATGGTTACCACCACAAACGTCACGGCGGAGAGAACGAGCGTGACCCTGAACGCGCGCCCAACATCCCCGCTCACGGGTCGGCCAGTGAACCAGGATTGGCCCATGTCTCCTCGGACCATCCGGGATAGCCACAATGCGTACTGGACATGGAGGGGTTTATCCACACCCAGCCGTTCCTCCCAGATCTCGATCTCCAACCGTGTGGCCTGTTCCCCCGCGGCGAATGGTCCAATTTCGCCGGTGGCCAAATGGATCATGGAGAAGACAGCGATACTGACGACGAATGCAGTCAACAGCGTCTGCAGCAGGCGCCGCACTACAAATCCCGTCATCGCGACCTTCAATCCGTCGACAGCAGGCAGGCTCTTGAGCGCCGCCGACTACGCAGGGGTTCCATTACCCTCCTAAGGACATGGCCTATAACGATGCGCGACGCAGGGCAGGTAACAGAGCACTCGCAACTGCGCGAATCCCAATCCTGATTCGCTGTTCTGCCTCAAACGAGTAGGCTAACCGGATGAATCCCCTCTGGGGCTCTCCCGCGTAGAAGTGCGAGCCCGGAATAACGATGACCTGTGGGCCTCCGGCCTCCCCCGTACCCTTAAGCGCGTGGGTACCATCAACCAGCCCATCCGTATCGACACCGGGCAAGTACAGCCAAACGTAGTAGCCACCCTTCGGCTTGTTCCATTGGGCCCCAGTTCCCTTGAACTCCTCGGCCAAAGCTTCCAGCATAACGTCGCGCTTGCGCCGGTATGTACGCCTGCGCACTTCGAGAAACAGCTCCAGGCTGCCATCATTCTTAAAGAGCTCGTACACGAGCATCTGGTTGATGGGACTGGTCCCCCCATCAGACTTGAATGGGGCCATCCTGTCCAAAAGGTCCTTACGCGCATGAACCCAACCGACGCGAATTCCCGGGCCGAGAATCTTAGAGAACGTGCCAACGGTGATGACGTTTCCCCTTCGATCGAACTGCTGCAGGGGACGCGCAGGCCGTCCTTCGAATTGCAGCCACCGATACGTCATGTCCTGAACGATGGGCACTCCATAACGTTCAGCAATGCCGACCAGTTTCTCCCGTCTCTCCTCGGAGCAGATGCTGCCAGTAGGGTTGTTGAGATCATTCATACAAAAGATGAACTTTGGCCGGGGCGAGACAGCGCGCAGTGCTCGTTCAATCCCGTCCGGGTCGACGCCGTATTCATCGTTCGGAACGCCTATCAGTTGCGCGCCGTTAGCTCGGAAGATCTCCATTCCGGTTCCGTACGTTGGTTCGCACACGATCACGCAACCGCCAGGTGAACATAGAGCTCTGACCACCATATCCAACCCTTGCTTCGCACCCGTCACGATGCGCGTGTCTTCTGCCTTTAGATCTAACCCATCTTGCCGATTCCACTCGTCAACAAGCCGCTGGCGCAGCGGATCATAGCCAGGACGCGGACCGTACTGAAGCGCTTCCGCAATCTTCTCCTGGAAGATGTACGTCGCGGCTGCAGTAAGTTCAGCACCGGGAAAAACGTCGGGACTGGCTTTGCCACCACCCATCATGATCACGTTCTCTTCCGATGTCTTGACTGTTGTCATAATCGAAGCTCTCCCTTCAAGTCAGGCTGAGCCCCCTCGGGTGGCCGCCGGCGAGCCCGTGCCTACGCGAGGCAGAACCTAGTCCGGCCGGTCCACCCTCACATTTGTGGGGGGTGGGAGGCCGCTTCGCTAACCGGATCGCACCTGGACCACTTCCTTGAGCCACGGGGTCGATCACCTCGCTAGAAGCCGCGCCTCTCTGAAGTCAAGCGCGAAGATGGGGAGGAAGCGCTGCCCGGTTAACCGCGGGGTGGCGAGATTCCAAGCCGTTTCCTCGTAAAGCGGAATGGCGGGCAAGTACTCCCACAAGATCTCCTGGGCCCGGCCGTACATCGCCGCCCGTCTCCTTTCATCGGGCGTGAAGGGAGCCTGGGAGATTAACTGATCGTATTCCGCGTTCTTGAAGAATGACGAGTTACAGCACTTGGGACGCCAATTCTCCGAATGAAATGCGAACCGAAGCCCGTAATCCGGCTCGCCAGTTACCGTCGTCCAACCTCGGAGTGCCAGCTGGTAGAAGTTCTTCTCCGGCGGTTCCGAGACCAAAATGCCTCCAAC
>Ga0209431_10002450_pt1 | contig 15077 bp, 15 predicted proteins | sample RifCSP13_3_FD_184021 | JGI IMG/M metagenome (GOLD analysis project Ga0209431, IMG submission 184021) | Soil microbial communities from Rifle, Colorado - Rifle CSP2_sed 13_3 (SPAdes) (version 2) | ecosystem: Environmental > Terrestrial > Deep subsurface > Rock core/Sediment | place: Rifle...
GTAATTCAGAGTTGAGAACCTTGTCCCCACAATACACCTTTGCTAAAACTCTGCCATATTCATCCATTGGTTGCAAGTCATCCTGATCTACTAGAATACTAGAACCAACCGGACAAAGCTTTTCTGTAAATAGTGTAGCTTGAGAATATCCTGGTTGATTAATTTCAGGAGTGTTTGTTAGTGATAAACGAATTTTCAAATTTCCAGTGTAGATTGTATCTCCATCTACTATTCTAGTTACATATTCAGTAAGACATCCAGCACTGCCAGCACAATCAAAGAATTGAGGTGTTTCTTTTTGTATTACTGGAGGTTGTTCTGGTTTAGGTTCAGCTACTTTTTGTATCACTTGAGATTGTTCTTTTTTAGATTCGTCTCCTTTTTGCGTCAAATCAATAAAGGCCTGATTTGCTTCTCTCTGCTCTTTTTCTATTTGATCTTGTTGAAATTCACCGATTCCAGTCAAAGCACCGACTATAACAACCACTGAAACTACCACAGAAATGGCGATCATTACTACTGGTTTCGTGAATTTTCTAGACCGTTCTAGGAAATAAGAATTATTTTTTCAAATGGTTAGATTTCACTTTCTAGTTACATAATACTTCAAATTATCAACAATTATTTTTACATCTTTTTCAGATAATACATCTTGTCTATTTTCAAGAAATCCATTTATTTTCTCTAAACTTGACCCAAAAACAGAAAATAATAACTATTAATGAAAAATATCATAATGGAAAAAGTAGATTAACACAACAAAATTCATTTTCATTTTCATCTTGCAGCTCTTCTTACAATTCTTCTTGCAGCTCTTCTTACAATTCTTCTTGTAGCTCTTCTTGTAGCTCTTCTTACAATTCTCCTTGTAACTCTTCTTGTAACTCTTCTTGTAACTCTTCTTGTAACTCTTCTTGTAACTCTTCTCGCAGCACTTCTTACAATTCTTCTTGCAACTCTTCTTCGAGCCCTTCTCTTAACTTCCTCTGAAGAATCAAAGTCGTCACCGGTACTCATAAACTTCCAGTTTTTTGTAATATCAAGGTAATAAAGATAGTTATAGCTGACCCTATGAGAGAGGAAATGGCTATGTTAAGTAATAACCAATCATGTTTTCTCCTTTTTTGCATAATCTCATAACTAGTAATTAAGGCACCTTTTATTTTGTTTTTAAGCTGTGGAATAGATAAATCCACATGATCATTATTTGTTTCACGTGGCTTAATAAGATGAAATCTGAATCTTACAAACAAAAGAGGAATGCAGGAAGCAACAGCAATTGTCAACAACACCATTGGCAACCATGCTATGATTATCTTCCAAGTCTCTTTCTCAAAATTGAAAAGAAAGTCAAGGTATTCTTTTGAATTAAGGATTATGCTGATAACAGTTATGGAAAATCCAATTATTAATCCGCCTTTAGTTTGGGTTGATTGAATACTGCCTATTAATTGGTTTATTCGCTCTCTAGTAAGGTCAATAATGATTTCATTGTATTGTTCTCCACACGAAACGTTAGAGTTTAGAGTCTTTTCATGAGAATGATTAGCATCCCCCATCCTTACCAATGGACATCTTCCATCGTTACATATTATTATTACCGATATCGTCCCACTCTCTCAGTAAAATCTTGAAAAAAATATCCTTCTTTTTCAGATATTCAAGAAGCGTAATTTTAATCATTTTTAAGAATCAACTCGCTAGCCTTAAAGACATCGGTTTTTGGGATAGACAAACAATTTTACTAGACCGATTCTGATCTTAAAGATTACTACAAAACCTGAGTGATTTCCAGCAGAAAGGTCACTTTTTTAAGTTACTTCATTTTTTGATTCAATCAAAAATCAAGTTTAGATTAAACGACTAACATTGTCCCGCTTATGGACATTCGGATTGGATGCACTGGATGGAGTTATGAAGGTTGGATAGGCCCATTTTATCCACATACACTAAACCAGAAAGACCATCTAAAGCACTATTCTTCGATTTTTGATATCACTGAGGTAAATTCAACATTTTATCGAATTCCAAGCCAATCCATGACTCTGAAATGGTACAAAGATACTCCAGAAAATTTTGTTTTTACAGCCAAGCTCCCCAAGATAGTAACTCATGACAACAGACTAAAACCTGGACCATACCTTGATCAATTCTTACAATCAATAAAACCATTAGGACCAAAGATGAAAGTTCTTGTTATTCAGCTTCCACCTTCTTTATCGTTTAACGAATCAAAAGAGAAGCTAGATAAAATGATAAATCATCTTCCAAAATCTTATCGCTATGCGATAGAAGGCAGACATGAATCCTGGTTTAGTGATGATGTCTTTGAGTATCTTCGGGAAAAAAATGTCTGTCTTGTCTGGAATGAAGTGGATGGTGTAGAAAATCCAGCTCCCGTTACTACAGATTTTGTTTACCTTAGATTGATTGGTGACAGGAGTATTTCCGATGATCAGTTTGGAAAAATTCTCAAGGATCGGACTATAGAAATGAAAAAATGGATTAACAAACTCAAAAACGCTAATGTTCCACTGGCAATGGTTAATTTAAACAACCATTTTCAGGGTTTTGCTCCAAGATCAGCAAATCAGTTTAGAAGATTGATGGGCTTTGACGAACTTAGTTTTGCAGATAAAAAACAAAAATCCTTGGGCGATTTTTAATTTTCAAATGGTTCTAAAATAGACTTGCAACACTCATCCAACAATTCAGAATATCTTTTTGCATCATACTTGTCAGATGATACCATCTCTATTGGAACAACTCGCTTTGATATCTTTCTTGAATAATCATTTATCACATATCTTATCTTCTGGCCTGGTGCAATAGAACGACCCGCCCACTTTAGCTGGTTTACTGCATCTGCCTGTATTGTGTTGCTTTTGTGTTCTCCAGTCCCTCTTGTGACTCTATTAGTAAAAACAAGGTCTTCAAGAGGTATTTCGTGCCTGAAAAGGCGCTCTCTGTACCCTTCCTGGATTGCTCTTGCCTTAGAAATTGCCTTTTTTATCTCTGATACATCCTTGCATGATGCAAAAAGATTGAGAATTTCATTCTGACACTGGTTGAAAAACTCCGGAGTATCATGCCTTCTTGTTTCTATACCACGGAGCTTTAGCTCATGGTTTTGGTTTGCACCAAAGTATCTGTTTGGAACCGGGACAATCTTGTTTTCTTTTGATGATACAAACACAATCCAGTTGTATACATCTAGCGAAAGATCAAACCCTGTCTCTTTTGCAATCTGGTTTCTCAAATTATCATATTCATTTCTGGTTGCATCTTTTTTGTAAACCCATAACGAGTCCACAATTCCGTGCAGTACTTTGAACCCATTCTTTTCTGCTATCTTTATTGCTTGTAACAAAAGACTTCTTGCAAATGCACAGACTGCCATATGTGCATCTATTCTTCCAAATTTTGCATTATTGAATCCTAAATATCCAAATGATGTTACCAGAATCCATTTCAGTGCCGCTTTTCTCTCCTTGTATAGTTTTAATTTTTCCTTGTCCTTTGTTGTTTCAATTAATTCCGTATATTTTTGTCGCTTGTCTAGTAGTAGTTCTAGAGACTGTGGAACAATTCCTTTTCTTTTACAAATATGGTAACCAAGCTCTGGTACTACATTATCAGAATCTGAACAACACTTGCAGTCAATTGTCTCTGCTGAAATGTTCTTCTTTAACATGATATTTCCAAATAAAGATGCAAAATCAACTTCGCCAACATTTTCATGTACTCCAATGATTGGTTCTAGGATTAATCCTCCACGATCTCCAATTAACAGATCCATTCTATTTTTTACAATTTCTGAAACTATTGGCTTCCATGGAATAAGCAATCCTCGTTTTGTTGCATTATAGAACTGGATTGAGCTCATGCATTTTCCAATAGATGCCCTTGCTGCAGTCTGAATGGGTAGTCTGCAAGTTCTTGCTACCTCATATACTCCCTGAATGGATATCTCATCCTTCCAGAGGGTGCAATTTGACATGTCAAGATGGATTCTGCCTAGTAATTTTGTAGCCGTAGGCTTGAAGTGTATTTGTCCATATGAGAAATAGGACGTTCCCTCCCTTTTTGGCCTTGAAATGGTATGGTCCTTTTCTCGTCCCAGGACAAGCTTGTCTGAAATGTGGTTTTCAGCTGCCCTTTGTGCAAGATATGGAAAATCCCAAGAATCTCCTTTTTGTGTAATGATGTAATCTGGATCGATTTCTTTTATGAGATCAACACAATCAAGAATCATCTTTTCTTCTGAATCTGACTGTAATGTCGTATCATTGATTTGGATAGATTTTATTTTATCAGAAAATGTTGGAATCATTTGAGTATTTCTTGCATTCACTTTGAATTTTATTTTTGTAAAAAGAGGTAACTTGTAATCTGTCTCTTCAATATCTGAAAGTTCCTTCCATGTGTCTTGAATTTCATATTTGCCTAGTGGATACATGTCATGTTCATACAGGTATGTTTGCTCTGGAGGAATGTCGACGTTGTACAGTTTGTAAACTCCAAAAGAATCAGTCTCTTCTATTGTTTTTGCCAGCTTGACAAGCTGAGAAGAATCTTTTACTGTTAATTTTAAAACTTTAGATGTATTAAGATCAGAGACCTTTTCGATTCTGTCAACCCATTGAATATTTTTTACAAGATCAAGTGACTTTTGATCTTTTAATAAGACATCCATCTTTTGTTTGCTGCTTGAAACATAAAGTGATGGAGTCCATTCTTTTTCGATTCTAAATGTCTTCTTGTTTTTAATCCACAAGACGATCCTGTCACGTAGTGGATATACATCAAATAACCATCCTGTGATCATTTTTTCATTTTTAGTAAAAATTCTATCATTTGTTGTTGCGTTAAAATCAATGACATTAGCAGCGATTCTGTAGTGTGTGGTTCTCCTTTGACGTTGATTGCCTTGATGTGTCTATAACATTGCTGAATCATTTTATGGAATATCTCCCCGTCCTCTTTTCTTAGACTGTCCTCAAACGCCTTCCAGGATTCAATTTCCTTTGAGAGAAGGTCATCTTTAGGAAATAGGCTCAATGGTACATCCTAGGCACAAAATTTGCTTGAAATGGTGAAAAATCATGGCTAAAAGAATGGGTTGGAGCCTGACTGGCCTGCACGACATCATACAGGCTGAAATGTACAGTCTGGCAATGGCAAACATTTCATCAAATGCTTTTCTCTCCTTTTTGTCTAGTGCTGCACGAAACTTTCTCCATTTTTTTTCTTCTTGGTACAACGCAATACGAAAAGAAGGAATAGTTCTTCCCATGATGTCACCTATTGAATTTTTTCCAGATCGTCGTTTTGTAAAGTGATACAGTTGTGTCTTCCCTGACTGATTACATCAACTGATAATGCATTGTTATGTGGTTTTATTGTAATTGTCGTAGAAAATAATTTGAAGATCATTTCGTCAAATCTGGTTGTAGTTCCTAGTGAAATAATTATTAGACAATTTTTTATTTTTTCTAATGATTTTATTACTTGTTTTAGAATTTGTTCCATCTCTCTTGCATCAAGATATGGATCGTTTGTGAAATAGTACAAGAGATTAGTTATTACAACGACTTTTACGTCATAGTGCTTGATTGCATTTTCTAATTCACATGTGACAAAATTTGCTAGCTGATACACAGTAAATGTACGTGAAGAAAATATTCCATGTAGTGCTTTTTTCACATCCAGTCCGTATTGTTGTGCAAAATCTACACACTGGTATAGATCAGAGCTGTTTGCTCCATCAATTAGTAATACTTTGGTATCCAGTCCGCCATACCTGATTGGAAGTTGTGCTCGAACACATAGCCTCTCAATTAGTTTTTGTGCATTTGTTCCTGTAATGCAAATTTTTTGGTTTATTGTAAGAAAGTGTAGAGTTGAATCTAATGGTTTGATATCAAAAGTTAGTTTTGGAAAATGCGATGCCTTTTGGAAAATAGGATAGAGTGTTTTTGGTTGCTGGTTTAGTGGCCGTCTTTGTAGTGTCTCTGATAGCAGTGTACCGCAAAATGGGCATGGTTCTATGGTATCTAGTGAGAGTGACTCTTCTGCCTCTTTGAGTATGCCATTACAGTTTCCACAATAGTACTGTAGTATTGATTTTGCCAAGACATTTTGAACGGTATTTTTGGTTTAATAGAGAAGGTAATTCTGTAATATCCTAGTGCGATCAAATCATTATCTGGCTACATAATACTTTAGATTATCAACAATTTTCTTTACTTCTTTTTCAGACAATACGTCTTGTCTATTTTCAAGAAATCCATTTATTTTTTCTAAACTGGATACTAAAACTGCTCTGTAATTGTTATTGTATTGCATATTGTCTTGAATTGATAACAGAACGTTTGTGACTCGAATGTTCTCTATTATTGATTTTAATGTAATCCATAATACACGACCCGCTCTGTCTGTTTGCTCATACGGGATTAATTTTTCATTATTTTTTACATAACTATCGCTCCAATAATTGTTAAATCAACTTTTAGTATTGATTGTCAAGTCTTTACGATACGAGTCCTGTATGACATGCCAGTTGGTTTAGTACGGTTTCGTGAACATGTCATTTTCACAGGATTCTTTTTTTCTTAGCCAATTTAATTAGCTCTTCAAAATCTTGTCTTGGAATCATAGGACAATACTGTCCCCAGACCCATTTGCCTCTCATCTTGGGTTTCTTCCCAATTATGTAATAACCAATACGTATTTCCTTTTTTCCATCTTCAAAAACAATTTCTTGCAAAACAAATATTTTTTCTGGGTTGTCACTTTGAGAAAGTTCCACCTGTTTATCAATAGTGAATCCTTTTCTTATGCCGTTTATATCAGTGACTTTTCCACTCCTCTTAGGTTTGAGTTCTGGAAGATTCAAATCCTGTCAGAAAGGGAATTGTTTGTTCGTATATCTCTTTTCAAGTATTTATTCGAAGGGAAGCGTTTCATGATTTGGCAATACTAAATTTTGTTTTTTCATTAGAGATAACGCCAACAGGTATTGCCTCAACTACTTGGAAAAGTAATAGTTTCCCAAAATATGGTAATGTAATCTTGTCATCGTGGGTTACTGGCACACCATCTAATGCGTCTTTCAAATACAGCTCAGTAACTGGTGGAATCGGCTCTTGTGGTTTTACTGTAACGTGTTCTGTAATGACTTTCCTTGTTTTTTGTACTGAAAGATTATCTCCTCTTGAAATTCCTGCATTGTGCCGAGATAGGTAATCGGCTCGCAAAATTCCTTTCCCGTCATCTGAAGGATAAACAGGGAGACAAACCGCCAAAGTTTTTCTGGAACCTTTGATTTCTACTATATCTCCCGTTCTTGCATTTATGGAGTACATGGAATCATAATCCATCCTCACTATTCCTTTTCCGATATCTCTAGTGTAGGCGTCTTCAACTTTGAGTGTAGCTACTAAACCATTCATGTGATTGGTAATCATGTTTTATTATAACAAAACAAGTTGAAAAGAGTTGTGGCAGCAGATCGTTATTGTATCATATGCAATGATATTTTTTCTCTCATATTTTTTCAGCGCAGCTTATTTTTGATTGGTTCATCACTGACGAGTTATCATTTTTTCATGATGAAACCAGAAAATCTGGACTGGCATTAAGATTCATCATGAACTTCAGGCAATTCTGCAAGTGCGGGTAGCAAGCTTATTTTCTTTGCTTCTATCTCCTTCCCAGCTAGCAGTGCTTTTGTATTGCCTTGAATTGCATTTGCTTCAGAATTAATTCTTGAATAAAGACCGTGTCTTTCTTTCCAAGCCTTGAAGTGCTTTTTGATCTCGTCCATCAATTCCTTGTATAGTGAAACACTATCCTGTATAATTGAACCTACAGAATTGGTGAACTCTGGGCTTTCTAAATATGAGAGAATATTTTTTACTACTTTTTCTCTTTCCGTTTGCCCTAATTTCATATCAGAAATCTGGACAATTTGTTTTCTTAGTATGCTAGCCACATATAGAACTCCTGTAGAATGTACTATTATCACCCCTTTTTCTACAAAAAATCCATTGGTACCTTTTTTCATTGCATTAGTTACTAGTACTCCAAATTCTGCCTTTCGTTTTTGCTGAGCATCGTAGATCTGCTTAACATGTTTAGAAACATAATTTTTTACCCGTTTGCATTCAAATACTATGGTACCTACAATTTCTTTATCATTTACAACACTTTGGACTATATCTCCTCCTTTTCCTGTATTAACAAACCTGTCATCTTTGAAACGCTTTTGTAATTGTTTCATCAATTCCTTTTCATATAAAAGTCCTTCAATCTGAGGTGTTGCCTTATCTTCTAACTGCTTTTCTAGTCTTTTGATATTTTCATCTAGCTGTATATTTTTCTTGGACAATTTTGAATTTTCACCCTTAAACTGAGAAATAGTAGACTTTAGACTGCGTTCTACGCGATTATACTTTGCTTTAGCATCAGACAAAGCACGTTGCCTTATTGTTTTGGTATCTTTTTTCATTGAAAGCTCTAGTTTCTTTTTGATTTTCAGCTCACGTGATTTGAATTTTAATTGTTCAGATGTGTGTGCTTCTTTAAATGCTCTGGCAACTCTCTTATCTGCTTGTGATTCTATCTTTTTTGCACGCTCCTCTAAAATTTCCATTTTTGCTTCAAACTGACGTGCCTTTTTCTCTACCGCTGACTTGATGAGTTTGCCCTTTTGAATTTTGAATTGCTTCTGCATTTTCTTTAGGTTTGCTCTTTCAGTCTTCATTTTGGCTAATTCTTTTTCTTTTGCCTTCCAAATACCTGTTATTTGCAGATACACAGAATTAGAAACTGGCTGATGACAAAGAGGGCAGGTATATTTTGATCTGATCATGATAGGTAACAGAACAGAATTTGCTAGCAAGTTAAAAGAATTAGTGCGTACTTGAAAGATACCAATTTGATAAATTGAGTATTTTATATTCAACCATGAATAAGGAGATGTAAGAATTACATTAAATGTGGAACAACGAAAATAACCTTATTTTACATTGGATTTTTGTAAGTCATCAAGACTAGGTATAACCATATCATCAAAAATTCGTTCATCACTTAACCAAATGCATGGAATGTTATTGTCCTTGCATGCCTGACCAGGCTCCTTATCTTTCGTAATTAGTACCATTCCATTTTCTTTGGCAAACATCACTACATTGAAATCATTTCTAAATTTTTCATCAGTTCTTTTGCAGTTGATTTTACTACAGATTCCTGATCTTGACTTTCAAATGTTCTAAAAATCCACTTGTTATCAAGAATTTTTTCTACTTGTTCTTTTGTTGGCATTTTTCCAGCAATCTTTGCTTCCGATACTTCTTGTATCACATCATGTATTGATTTACCTAAATCAAAATAGATCTTATTTGGTCCTGGAACTCGCATTCTATTTAATTTAAATTGGAATGGACATGTGAGATATGACTCTATACTTGTAGGAGATAACGCTAGATTATTTTTATTAAACAGTGGTACAGCAAGTCCATTTAGATCCTCGGTAAGTGAAACCTGTGATAAATCAATCTCAAAAACTTTCATTGGATCAAAGTTTTTACATTGAGGATCGTCTTGGCGGTGTCGCTCAAAGTACTTTATTCGTGCTAGCTGAATTAATTTATGAGCGGCAGTGGTGATTGCCATCTGATCTATTGCAAGGTTTGCTTCTTGCTGTTTTTCCTTTTTAATTCTCTCAAGATATTCAGTTGGAGTGTCTTGTAAGAGTCCTTTTCCTTTGTATTTGGTGACTGTCATAATGTCTGGTTTGCTATCATATTTCATCTCTTCCAAAAAGGGAGAGACTTTTTTCTCTGATTCAGTTCCCTCGTATTTTCTTGGTGCGAGGATAAATAGCTGATTTTGGGCACGGCTCATAGCCACGTAAAGTAGTCGCCTTTCTTCTTCGATGTGCTTTTCCTTAGAGTGCCGCTGCTTGTCTTTTCCTTTGATTAAATCTCCTGGAGGAAAATACTTTCTTGTCCTGTAATTTTGAGGGAACCTTCCTTGAACAACATCTGTGATAAAAACAACAGGAAACTCTTTTCCTTTACTTTTATGCATCGTCATTATTTGCACACTATCATCATCTGTTGTTGCTTCCTCAAAATCTAATTCAAATTTATCTAGATAGCTCATGTGTTCAAGAAAATCTCTGAGTGTGCCGTCTGGATTTAGATCAAAAAATTCTTGAGCAGATTCATAAAATGCATTAAGAATTGCAATTTTCCTTCTGCTTTCCAAGTCATCTGATTTGATACATCTTTGGAATACACCTGTAATTTCATAAGTTACTTTGCGTAAAAACTCTATCAAACTGTTCTCTGACATTTTGGTTCGTAGTCTTTCAACTAGATCTACAATTTCAAGGACTTCGGGTTTTTGAGAAATGTCAAGTGAATTACATTCTTTCATTTTTTGATAAACATAATCAGAACTTCCTGGAGAAACATTTCTTGCAATTTTTTGAGCTTCTTCTAAAATTAATCGAATGTTGATATCTTCAATTCCTTGATGCTCCATGATTTTATACAGTGTCTGTCCATTAGTACTAGGAGAGCTTGCAACTCTAAGATAGTCTAATAGTTCTCGAATTATTGGACTGGTAAAAATATTAAAATTTCCAACATAAATCGATGGAATATTATAGGTTTTTAGAACCTGCGCATAGTAATCGCCTGTCTCTTTTTTTCTAGACAGGATTGCAATGTCTTTGTATTGAAGGGCAGATGATCCTCTTGTTCTATGGTTAAATTTGGTACCAATCAAATTACGTATAGTTTCAAGCACAAACTCTGCCTCAGATTTTTCAGTATCTGGTCTAACTATTTGGACTGGCTCACCTTTTTCTAATTTAGAATATAATTTTTTGCCATTATTCTTTGGAACCAATAATTTAGCTGCATCTACAATATTTTGCGTACTTCGATAATTTTCTTCAAGAAATACTTTCTCTATTGGCTTAAAGTGTTCTTCAAAACTTGAAAAATTGTTCGGACTAGCTCCTTGGAAGCTGTAAATTAACTGATCATCATCACCAACTACAGTAACGTTGCCATCATTTGCAAGTAATTTCAATAATTCAAACTGTGAATAGTTATTATCTTGAAATTCATCAACAAGAATATACTTGAATTTTTCATGACAGTCGTCTAAAACAATCTTACTTGTCTTTAAAAGCTTGATTGCTCTATTTATCATGTCATCATAATCAATCAAGAGTTTTTCTTTTTCATATTTGATATATGCTCGATAAACTTTATTGAACTCTCTATGACGAAAAATATACTCTTGTCGTTCAAGATTTTCTCTTTTTGATTTATCACTTTCTGAAAGACCGTCTAATTTCTTTTGTTCACTGTCAAGCCATTTTTCTAATTCCTCTGGTGTTATCATTTCTTCTTTAAAATTGCTTATTCCTTCATGCATTGCAGTGTAAATTGAAATCAAGTCTCCAGAAATATCAAGAACAGATGTATCAAACTTGAATGAATCAGTATTTTTCATGCACCAAACAAGCATGCTAGATTTTGGAATAATTTTGGTTTCTTTTCCTACACCAGTGGCTTCGCCATTTTCTGCGCAAAGATCTCTACAAAAGGCATGATATGTCGACACTGTTGCATTCATGATACCTTTTTTTTCTAATCTCTCTTTCATCTCTCCAGCTGCCTTTTGTGTAAAAGTCAAACAAAGTATGTTATCAGATTGAATCCCGTTTTTTGAAAGATGATCAACTCTTTCAACAATTACTCTGGTCTTTCCACTTCCTGGGCCAGCTATAACAAGGAGTGGACTACCACTATGTGCGATAGCTTGCTGTTGGGATTCATTAAATTGCTCACTCATCAACTTCGACACTCTTTACTAATTGAAAGGAGTTATTCACATTTTCCGTATCAAATCAAATCTTTAAGAAAGATTTCTTAAATCACGACCGTTATCTTGTAAGATATCAGGTGCATTATCCTTCTCAAAAACAGTTTCAGGTGTTTCAATTTCTAAACTAAGGCATCCATTGTCATTTTTTAGCCAATATGAATTTCCGCCATAGTCTTCTAAAATATCTAAAATAGTACAGGCTTGCACCTCTTGTTTTCCCTTGTGTATTATTCTGATGCGATCGCCAATCCTAAATTTTTCCATTATTAAGAGTACTTAAATGAGAATATTTCTATGAGGTTATGATCAAATTACCTAGGCGAGTCTGGTAAGACCCAGTTACGTGTTTTGGTCTCATTTTAGACCTGTTTTTGAAGTCACGTGTTTCAATCCATCTCAAAAATCCTCTTCGGATTGTTCTATATCAGTGATAATATGGATCCTGTCTCATAGCTCAAAAAATTTTCTTTTTTCTATATCTGTCACAATTTCACATAATATGATAAAAAGAACTTGCAAATCACGTATCAATGTATTATAAAGATGGAAGAATCTACTTTGAAAGAACTGCATCCTTTAACTCAAAAGCAGTCAGCGGCTTGGAACAAAGCTGTTCCAGCTTTTTTACACTTATCGATTTCTTACCATTCAATATTGAAAGTAATTCGCTCAAAGAAAATACCCAGAACTTCCAGTGGCTGATATTTGTAACATCCATTGAATTACTGTCAGTCCATGAGTAGTAACACAGAACGTAAATGTCTGCGTTGTAAGAAACCTTATCTTCAAGGCCTTTCTCATGTGTGTAATATCTAGTTGGCTTGATCACAAACAATGGTCTTCGATTTTTTTCTCCATATTTCCAGATTTGCGCAAACGAGGTTGTCTTAACCTCTATCTTTCTGCCATTTGGTGCAAGCAGATCATATGCTTGCCAGCTGTCATGGACAACATTGTCTGCCCCTATTGCCCATGCCACTATATACTGACCCACTATTCCTCTGAGAGTATTATCTTCCAACGTTGAGAAAGCCCACCTCCAAAAATCCGTTACGTGTGTAATTTTACCATTTAAAATAGCAGGTTTTTTGTCAGAATGAAAAGCGGTGTCCGAAGATAGAAAAGCTCTTGTGAAATGGCTCAACTATCAAATTCATAATCAATGTTTTGATATAAGATTTATCTTGGTAATCTTGTTAATCATGGCTCTACATATAATGTTAGATTATCTTATCCATCATATCGATGGCAAAGATTCTCGGTGCAAGCAAGGTCACTGTCAGATACCAAGTTACTGTTCCCGAAGAAGTTAGAAAGATTATGAAGATTAAAGTTGGTCAGACTTTGGTTTTTGCAGAGGAGCACGGAAAGATAATTCTGATGACGGAGTTATAACACTAAAAATTATCTATCATATTTAATTGGATTAAAATTATTCAAAACCAAAATCTTCTAGAGCATAATCCTCAGCCATAGCTTCAGCTATTTTGATTGTTTCCTGTGGAATTGCTGCATATCTTGTGGAAATAAACTGGCAGTTGAATTCTTGTTCAAATCTGTAGGGATCATCTTTTTTGATCTTTTCAACTTCTTCCCTATCAATCAATAACCCTTCAGATACCGTCCATGGTTTAAATTCTATATAGTATCTTGATTCAAGATCATGTGCAATGTTTGCAAAAAAACCTCGTCTTCCATTTGGTGTTGAAACAATAATTATATGAGCATCAGATTTAGTTCGATGCGGTTCAATTGCTTCCAACACAGGCTCGTCATTTCTTAGATTCCAATGGGCAGCCTCATCTGCAAAAATTGCACCAACATTTTCATAACCGCGTATCGAGTCTGCATTTGCAGGTAATGCAATTATCTCACTCCTGTTTATTACAATCCTATTTTGCGATCTAGATTTTACATTTGGAATTTTTTTGCATAAATAAAGAATTCGTCTGATATATTCTTGAGCAAGATCTTTTCTAATTCCAGTAATGATAAGGAATTTTCTATTATCAATTTCATTGCGTACTGCCCAATACAGAATCAATCTTAAAATAAGTTCAGTTGCTCCAATTCCTCGTGCCTTGACTAGAAGGTAATTTTTGTGCTCCTCAATGTTATGTACTATATCCATTTCATATCCCAGAATTGGCATTTTCTTGAATGGCCAAATCTTCCCTAATGGAAGCCCAATGCGGTGATTAAAACAACAATTTCCATTTTTCTTTGTAAATTCCTCTCTATGAAGATCTTTGTCTTCAATCCAAAATATTTCAGGGATCTCTGTATAATCTATTGTTTTATGATTCTTATTATTTCCTAATTCTTTCTTAAGATTCTTGAACATGACTTTCCTTTGCAGTTTTTATTGCTTGCTTTAATGCACGAATTGTAGGAGTTTCTCCGAGAAGCTCGATATACAATTTTTCATTTTGTCCTATGGCTTTTATTATAGCGATTTTCTGCCAACCATCCTTTGTTTCATCATATAGTGATTCCAGCCTTGAACCATTTTCTTTTATTTTCTCCAGTGCCAATTTGAATTCGAAAACAAATCCATCTTTAGCCAATCCATCAATCCATGTTGGAGATAACCTTTTCAGATATGCAACATCTCTAACGATTGTTTGACGTGATACTCCTAAAATTTCAGCAATCTCTATTTCAGTTTTATTTTTTCTAAGATATAGTGATACTTTCTCTCTTCTTTCTTTAATTTTTTGCATCGCTAGACTTTCTTAAACTTTAATGCATAAAAATTTCTCGTGCCAAAAGTGGGGAATTTTCTCAGGATTCTATTGAAAGCAACTTCACGTTTCTTTATTAATTCAGCTACATTTTTTCACTCGTAAAATGTTTCATAAAGAAACAATTTCAAAAAAATTGGATTGTTAAAAGCTAAAACTTTATTCATTTTTTAGGTACAAACTTTATAATAAATTTTGAGTTAACAAATTCATCATCTTCATATGTGACAACTTCAAAAACTTCCATACCATCCTTTTTACAATATGGTGCAGTTATTTTTGTGATCTTTTTCATGTCTTACAATATCAAATTAAAATAAAAAGTCGTGTGTATAGTTTCCACTAATCAAGATTAAAAAAATAATCGTCGCGTATAGTCTCTATGTATTATGACTGAGCCGATGTATTGGATTATTAGTA
>Ga0209431_10002455_pt1 | contig 15067 bp, 13 predicted proteins | sample RifCSP13_3_FD_184021 | JGI IMG/M metagenome (GOLD analysis project Ga0209431, IMG submission 184021) | Soil microbial communities from Rifle, Colorado - Rifle CSP2_sed 13_3 (SPAdes) (version 2) | ecosystem: Environmental > Terrestrial > Deep subsurface > Rock core/Sediment | place: Rifle...
GGATGGCTTTTCAGCAGGCTCATGCATCTCCCTGTTGGTAACCTGAGGCAGGGGGTCAAAGTATAAGAGCCTCTTGGAATCCGGCATGGCATCAGGCTCAAATGCGGGTATGATTATGAGCTCACCGTTAACCGCATTACCATATAGCCCTAATTTTGCGCCATCTATACCCTTTTTGAGATATTCTATGGGCCTGCCGGTTATAAACGCAGTCCAGTCCTTTGGGAAAACATCATTTATGAAAACAAGGTCTCCAAGCCCCCACGTGACAATCTGTCTTCCTATCTTTGCGTCAGATGAGCTGCCCTGCAGTGTAAAATATCCTTCCCGCACATCCATATCAAAGTCGCCGTCCACTGCAGCATCATGAAAAAAATCCAGCTTGGCCTTTGCTGCAAATATCCCGGAAGAGTCTTCATACGATGGGCTTATCTGCACCCTCTCTTCCATAAGCAGCCAGTATTTGTCGCAAGGCACTGCCCCGGAACAATGCGTATCAGAGGTTCTGTATGAATAATTGCCCTGAAGGAAGCCGTGAAAATCTAAGGCGTAAGAAACAGTAGGCAGAAGGCAATAGATAATAGCGGAAACGGAGAAACGGAGAATCGGAGAATCGGAGAATCTCTTTCCCCTTTTCCCCATTTCCCCGCATCTCCGATTCTTTATCATTTTTTTCACTTCGGCGTTTCCTCCAGCTTCTTAATCCCCATTGCATCTAAGATCGTCTTCTCGTAGAAGGGCTCGCTCACACCCTTTTTCATCTTACGTATGAAATATTTTTCAAATGCAACCTTGGCAAGATGCACCCATTTCCCTTTCTTAGACCAGACAACATTCCTCGGCGGTATCTGCGGTATGGCCACAAAGGCAACGCCGGTATTCCCCATATCCGCAAGACAGAGCGCATTCCATGTGGGCTTGGTTGAGACTGCCTTGCCGTCAATGGAGTCTTTTATATTATGAACTGTCGCCGTAACCATGCTTTCTATCATATAGCCGGTCTTTGGCGCGCCTGTGGGCACGGGCGTAGTCTCCACCGGCGGTATAGCGATGCCCACGCCAATGCCGTAGATGTTCGGATATTTAGGAGAACGTTGGAATGCGTCAACTATGACAAAACCTCTCGGATTGCAGAGCCCTTCCACTTGCGCCACTGCGTCAACGCCCTTGAACGCCGGGAGTATCATGCTGTATTTGAACGGAAGCTCCTTTTCTCCCTCGCCAACAATCTCTACGGTCATCTTTCCCGGCTCCGCCTTTTTTATCTTTGCGTTGGTAATCCACTTTATATCCCGCTCCCGCATCTCATGCTCCATCAGGCCCTTGGTGTCGCCAACGCCGCCAAGCCCGAGATGGCCGATATACGGCTCGGATGTGACAAAAGTTATTGGGATTTTTTTCCGTATCTTTCTCCTGCGAAGATCGGTATCGAGAATAAAGGCAAATTCATACGCAGGCCCGAAACACGACGCCAGTTGAGCAGCGCCCACCACAATAGGCCCCGGCTCTTTTAAAAAGTTCAGATATTTTTCATAAGCATCTTCTGCATGGTCAACGGTGCAGATGGACACGGTGTTCTTGCCGGGCCCAAGCCCCTCTATCTCTTCAAATGCCAGCTTCGGGCCTGTGGCAATTACAAGATAGTCATACGGTACCACCGTCCCAGTGGTGGTTGTTACCTCGCTTCTCTGGGTATCTATCCTCTGGGCAGCCTCTGCAATAAATTTTATGCCTTTTTTTTCCAGATAGGGCTTTAGCGGAAAGCTGATGTCCTTCCTCGTCCTCCATCCCACCGCTACCCATGGGTTAGAGGGGACGAAATGAAAGGTCTCGGTGTTGGAAATCACTGTCACCTCGTGGCTGCTGCCCAGCATAGCCTTCATCTCATATGCTGCCGGCAGTCCCCCTGTTGATGCTCCTATGATGACTATCTTGGCCATCATACACCTCCCATGAAAGGTTGAGGTTAAGGTCAAGGATAAGAAAAGCAATAAATTCTCAACCTCAGCCTTAACCTTATCCTTATCTTTTATGCGTTTGCAGTTACTCTATCCACTTCTTGAGCGGCTTTTTAAGATACCTTTCGGTAAACAAATCATCCTCCAGCCCTACATTGAATTCCACCTTCTTAAATTCCACCTCTGTCCTGTGGCCGGTCTTCATATCATTCATAGTCCGCCTGGTAATAACAGGAAAACCCTGAATATCCTTTATCTCCTCGGCAGTAAAGACCTTATATAATTCTCCGCGTTTATCATAGTATTCCTCTTTTAATGGCAAAGAGCTGTTCTTATCTATCCATGAAAGCTTGTAGCTGAAATCTGCCCCTTTTTCATCCTTTGGCGCGCTCTTTATAACATAGGCATCCCTGTCGCCAATCTTTTCTTCTTTTGCCATACTGTGATTGTCGTCTTCTATATCTCTGCCTGAGATATCCTCGTATGTAAAGTCTGAACCAACAAAACTGCTCCTCTTGTCATTGGCTGCAATCCTTCTTACCATATTCAGGGCAGGCATAAATAGCCATCTGTCATCATCTTTGCCTGTATACTTATAGACCATAAATGTCATGTCCCTCACATCCTGGGGCTGATAAAAATAGATGAAATATTTCTGGTCTCCACCCTCCTGATAGTTCTTCCTGAGCATAGTCATCTCCCTTACCCTCTCCCTGCCGTCCTTGCTTATGAGTTTCATATACACCCGGGCCTTCATATCCTTGCCAGGATATAAGAAGACAAGCTGGGATTTTTTCATCACTTCATCTGCAGTGAAGGCAAATACCTTGAAAGGCAGAAACATCACGAGCAGAACAATCAAATACCGCATCATTTTAATCCTCCTTTAAACAGCCAGCCTTTCGTCAACATGATCAGTGCCGGCAGATATAGCATTGTCATTACTGCGCTCAGCAGCATCATGCTCACGATAAACGCTCCCACAGTGATGTACGGCGTAAGGGGAGCAAAGAGCATAACAGAGAATGCTGACGCAAAAAGGACTGCATTGCGCATTATCCCCTTGCCAGGTCTTGCAGCAGTCCACAAAAGTGAATCGGTTATGAGTTCGGAGTTTGGCAATTGAGAGGTTGAGAGGTTAAGAGGTTGAGAAATTAAGATTTTTTTCTCATCTTCTAAACTTCTCATCTTCTCAACTTCTACTTTTTCTTCCATCCTCCTCCTGAACCTGCTTATAAAGTGGATGGCAAAATCCACTGCCATACCAAGCGAAAGGCAGCTTAATACAGATATAGGCATGTCAAAGTCCTTGCCCATGAATCCGATGACGCCGTAGATGAGAGTAATGGTGAATACAAGAGGGATATACCCCACAAATGCCCATCTGAACGAATGGAAATTAAAGCGCAGTATTACAAACACCACGATGAGTGCGATGATGAACCCTTTGATCATATCCCACAGGACTTCCTCGCTCCATACAAGGTTGAAGTATGCCGTGCCTGCCGGTTTCAGATCCATTGGCATTGGGTTTGCCTTTTTATACTCATTGACTGCGGCAATGACATCACGCATTGCCTGAGCATCCCATGTCTTCAGTTGCACCCAGATATTTGCCTTCGCAGCCTGATAGTCGATCACGTTGTCCAGATCGGCAGGCTTTGCGGACATGCTGAACAGAAACAGATACTGCCCGATTGCCTCCTTTGAATCCGGAACCGAGTCATATTTGGGATCATCGTCATGGAGCACGCGGTTGATCCTCTTGACATAATCGACAACGGATGTGGTTTTCCCTACAACAGAAAGTTTTTCGATATGCCTCTGAAGCCCATCTATGTATCGCATAGACTCCGGTGTTTTTATGAAATTTTCTTCCTGAGAGGTCGCCACAATATAGCCGAGTGATGTGCCTCCGAGGGCTTTGTTCATCACGTTGTCGGCGACCCGGATGTCGCTCTTCTCCTCGAACCAGTCCACCATATTGTTATTCACCACAGTCTTGCTTATGCCAAAGACGGCTATTAAAAAAATTGCAGCACCGGCAAGGACAACAGTTTTGGGCTTATGAGCGCCGAGACCCGCAAGCCCTTTCAGGAATCGGGATGTTCCGCTTGTCTCTATATCCTCATCCATCGACGCCTTCTCAATATTGCTCTCTTTTACGAACATAAACATTGCAGGTATGAAACTGAAACTTAAAACCCTTAACATCACAGTGCCGAATGCAACAAGTCCGCCGAACACCTGGACCGGCACAATATTCATAAATAAAAGCACGGCAAAGCCTGCGGCGGTCGCCAGCGCAGTATAGCGCACAGGACGACCGACTGCCTTCATTGTCTCAAGGATAGCAGCCTTTTTATCCCTCTTTTCCCTATAGCGGAAATAAAACTCATTGAAAATATGCATGCTATCTGTTGCGATAGCCATCAGAAATACAGGCGCCATTGAACTCATTATGTGAATCGGAAATCCAAAGGCTATGAGGAGTCCCATGCTCCAGACGATGCTCATCATAGCATCCATCATCAGGGCGATTGAGAGGAAGAGATCTCTGAACATGAGATACCGCACTATAAGCATCACCATTCCTGCAATCGGAGCAAAGACTGCCATCATCTTAAACATCTCGGCGCCGAAGGTATCCCGGGCAACGGGCTCGCCTGCCACATAATATTTCTCATCGCCCTTTTCTTTCTTTACTACCTCTCTGATTTTGTCTGCCACTTCTTTGCCATTTGCGCCCTTTTCAAGAGGAACATATATAGCAGTGGTCTTTTCATCTTTAGAGATAATGCGATTGATAAACAAAGGATTTTCAAAAAGCATCTTTCTTAAATGTCCGATCTCTTTATCGGTTTTAGGAACTTCGGTCATAAGAGGATATATCCTCAGCATTCCCTTTTCTGCCGTAACATTTGTTATAGTCGGAAAGCTGTTTACATCTCTTGCTGCAACGCCTTTGATTTTCAGTATTTCATCTGTTATTCTCTGGACTTTGCCGAGTGTTTCTTTATTCAGAACACTTTTTTCGTTCACTATTCCTAAAACTATCATGTCCTCATAGAGCGCAAACGTCTTGTCAACCTCATCATTCCATACCCTGACATCCGATGTATCGGGGAGCATATGTTTAGGATTAGTGTCTGGCTTCATCTTTGGAAACTGGATTGCGAATCCAAGGGTGATAATGGCGACAATTGCAATAACGAGCCATGGATGGTCAACAGAGAATGCTGTTAAGTTGAATCGTTTCATAGTATCTCCAATATATCAGGATATTAGGATGGGAGGTATTTCCAACATCCCAGCCTTTATGGCTTTTTTGCAACTACTATCCGGACCGCTATCGGAAGAAAAATTTTATCGCTTTTTTTGTATTTATCTGCCGTGCGCTTAATCTCTATCCGCGCCTCATCCCTCTGCGGCTGGGATAATTTATTAAAAAACCCTTGGAGCGGAGCAGCCATGTCCATAAGACTTGCAAGATATTCATCCGTAGATTCAAAAGACGTTTCCCCTGAAATTTCCTCATCAGCTAACCCCTGGAGCCCGGCTTGCTCGGCAATTCTCAATAATTCTCCTGCCTTGGCCAGACGGAAAAGTCCAGGCTGCTCCGGATCAGGGGGAGGAAGCTCAATAAATTTTCTGAGCACATCCATAGGGATTTTAAGGAAAGGGTTTTTATCAGCCGCCGACCACACTGCTGCAGCAAAATATCCCATTGGTTTTAAAAGACGGGCAATCCCGCTCACTGTCATGGGAATGTCCGGAAGAAACATCAGGCAGAATCTGCTGATTACAGCATCATAGGAGTCTGCTTCAAACGGGAGGATTGTTGCGTCTACTGTTTGGAAGGTGATATTTGTAGCGCCGAGGGTCTGGGCTTTGCGTTTGGCAACCTCCAACATCTCCCCGGCTAAATCTATCCCCGTGACCCTTCCTGCAGTTCCTACTACCTGCGCTGCCAAAAGCGCCGGGTATCCTGTTCCGCAGCCAATATCCAGAACATGGTGTCCGAAGCGAAGCCGCGCATCTCCAATCAACCGATAATTTACGAATGCCAGGTTTCGCTCCAGAAGCTGATCCCATTTTTCCCACGCCGGCGCAACGCGATTCCAATCCTGCCGTTGTGTCTCAATTATCTGATTCGCATCAATCTGCGGCATTATGATTCTCCTTTTAATTGGCAGCCATTTCCTTGCAGCTCTTCACCCCAAACCATCTTAAAAACACCATCATGGGGCACCAGTCGGTAAAGAATGATTGAAAAAGATTTAACCCCACAAACGCGGTAAAAAACAGCCAGTACTCAGAATGAACTTGTGAAAGGAATAAAGAAAGAAGGATAAAAACCCCTGCAATAAGCCTTAAGTATCTCTCGATATGCATATAATGAATACCTCCTTTACGCTCACCTTATCCTCTCCCCCAATCCCCGTAGGGAGAGAGGACTAATGTGAGGCTGCACTTTTATAGTGCAAGCGTAATATTTTTTGACTATCTCGCAGCCAGACCGGCTACTTTTGCGATGTCCCTCAGGTGCCGCCCGGATTACGGAAAAACCAGAACACAACAACAACCAACACAACAATAACTATATCTCTCCAATCCATTATTTCACCCCTGCTACTGCAATAAATGCCCCATTCTTTGGAAACAGCAAACACCCAACCCTTTCAAAAAACCTCCATAGTTTTAAAATAAACCTTGAATTTATCGGAGGAAAATAGAGGGATGATGACCAGTTCAAATCTCTAAACCCTCCATTTGACAGAAGCCCTTTCAGCCTTTTAAAACTAAAGAACCGCGCACCACTGTAACTTGATTCCTTAAATATGGCCTTTATCCTTCTTAGCGCTGCCCAGTAGCTAAATCTATTAAGTTCTCCTAAAATAAGATGCCCGCCTTTCTTCATGACCCTATTTGTCTCAATAATTGCTCTCTCAGTATTTGATATGAAACAAAGCGCTGTAATCCCTAAAACGCCATCAAATACATTTCCCTTGAACGGCATTTCCTCCGCTTTCCCAACAACAAAACTAAGTTCCAGCCCCTCTTCATCTCCCTTTCTCTTTGCAAACAGCGCCATATCAAATGACGAATCAATCCCCACAGCCTTTGCACCGCGCCTTGCAATCTCCAACGTATAATTCCCTGTCCCGCAACCGATATCTAAAACAAATCCTTTTGGTTTGAAGCTTGAAAATATAGCCTCCTTCTCCAACCTATCACAAAGGCTTCCGAGAGGCGTCTCATACCAAGCATCGTATTCTTCTGGGGAAAAATTACTCATAATTTGAATTAAGCCTTCATCGAAAACGCAAGATTTGAGCCAAAGACAAGGAAAAGCTGGCTGGACAAAACGGAGTATACTTATTTAGGTATATGAGTATTTGGACAGCCAGATTTGACGCAGTATTTGGCCAAAGATTGCGTTTGGACTAAAACACCATCACCTGGCCACCCTCCTTAATCCAATGCGCCAAATCAAGGGTCTTTCCGATAACAGCGCCATCTATGTAATCCTCGTCCTTTATCCCCCTGGCCTTGCTGCATGTGAGGCACGCCCTTATCTCGCCGCCCCTCTTGATAATACCAGCCATCATATCGCCGATGTTATAATAACCGGTAGGTGTCGTCTGCCCCTTCTTGGCAGCAACAACACTGTCGCCATAAAGGAATATACTTACACCCGTCCCCACTGCCAAAAGGGCCTCAGAAAGTCTCAAGGCATTCCAGACCTTTTCATTCCCGTATGGTGCGTCCTGTAAAACAATGGTTACCTTATCCATATTCTACCTCCCATGAAAGATTTACGATTTCAGATTTTAAAGATTTTAAATCGTAATTTGTAAATAAAATCTATCCGGCCTTTGCCTTGCTGACAAGCCTGCCGTCTTCTTTAATCTGCTCCATAAGCATCTCCCGCATAAGGGCGCAGGCCTGGACAATCTTGGGATTGGCTATACTATAATAAATATTTACGCCATCCCTCCTGGACACAACAACCCTCCTCTGCCTTAATATGGCAAGGTGCTGGGAGACATTTGCCTTAGGAATATTGAGCCTTTTTACCAGTTCCCCTGCCGAGAGCTCCCCTTCCTTCAGGGCATATATGATCTCAAGCCTCTTGGGGTTAGCAAGGGTCTTGCATATCTCTGCATGCAAATTAAATACTTGTTTCATAGTTGCATTATTGCGAAATAGTGAAACAATGTCAAGGATTATTTTCCATGGTGCAACCTTTGGCCCGAAAATAAGTTTTCGTCACTCCCCTGCAAGCTTGTCCTCATGAAAACGGGGGCGGAAGTCCAGCGCCTTTTACCACCTCACCAGAAAGCCCGGTCTGTGAAAGCTGGAATGAATGATGTGAATTTCATAGCTCACCCTTTTCTTTATCCTCCGCCGGAGTGGCAGTTGACTCTATATCCTGTGAAGGGCCATATTTTTGCATAGCCCTCTTCTTTCTTTTTAACTTTTGTTTTTTCTTCTTCAGTGTTTTCATCTCTTCAGCAGTCGGCTTTCCTGATAGCCTTTCAATCCGCTCAACAAGCTCCCGCCTTGCAAGGAAACGGTTTATAGACTGACTTCTGTCCTTCATGCATTTGACTTCTATGCCTGTTGGGATGTGCTTTATATACACACAGGTGGCGGTTTTGTTGACCTTCTGGCCGCCCTTTCCGGAGGAGCGAATGAATTTCTCCAGAATATCCTCCTCGCGTATACCGAGGGACTCCATTTTCTCTTTGAGCCATTTATTTTTTTCTTCACTTACCGCAAAAGTGGGCATTGTTAAGCCTCTTTGATTTCATAGATTTAGGAATACGATTACACAGATGGCAACCTTGTCGTCATTGCGAGGAAGTCCCGATGTAACATCGGGACGACCGTGGCAATCTCAAATGAGTTCCTTGCTTCGCTCAGGACAAGCTTCTATCTTTACCTCAAAATCTGTTATGCACGAAAAATGGGATGTTATTCGACCACTCAAGTATAATGAAATTAAACAGTTGCGTCAATTTGATTTTAACCCAAAAATCAATCGCTATTTTTGGGTTTTTAATTTGATTGAACCAGCTAAAAAAATCTGATAAAGTCGGGAAAACTATATAATGCTGCGAAGCGGCGGCCCATTCACTGGTTATCTCGTGAAAAAAATTATAAGAGAAATAACGATGCAAAATGCAAAAGATTAAGAACATTATAAAAAAAATAGGACAAGGGCATACTAATTTCGCTCTCTGGTGGGTGACAAATGTACCACCTTTTTTGTTGTTCTTAGCATTGATCTGGCTGGTAATCATCTCTCTTAGAACCTTCCACGAAGACACACTGAATAAGCAAATAGTAATTTTTTATCTAAGCGGAATAGGCCTGTCCATCTCATTAGCCTCTGCATCTTTTTCATATGCACGGGTTTGTGAAGAAGTGAATAAAAAGAGAGTCATTTGTGGAGGAGAGCATTTCTTTTATGCGGCAATCCTTTTGATTACAGCAATGCTTATTAATTGGCTTATTGTGGAGGCGAGGCAATTTTTTGATAATTTTATTCTATTAAAAAAAATAAGGTTTATTTTAAGTCTATTTCTCGGACTGAGTTATGTACCTGCAATTTTTGCAGCACAAAGTATAGTTCGAGGTTTTTGGGAATTGGATCGTGTCTTGTTTCCCAAAACGTATGATTAGTGACATGACAGTCACGAAGACGGAGGAGGGCAGGAAGAAGGCCAGCGGGTCAGGTCTATATTGTTTGACTTTTAGCTATACTATATTTCTGATAAGCTCCCCTTCATGGCTCGCCCGCTACGTATAGAATATTCCGGTGCAGTGTATCATATCATTTCTCGTGGAAACGAGAACAAGGCCATCTTCAAAGACGATGCCGACACTCCGCCCTTGAACGCCAGATGAATAAAATGGTCTATGAAGTTTACGACCTCACGCCTCAATTCCTTGTGACTTGTAAGCAGGGCTTTCACTTTCTTTTTAATCGTTACTTGACGAACACCTATTGCAGTGATTTAATCTATTAAAGAGATTTTGAATTGCGGTCTTCTATCTGTAAAGATAAGGAGGAAAACATGAAAAAGAAGGTTGTAATTTTTATAATACTTGCACTGGCTGGGTCTTTGGTATCGCCGATAGCTCCAACTATCGGAGGATTAATTGATAAGACAAAAGCGCCTAATGCAGCAAATGAGGGAATCAACAAGTCACTGAAGGATGAAATCGGCGCCGGCCGCGGGAGCATAACAACTCCAAAATCTTCATTGTTCATCATAAAACGCGACCCTTTTCGCGCAATAAGCCGGGGACGCCAGGTCTTCCAGCGTAAATTTACAAAAGAAGACGGTCGGGGAACTGGCGTAGGAGATGGAAAAGGGGACGTCCATACAAATATAGATATCGGGGCTGGCTTGTCAGATAGTTGTTCCGGATGCCATGCACTTCCACGGGGTTCGGCTGGCTTCGGAGGCGACGTTGTAACACGGCCAGACAGTAGGAATGCACAACACTTATTCGGCCTCGGTTTAAAGGAGATGTTAGCCGATGAGATCACCGCCGACCTCCGCTCTATCCGGGATAAAGCTATTTCCAATGCAAAATCAAGTGGCCATTCTGTGACACAGCAGCTGACAAGCAAAGGAATCAACTATGGCTTAATCACCGCCAATGCGAATGGCTCCGTTGACACCTCGCGTATCGAGGGGATTAATCCCGATCTCCGTGTTCGTCCCTTCTTTGCTCACGGCGGGAAGATATCTATTCATGAATTTGTTGTCGGTGCCCTGGATGTGGAGATGGGGCTGCATGCCTCTGCCCCGGACCTCGCTACCGCCAATACCGGAGGAAAGATAACTACCCCTGGCGGTATGGTCCTTGACGGGTCAATAGATAAAATAGAACCCCCACCTGCTAAAACCGACCTAAGAGAAATTGATACCAGTATTGTCGACTACCTTGAGTTTTATCTGCTGAACTACTTCAAGCCGGCAACTTATAAGCAGACCGAGACGACTCTAAAGGGCCGCCAGGTCTTTAAGCAGATACTGTGCGCGACGTGCCATATTCCAAGTCTTCGCATCAATAAAGATAGGCGTGTGGCTGATGTAGAAACTGTCTATGACCCGGGGAATGGGATATTTAACAATCTGTTTGCGACAGCAACCCCGTTGTACGATGTGGTGGATGACGGCAAGGGACTTCCGCCGTTAAAAACCCCGAAGCTTAAGCCTTTTCTGGTAGAGAACATCTTTACCGACTTCAAGCGTCATGATCTGGGTCCGAACTTTCACGAACGTAATTACGACGGGACAATCAACAAACTATTCCTGACAACCGCACTGTGGGGAGTGGGAAGCACTCCAACCTACGGCCATGATGGTCGCAGCATTAATCTCACTGAGGTGATTTTACGTCACGGCGGAGAGGCTCAGGCATCGCGGGATGCCTTTGCAATACTCGATAAAGATGACCAGACAGCCCTGCTTGATTTTCTCAATTCACTTGTACTCTTCACGCCAGACGATACAGCGTCGAACCTTGACCCTGGTAACCGAAATGCACCTGGCTTCCCTCAACACGGGCATGGAAAGGTCAAGCTATCTGTGCTGTTTAATGACCCTGATGACCCTGAGTAGAGCATCAAAGCTAAAGGAGCGCAAGGAAATGAGGAACAGAATCCCCACAGCTTGCTGCGGGGCTCTTCAACAGCAATTTAGTGTAAGAATCCAGACGTCATTCTCGGAAGTATCAAGCGGAAGAACCCGATAATCACCCTTGAGGTGTTCATAGAAAACGGCACAAGCCTTGCTTGTGTAAGCCGGTCTTATATAAAGTATTAGGTTGACATGATAGGCTTATCAAGTTGTAACGGCACTAATAGCTTTTAATATACCCTGCAGTATAGAAGTTGGCGTAGGCGGGCACCCGTGTATATAGACATCCACAGGTATGACCTCGCCCACACCGCCGAGGGAGGCATAACTCTTGCCGAATATACCGCCATTATACCCACAGTCGCCCACTGCAACCACGAGCTTTGGATTTGGGGTGGCATTGTAAGTCCTGCGCAGGGCTGTCTCCATATTCCTTGAAACCGGGCCTGTTACAAGGAGCATGTCCGCGAATCTCGGCGAGGCTGTGAATTTAATGCCGAACCTCTCACAGTTATAGATTGGATTATTTATGGCATGGATTTCCAGCTCGCATCCGTTGCATGAGCCAGCATCCACCTCCCTGACAGTAAGGCTCCTCCGGAAGCGTCTCCGTATGACCTCTTCCAGTCTTGTGCCAACAACCTCTACCTCGTTTTCCACAATAAAAGGAAGCGGTTCTGTGACAATGCCGGTACGAAATATTTGGTGAAGGATCCTAAGCATATAAACAATTCCTAATTTCCGATTCCTAATTCCTAATTTTAAATTCGTAATTATTTTTTACAGGTCATTCCCCGAATACGATTGGTTAAAGCTTTTATTGCATAAGGGGAAATCAGGCACGATATTCCCATGTATTGCCTGCTCCAAAGCAAGCCAATTGACGCTGGACGGGTCTCTCACCATACACCTGTTTACCTCACCCCTTGACCCTGACTGAAGCCAGTAGACTATCTCTCCGCGCCAGCCCTCAACAACGGCAAAACCTGACCTGCCGGGGGACGGCTCATCAATACTGCTCTTTATTTCGCCATCAGGCAGAGTATTTAGCATCTCATGGATAAGCCTTACGGAATCTCTTATCTCCTCTACTCTTACCCATGCCCTGGCATGTACATCCCCTGATTTAAGGACTTTTATCTTCGGAACTATTTGGTCATAGGGCGGAAACGGACTCTGTATGCGGCAGTCAAGACTCTGGCCGCTGGCCCGTGCCACAAACCCCACAACCTCAAGTTCCCTGGCAGCATCCGGGGTAAGTATCCCAGCATCCCTCACCCTGTCTTCAAGAGAGGAGTTTTCGTCATATATAATAACAAGCCTTTCAAACTCCTTTGAAAGCCACTCCAGTTCTGAGAGTATCTCTTTTATCCCTTCCGGTTCAATATCAACAGCAACTCCGCCGGGTATGACCCTATCCATCATAAACCTGTGGCCAAACAGCCTATGATTGGTGCGGAGTATTATTTCCTTAAGCCTTGAAAACTGATACATGAGGAATGTAAAGGCAACATCATTGCATATTGCGCCAAGGTCTCCCAGATGATTTGCTATCCTCTCCCTCTCCAGCATAACAGCCCTTAGCCATGATGCCCTGTCCGGGACATGACATCCTGACATGGATTCCACTGCCCTGCAGTATGCAAGACTATGTGCAACAGTGGTGTCTCCTGAGACGCGGCCTGCCAGCCTTGCTCCTTCTCCCCATGAGAGCGCCTCAAACCGCTTTTCTATACCCTTGTGAACATAGCCAAGTTTCTCTTCCAGATTGAGTATATCTTCACCCATTGCCTGAAAACGGAAATGCCCCGGCTCAATGATACCTGCGTGGACAGGGCCGACAGGGATTTCATAAACCCCTTCGCCGTCAGCCCTTATAAAGCTGTATTCACCGCTTGCCTTCGGCATAGTTTGTGAGGGAGCAAAGTTTTTTCTCAAAGGCCAGGCGTCTTCAGGCCAGTCCTCATGTTTTATCCACGGCCTCGGGTCAGGATGGCCAACCGGTATAACCCCCATGAGGCTCCGCATCTGTCTCTCAAAACGGTAGGCAGGAACAAAATTTTTAGTAAGGCTGGGGAATGCCGGATTCTCAGGGGAGACAACGGCCTTTACTATTATATACTCTGGCCCCTTTGCGTAACAGGCCAAAATACCAAAGCCCGCCCCCTCTGATAATTTGAAATTTGAAATTTGAGATTTGAAATTTCTGTAAAGCCTTTCATCCGTTGCCCACTCTGCAACAAGCCGCGCCCCATTAGACTTCATTGCCTTTGCTATTTCTGCGAAACGTTCTCTGGGAATTTGGAAGAGCGGCACACTTGCAGGGTACTGGTTAGTATCCTGTGTTGCGTCAGCGCCTAAGGCGGAGGTTATGATATTATTAAGGGTGGTCATATATCAAGGGTGGGCTACGCCCACCGAATTCTTGACCTTCTTGCTAAACTCTTTTTTTATCAATCCCCACCGCATGGAATAATTAACATCCCCTTCCGGCAATTTCCATATACAATGCAAATGATCCGGCAATAAGACCCATGCTTCAATTTTAAAAGGGTGCGACAATCTGACCTATTTTATTATCTCACCTAAAGCCCTTCTGCATACATCCAAACAGAGAATAGGCTGTCTTTTATATGTTACCACGGTGAAAAAATATGTATTGCCGTCTTTTGCCCTCCGATAACGAGACATTTCTATCTCCGCATACTGTGTTTATGGTGGGCGCAGCCCACCCTACTTGACTCCATCTTGAATCTATCAGTTCACGCTCAAAAATCGCCCAGATGCAAGGCGGAGCAAGGCTTCAAGCGAGGCATACTTTGTAGTATGTTGAGCGCAGAAGCCGCAGCAACAACACCGCAGATGGGCATTTTTCAGCGTGAACAAACTCATTTCAATAGCTCCACCGCCGTATTAAACCACCTCGCCAGAAAATCCGGCATATATAAACCTATTACGAAAACCAGCGCCATGTGCAGGATTACAGGTATATGGGCTGCCTTTATAGGACTTTGGCTTTCCGGAACCTCACCGGCTATCATGGGCTGAACCCGCCTGAAGAGGGCTGCGAATGCAACACCAAGCCCCAGGAGGAGAAATGGGGCTAAAAACGGTGCATCTTTCATGGCCGCGGTAAGTATAAGAAACTCGCTTGTGAAAACCCCAAAGGGCGGCATGCCCACAATCGCCATCACACCTGCCACAAGCCCCCAGCCCACAAGGGGATTCCCCCTTATAAGGCCTCCTATCTTATCCATCTCCTGCGTACCGTGCATCTGGGAGGCATGGCCTGCTGTGAAGAATATGGACGACTTCGTAAGGCTGTGAACCAGCATGTGCAGAAGCGCGCCGAAGGTTGCTATCGGCCCGCCAAGCCCGAAGGCAAACGTTGCTATACCCATGTGTTCTATTGATGAATACGCAAACATCCTTTTTATATCCTTC
>Ga0209431_10002457_pt1 | contig 15059 bp, 3 predicted proteins | sample RifCSP13_3_FD_184021 | JGI IMG/M metagenome (GOLD analysis project Ga0209431, IMG submission 184021) | Soil microbial communities from Rifle, Colorado - Rifle CSP2_sed 13_3 (SPAdes) (version 2) | ecosystem: Environmental > Terrestrial > Deep subsurface > Rock core/Sediment | place: Rifle...
CGATCTGTCGGCGTGTTGGACGGCGTCGCCGAAGGCGTGTCCGTCGGTGTGTTCGACGGGGTCGGGGTGTCGGTCGGCGTGTTCGACGGCGTCGAGGTATCGGTCGGCGTGTTGGACGGCGTCGGGGTGTCGGTCGGTGTGTTAGACGGCGTTGGCGTGTCCGTCGGCGTGTTGGATGGCGTCGGTGTATCCGTCGGCGTGGCGGTCGGCGTGGCGGTATCCGTCGGCGTGTTGGACGGCGTCGCTGTGTCGGTCGGCGTGTTGGACGGCGTCGGCGTATCGCTCGGGGTTGGCGTATCCGTCGGCGTGTTCGACGGGGTCGGCGTATCGCTAGGGGTGGCCGTAGGCCCGCAGGCGGATGCTTCCTCGCTCCCGAGGGAAGTCGTCGGTTCCGGGTTGACCCATTGCCGCAGCGTGGCCTGATCGAAGTAGAGTGTGTTGCTCTCGAGGTAGGGATTCGCCCAGTAGATGCCGGCGGCGTAACGGTCGATCGGGTTGGAGCCAAGGTTCAGACCGGTCTCGGCGACCTCCAAGTTTCCGTCGAGCCAAAGCCGCGCCTCGCCGGTCGTCGGCGAAATCTTCCCCTGGAACTCCAACAGGTGCCAGGTCCCGGTGGTGATCGGGGTCGTCGCGCCAAAACCGTAGGCCTCGCTGGCGACGGCATTCCACATGTAGAGCGTCCGGTCCTGATCGATGGTGATGTTAAGGACGTTGTTCCATCCGTCGAGGAATTGCATCACTGTAACGTAGTCCGACGACGACCACCCGGACGCCAAATAGATCCGATAGGAAGCCCGCAGGCTGGTGTAGCCAGGCAGGTTCTGCCAGACCATCCCCTGCGCCTGGGTCAGTACGTTGTCGACATCGGCCCGGCCGCTGTAGCTGCCGGCATAGACCTGAGCGCCTGAAACCGCGATGCTGTCGCCCGGCTCGGCGTTGGAGCCGTCCCACCCGCTCAGGTCACCAGTCTCGAAGCCATCGAAGAAGACGAAGGCCCCATTCGGCGAGGCGGGCGCGGCGCCGGCGCTCGGGTTCCCATAGTAGATGTAGTAGTCCGAGTCCGACCCGCTAGCAGCGATGGCGGCTTGCGTCTTGAACCAGAGCGTGGTCGCGGCGCTGTTCCACGACGAGCCTTCGGCCAGCATCCGGTCGAGCTCGACCCACCCGACACCATTCCAGTAGACGACTCGGAGGTCGTTGCCGTTGGCCAGCGACTTGCCGCCGGCGACGAGGGCGGCATGGTTGAGGGTCAGCCGCACCGAATAGCCGGTCGGAACCGCGGCACTGCCGGCCGAGACGGTCAGGAGCTGGCGATACCCGTAGTTGCAGTCCCACCAGGCCGGGCCGGCCGTGGGAGTCGGTGAGGGCGTGGAGGTGTTCGAAGGCGTCGGCGTGTTCGACGGCGTGGGCGTATCCGACGGCGTCGACGTAGCGGTCGGTGTATTCGACGGTGTCGGCGTGTCGGTCGGTGTGATCGATGGGGTCGACGTATCGGTGGGCGTGTTGGACGGCGTCGCGGTGTCGGTCGGCGTGTCGGTCGGCGTGTTGGACGGCGTCGGCGTATCGGTCGGTGACGATGTAGGCGTGCTGGTCGGTGTCGCCGTGGAGGTCGGCGTCGGCGAGGCCGCCGTGCTGATTTCGGGAACCACGCTGTAGGTGTCTAACGGCGTTCCGTCCGATTTGACAAGGCGGAAGCAGTAGGCCGTCCCTGACGGGGCGGAAGCATCCACCAGGGCGAAGTCCCAAAGGCCGTCTTGGCCAGCCGCGATCGTTGCGACGGAGTTGGTGAGGTTGTTGGCCTCTTCGTAGGTCTGGGACACGATGGTGTCGGCGCCGTGGGTGGGATCAGCGGCATTCGGGGTAAGCGGCCAACCGTCGACGGCAACCGGATTGTCGAAGTAGCGAATCTGCGTTCCGGCTGTCACCTCGGCGTAGGTCTCACCAACGAAGGCTGGGTCGCACGTACCGCTCCGGGCGGCGAACTGCAACTTGAAGCTCTCCCCCCCGACGCCCAGATCCAACATCGCCACGTGGATCAGCATGCGCAGCCGGAAGGGTGTTGCCTGAGCCGGAGCGGTGGCGGGGGCATTGGCCGCGGCCAAGGGCGCGCCCACGTCAACCCCGTCTTGGGCGCGCAAAGCGCCGTTCGACAAGGAACGCTTCTCGACCCGCCAATCCGGTGTGCTGTCCCAGCCGACGGCGTAGAGGGAATTCGAATCGATCGCGCCGGCCCAACTGGTCTCGCTCGCTGCAACCGAGGTGACTACGCCGCTCGTGCCAAAAGCCGTGTCCAGCGCGCCGGTGTCCAGGCGCCGCTTCTCGATGCGCCAGTCCGACGGCGGCGGATTGCTGTCGTCGTCACCGGTCACGTACATATAGGTCGAATCGATCGAGGTGGAGAGGGCTCGATACCCGGCCGGGCTCGTGACCACCCCTCCACCGCCAAAGCCGGCATCGAGCGCACCCGTGTCAAGCCGGCGCTTCTCGATGCGCCAGTCGCGGTCCGAGCCGGTGTCGACGTAGCCAACCACGTACAGGAAGGTGGAGTCCAGCGCGAGGTCGCGGGCTTCCTCGCCGCCGAGGCTTGAGACCACGCCGGCGGAGCCAAACCCAGCCACCAGCGCGCCTGTACCCAGCAACCGTTTCTCGATGCGCCAGGTCGGCCCGCCCCCTTCGGATCCGGCCACGTACAGATAGGTCGAATCAACGGCTAACGAGTAGGCGATCTCGCTTGCCGCGGCGCTTGTGACTACGCCTCCGGCGCCGAACCCGGCATCGAGGGCGCCGGTGGCGAGTGTCCTCTTCTCGATCCGCCAGTCGGTCGAGTCGTCGTAGCCCACCAGGTACAGGTAAGTCGAATCGATCGCGACACCGTACGTGATGCGGCCAGCGCTGCTTGTGACCACGCCTGAAGTCCCAAAGCCGGCGTCGAGCGCACCCGTGTCCAGGCGTCGCTTTTCAATCCGCCAGTCAAAACTGTCGGTGTGACCGGCGACGTACATGTAGGTCGAATCAACGGCGATGGCATCTGCCCTGCGACTCGCTGCGACACCGCTGATGACGCCCCCTGTGCCGAACCCGGAGTCGAGTGCACCGGTGTCCAATCGTCTCTTCTCGATCCGCCAATCCGTGGCAGATACATCGCCCTCGGAGCCGACCAAGTACATGGAGCTCGAATCGAGCGCGACGGAGAAGAGGCCGTAGCTGGATGCACCGCTCGTCACAGCGCCCCCGGTACCAAAGACGGTCGTGCCATCCAGGTTGACGAACCAGCGGTAGGCCGCCTCGTCATGGGTCCGGGTCGAGGTGGCCGTTGCCGTGGGCGTGTCGGTCGCGGTGGACGTCGCCGTGTCGGTCGCCGTGGGTGTTGGAGTGTCGGTCGGCGTATTCGACGGCGTCGGCGTATCGGTCGGTGTGTTCGACGGCGTCGGCGTATCGGTCGGTGTGTTGGACGGTGTCAGCGTGTCTGTGGGTGTATCAGACGGCGTCGACGTATCAGTCGGTGTGTTCGACGGCGTCGACGTATCAGTCGGTGTGTTGGACGGTGTCAGCGTGTCTGTAGGTGTATCAGACGGCGTCGCCGAAGGCGTATCCGTCGGAGTATTCGATGGCGTCAGCGTGTCGGTCGGAGTATTCGATGGCGTCAGCGTGTCGGTCGGCGTGTTCGATGGCGTGAGTGTGTCCGTCGGAGTATTCGATGGCGTCGGCGTGTCTGTCGGCGTATTAGACGGCGTCGCCGAAGGCGTATCGGTCGGTGTGTTCGACGGCGTCGCCGAAGGCGTATCAGTCGGTGTGATCGACGGCGTCGACGTATCAGTCGGTGTGTTCGATGGTGTCAGCGTGTCCGTCGGTGTGTTGGACGGTGTCAGCGTGTCTGTAGGTGTATCAGACGGCGTCGACGTGTTGGTCGGCGTATTCGACGGCGTCGCCGAAGGCGTGTCGGTCGGCGTGTTCGACGGCGTGAGCGTGTCCGTCGGAGTATTCGATGGCGTGTTCGATGCCGTGTTCGACGGCGTCAGCGTGTCGGTTGGTGTGAACGTATCCGTTGCGGTCGCCGAGGCGGTCCACGTCGCCGTGGGCGGAGAGGTGTTGGTCGGCGTGCGGGTGGGCGTTCGTGTGGGGGTCCGCGTCGGCGTACGGGTGGGCGTACGCGTCGGCGTGCGCGTCGGTGTGTTGGTCGGCCCTCCGCCGGAGGTCGGCGTGCGCGATGGGGTCCGCGTCGGCGTGCGCGTGGGTGTGCGGGACGGCGTCTGAGTCAGGGTGGCAGTCGCTGTACCCGTGACAGTCCTGGTCGCGGTAAAGGTCGCCGTCGACGTCCACGTCGCGGTGTGAGTCCGCGTTGCGCTGGGAGAACTCGTGGCCGTCCTGGACAGGGTGGAGGAAGCCGTACCGGTGACGGTCGCCGGCGGAGGCAAAGTGTGGGTTGCGCTGGCCGGGCTGATGGTGAAGGTCGGCGAAGGCGGCGGCGCGAAACCAGTCGGAACCGGGGTCCACCAGAACCAGCCGGAGGCCTCGGTCGCGACACTGAGATCGAGCGCCACAGGTTCCTGTCCGGTCTCCCGCTCGATCTCCTCTAAGATGGCCGGGTCCACCGCCCTGAACGCCAAGAACTGCCAGGGCAGATAGTTGGCGCGCAGCAGCGAGCGCGTGTCGGCGCTGGCCGGTTCGCGAGTGCCCACCAGGGACAGCCAGCCGCAGGTCAGGAAGAGCACGCATAGCAGCAGGAGCAATGCCAGCCAGCGTGCCCCCCCTTTCAGCAGGGCCGCGCGTTTTTCGGGATTCGACTCGGCCTGATCCGTCGACATCACTTCAACCAGTCTTCCCGCGGTGGTGGTCGTCGCAGGTGAGTTGAACCGAATGCCTTCTGCCTGCGGAGCCCGACTTTCTCGGGAGGCGGAGATCGACCGCCGCGGCGGATGAAACCATGCTCGTTGCGCGAATCTGACACTCGAGGAGCATCGGGAGAACGTCGCGCCTTGGCGGCCAAGACCAGTAAGCGGCCACCTGAGGAATGGAACCGCTCCATGGGGACCGATCCCAGCCAGTCTTCGCTCGCCGATTCATCTGAAGAGACGCCGGCCCAGACAGATGAGCCGGTCCTCTCAGTGAGTGCTTGAAGCGGCGGAGCGTAGGGGCGGTCATCGATCGGAACCCTCGTCGGAGGGAGGTTCTGGAGGCCATGAGCCTTCCGGATTGGAGGCGAAGGCTCCCAGTCGAGTCAGCACTTCCTCCTGGTCACTCAGCGGCTCGTCCTCGACCGTCTCCGCCTCAAGCTCGTCTTCTTCAATGGCGTCCGGATCGAAGTCTTCCTCCCGGGCGACTCGGGCGATGAACCCCTGCACAGCTTCCCGCGCCTGCCGTTCAACCTCATCGTTGAAACCACCCTCCGACACGGGTGCCGCCGGGGACGGCTTGACGGCTTTGGCGGCGCCCTTGCCAAACATGGCCGCGCCCTTCGCCAGCATGCGCGTGGCCGCCGGGTGGGGCGGTGACGGTTCTTCCGGATCTGGGACGTCGGCCGACGCTTCTTGCGGGACCGACTCGAGTGCGAGTTCCGGCACATGCGCGAGTCCCGGCTCATACGCGGGTTCCGGCTCATACGCCGGCTCTGGCTCATACGCCGGTTCCGCCTGATACGCCGGTTCCGGCTCGGGGGCGGGTTCCGGGAAGGGCAAGGCCTCGATCGGCTCCTCTAGGATCGATTCCGGCGGCTCCATCGGGTCTGGTCTGACCGAGGGCTTGCCTCGATGGCCTCTTGGTTTTTCGACAGGTGCCCGGGCAGGCGATTTCGCTTTGAACGACGTGGCCGAAGCCACCTTACCCAGGGGGCTTCGAATGCCCGCCTGCCGCTCGAGATCGGCGACTTCGAGGGCCATGGACCGGATGATCTCGAGGGGCGCCGCCCCCAGATCCATGCGGGCCAGCTGGAGCAGCCCTTCTCTCAAGCTGGAGGCGGCCTCGACCAGATCCGCTTTCGAGTCCGTGGTCGGCTCTACCTTCAGGCCGCTGTTCGGCTCCGAAGTCCCGTTCCTCTTCTCCTCGAGAATGACGACCTTGCGCCGGGCATCTCCCCCGAACGGAGAATTGGCTGCATGGAGGTGGAGCGTCCTCTGCCCCAACTTCACCTCTTCCTGGACCTCGCCTTCCTGACCCGGAGCACGCTCGAGGAATCTTTGAATGGCGCGCCGTCCGGTGCGGACTTCCTGCTCCAACCAGCTCTTGGCGAGGGGAGTGCTCAGCGAAATGCGCCCGCCTTCCCCGACCACGACAACGCCGATGGGGAGAGCGGCCATCAGATCTCTCAGTTCTTTCAGCTCCTGCACTTCGCCGTTCACGGGCTGGGGGAGCTTCCCTGCCTCAGGGTGCGAGCCGTTGCCGGGTTGGCCGGCGGGCTGCCGGCTATTGACTGTGAAACGGCGCAGCTCTTGCGCCCGCATCACGGCGTTGTCGAAAACACTCAGATGGTCGAAGGGTTTGGTCAGATAGCAGAAGGCGCCGAGGTTGATGGCCTCGATGGCGTTTTCGACCGTGGCCGAAGCCGTGACGATGACGACCTGGATCTCGCGATCCTGCGCCTTGGCCGCTTCGAGCAGTTCGAGGCCGGTCACCTCCGGCATGTAGATGTCGGTGATGATCAGGTCGTACTTGTTCTTGGCGATCAGACCCAGGCCGGCCTTGCCGTCGGGGGCCTTATCGACCTGTAGGCCGAGCTTCTCCGCCCGGCGCGCCATCAGATCGCGCAGCGGGGCTTCATCGTCACAGACCAGGGCTCTCAGTGGCGTCATGCTAGACCTCCGGCGACAACCCCGACATGGAGCGTGCGCCGCCCTCCAGGGTGGCGTGAATTGACGAGGCCGAGAAAGAGGTTCGACGGGTTCATGGTTTGATCGGGACGGCGCCGATCGCCCAGGGAATGGATGTTGTGGGGACGAGAGCCCAGGACATCGTGACCGACGCCGCCCCCGGCTCGGTGCTGCCCGCGGCAAGGAATCGGTCATAGCCCATGACGGCCGAATTCCAGCGCTGAGTCTGCCCCGCTCCGACCGTGAGGGAAAACGGTGAAGTTTGACTCTCGCTGCCGACGGTGTCGAATACCAGCTCGTTGGCGGCCGAGGTGACGTTAACCGTCGCGGGACTGGCACTGCCGACGGCGGAGGCAAAGGTGCCCAACGGCGTGATCTGGTTCACCCCGGTGAAGGTCATCACCCCGGCCCGGGCGGCCGAGGTCAATTCTGTACTGAAGGTGATGACGACATCGTGGGTTCCCGTCGGCGGCGCGATGAGGCTCCAGATCTCCACCCGAGCGTCCGTCGCGTTGGCACGCGAGCCGACCTGGGTGAGTACCACGCCGTTGTAGGTAATGCCGCTGACCGTCTCGTTGGTGAAGTTGTGGATGCTGACTCCGACGAGGATCAGCCGGTTCGAGCCCGCGGATGCGTGGCTGATGGTCAGGCTGGTGCGTGGCGGGGTCTTGCCACTGGAGGTGCTGTCGACGACCGGCGCCGAGCCGCCGGAGGGCTTGATCGACACGCCCCCGATGGCCCAGTAGTCGGCAGAACCCTGGATCCAAGACATGGTTACCGTCGCCGCGCCGGGCTCGGTGCTGCCGGCCCCGGGCGACGGCCGGGGCCCATCCAGCGGCGCCAGGTTCCAACGCTGCGTCTGACCCGCGCCGACCGTGAAGGAGGTGCAGGTCTCACAGGCCACCGTGTCGAAGACGAGCTCATTGACGGCCGAGGTGACGTTAACGGTCGCGGGATTCGCAGTGCCAGTGGCAGAGGCGAAGGTTCCCAAGGGCGTGGTCTGATGGACGCCGGTGAAGGTCATCACCCCGGCTGCCGCGGCGCGGGCCAGAGGTGCACTAAACGTGATGACGACGTTGTAGGTGCCGCTCGGCGGCGCGATCAGCCGCCAGATCTCCACCCGCCCGTCGTCCGAGCTGGCCACCGAGCCCACCAGGGCGAGAGCAACGCCGTTGTAGGTGACCGAACTGACCGTCTCCGTATCATCGTTGACAAACGAAACGCCCACCAGCATCAGACGGTCGGCGCCCGAGCCGGTGGTGTGCGAGATGGTCAGGGTCGCTGGGCGGGTGTCACCGGCGGAGACGGCATCTACGATAGGAGCCGATCCGCTGGAGGTCGGTGTCGACGTCGGCGTGTTCGTCGGCGTGAACGTCGCGGTCGGTGTGTCTGTCGGAGTATTCGTGGCGACAGGTGTATCCGTTGGGGTGCTTGTCGGTGTCGGCGTATTTGTGGCGGTAGGCGGCACGGGCGTGCTCGTCGGTGTATAGGTCGACGTAGGCGTGGCCGTCGGGGCTCCGGGGATGAACTCGTCCGCCCCCATATCCCAGGCTGAACTCTGCGGGCGACTGTCCTCGTCGATGTCGTCGCTGAAACCGCCGAGGGTCGTGCCAGCGTCGAGCGCGTCAGCGCCGGACTTGAGGTGGAAGTTCTCCGAGCCGGCCGTCAGCGAGGCGAACTGGTTGGCAGCGACCCGGTTGATGAGCGAGCCCGCGCCCGCGGCGGTGACATCCGAGGACAGGTTGTAGGACTGTGTCCCGTTGGTCACGACGAAATCCGCTACGCCATTGCCCATCGAGATCGTATTGCTGACGTTGAGGGTGCCGCTGCTTTCCCACAGGCCTCGGGCCGCCATCCCGTAGACGGTGCAGTTCTCGACAGTGGCCGTGCTCGAGGACGAATTGATGCGGATCCCAGCGCCTTCACCGTCGTAAATAAGGCAGTTCCGAATCGTGAAGTTGCTGCCGGCGAACCCCTGGACGCCGATGTTCGCGTCGACGGGGTCATCGAAGTCATGGATCAGCAACGCCTCGAACAGGACGTTGGTAGCATTCGTCACGCTCAGCGAAACCGTGGCACCGACTCCTCTCATCCGGGTGATCTCGAAGCCCTCGACCACGCTGAAGCTGTCCTGGACGGCGATCCGCTGATCCGTATCCTGTCCATCCAGGACCACGCCCGTCCCAGCCGTCCCGTTGTGGCGCTGGCCGTCGACGACCATCAAGTGCATGTAATGGCTGGCGTCTGTCGTCGAGCCGTCGATGGTGACACCCGAAGTGAAGTCCCCGTCGTCGTAGGCAACGCCAACCTCGAGGCGATTCTCGCCCACCAGATTCCCCTGCCGGGCGGTTTCCCATGCTTGCAACGTGTTGTAAGCGCGGGTGATGGAGTAAGTCTCGCTGGAGTGGCCCGAGGCGGCGGTCGTTTGGACGGCGACCTGGGTTGCGCTGTCGCGTGACAGGATAAAGAAGGTCTCGCTGCCGATGACGAGCTGGTCGCCAACCCCAACGTTCGTCGGAAGGCCGGCGCCGCCGGCAAAGGTGACCGTCGTCGACCCGAAGTTGATCGAGGCATTCCCCGTGGAGTAGAGGATTCCGGAGTTCGTCCCGATGGAGCGATAGTTGATGCTTGCTCCGGCGGGCGTCGCCGTCGGCGTGTCGGTGGACGTGTTCGTGGCGGTGGCGGTGAACGTCGCCGTATTCGTCGGCGTCGGTGTCGGGGTCGCCACGCTGGCGTTTTCATCGGACCCGATATCTGGAGTAGAGGCGTCCCGAGCATCATTGTCGATGTCGTCCGTGATCGGAAGGTTGGGATCCGCGTCCAGATCTGCGCCCTGAGCTTGAGCCCATGTGTCACTGGCGTCTAAGTGATAATCATTGCCCCCGACGAAAATGGGGTCGGCTCCCGCGCCGTCTCTAGTCTTAGGAAGAAGGCCAGGTGCATCGCCTAAGTCAGAGAAGTTGTTGGTACTGGTGGCGTTATATCCTACGGAGGCGAAGTAAGGATCCGTGAAGTTGATGGAAATGTTGTTCTTTGCGTAGAAATCCACGCTATTGAATACCGAGATGCCTCTCGCGGCCCCGCTGCCCCCTACGCAGGTATTGTTGTAGGCGTAGACTGTCCCATTGTCCGCCGCGTACATGCACACGCCGGCAGTCCCGCCAGCAGCCGTATAGCCATAGATCGTGTTGTTCCATACTTTGGCGACGTAATTGCTGTTGGCTCCAACGAAGTTGTTCAGGATGCCAATGCCGTATGCCTGGACACTCGGGGATGCGGCAGTCATCCGGAAGATCGAGTCCGAGATGTGAATCTCTATCGGGGCATCGCTGTTTCCATCCGCGACCTGGATGCCGACCGACTGGCCCTCCGGGAGTTTCTCCAGGCTGCTGTCGATTTGCAGACCTTCGATGCGGACATACCGCTCCAGGATCCCTATCGGAGCAAAGTAGGTACCATCCATAGAAATGCGGTAGGCCGAGGTATCCCAGGTTCCATTGTGCCTCTGGCTCGCGCCCACCTCACTCAACGCGATCGGAGTGTAGATCTTGATGTAGTTGGAGGGGCCAGTGGTCCAACCATTGAGGTAAGCGGAAGCCGCGTCTTCTCCGTCGCCGTAGGCCGCCACCATCATCACCGTGTTGACTGACACCAAATCGGGGGAGGGATTGACGTCGTTCTCCACGGGCTCGAGGATGTTGGGGTTCTCGATCTGAGATTCCCAGTTGTCGAGGGAGTTGTAGGCGCGATAGACGCCAACCGCGGTCCCCGCGGAAGCCGATGTCGGGGCGACGCCGTCCTTGTCACTGACTGTGTAGACGGTGGAGGAGGTTCGGCCCGCAATGAAGGCAAGCCGATTCCCGCCTGAGACGTAGGTGAGCACGTCGCCCACACCGATGTTGTCCGGCATCGGGCCGGAGAAGATCGCGGTTGTGCCGGAGATCTCGATGGTGCGGAAGCTGGTGTTGAGATCGCTGGATGTGGTGCCAACCGACCGATAGAGAGTTGTGGCTGCTAGCGGCGTCGTTGGGGTTGGCGTCGGCGTGTTCGTAGTGGTAGACGTGTTCGTCGGCGTGCTCGAAGGCGTCGGCGTGTCGGTCGGTGTGTTCGAGGCCGTCGGCGTGTCCGTGGGCGTGTTCGTGGCCGTGCTCGTCCCTGTATCGGTGCTGGTCGGCGTGGCGGTGGCCGATGGACACCCGGCCAGCGTGTAGCCGGTGAGGTACAGATCCTGCGCCGCCACCTCGATCTTCTGCTCGAAGATATCGCCGCCATCGATGGCCGTGATGGCGCCGATGTGCCCGTCTCTGCCGTAGAAATCGTAGGTCTCGCCATTGGGGCGGACGCCGAAGTTGCCAAGGTTGCCGGCGACGACCTCCAGGAGGGCACCGTTGGCGTCGTCGGTTCCCAGATCGCCAGTGATGTCCACGTCGACATAGGTCCCCAGGGTGGCGGTGGCCTTATTGACGGCGTTGGTGAAGAAGACCGCACCGTCGGTGACGTAGCCGGTCAGGTAGAGGTCGACGGAAAGATTGGCGATCTTCATCTCGGCGAGCTCGCCGGCGTCGACCCCGGTGAGCTGGACGGTGGCCTGTTCGCCTCGCAAGTCGGTGTAGAAATCGTCGGTCGACCCGTTCTTGCGGAGCGCGTAAGAGGCGGTGCCGACGCCGGTCTCATTGACCGTGAAGATTGCGCCGATGGCGGTGGCGCCGCCCGTATTGGCGCTGATGTCGACGTCCCGATAGGCGCCCGTCGCGGCCAGGGATTTGTTGACGGCGTTGGTGAAGAAGGTGACTCCGGCCATCGTGTAGCCGACGAGATAGGTCTTTACCTCGGTGGATTCGGTGTAGACCTCGAAGATTCGGTTGGCATCAACACCCGCCATGAAGAAGAGGACGCTGCCACCTCTCGCCGTGTCCTTGGCACCAATCATCCAGGTGTCGCTAGATCCATTCGCACGGACCCCATACTGGTATTGCGTGAGCGGAACAACGGGGTTCACCATCTGCAGAACGACACCCGTCGCGCCCGAGGGGACGTAGGCCGAGACGTTCACATCCACCCAGGCGCCTGCGGTTCCTGGAGTCACATCGACGGGTATTCCAAGGTAATTGAACGCGCCTGAGCACCCAGCCGAGGTTGCGGTAGGCGTCGCTGTGTTGGTCGCCGTGGGCGTGTAGGTCGGTGTGAACGTCGGTGTTGCGGTGTAAGTCGGCGTATCGGTCGGCGTGTTCGAAGGCGTCGCCGAAGGCGTGTCGGTCGGGGTGTTCGACGGCGTCGGCGAGTCGGTCGGGGTCGAAGTCGGCGGCGTCAACACTTCGTCGGCTCCGATGTCCCAGGTATTCGCACCCGTCGGACGGGTCTCACCGTCAATATCGACTGTGAATGAGGAGGACAAATCCATGCCGGCGTTGATGACCTCCGAGCCGGCTTTTAGGTGGAGGTCCTCGGAACCGGCACTGATCGAAACGAATTGGTTGACAGGGTTCCTGCCACTTAGGCAGGTTCCGCAGTTGGCCGTGCCATCCTCAGAGATGTTGAATGCCTGGGTGCCATTGGTGATGACAAAATCGCCATTGCTGTTCCCCATGGAGATCGTGTTCGTTACGTTGGCCGTCCCACCGTCTTCCCAGATACCGTTGATCGCCATCCCGTAGATGCTGCAATTCTGAACAACAGCGCTGCTGGTAACATTCACCCTGATGCCGGCACTGTCGCCGCCGTACATCATGCAGTTTCTCACCGTCGCCGAACCCGCCGAAATGACAAGGATGCCCATGGTGCTGTACGTCCCGGTATCGTAGTCATGGATCAGCACGCCGTCGAGCTCCACGTTGGTTGCGCCGTTGACTTCGATCCCGGCAGCGCCGTTCTCTGCGCGGAATTGTTTGAACTCAATCCATGACACGCGAGCGTAGTCGTCGTAGATCCGGATACCATGCTTCGTCAAACCCTCACCATCCACCACGACACCCGTACCCTCGATGCCGTTGTGCCGTTGGCCTGGCGGAGCCGCCAGCGACAGGTAATGGGTCGCGTCGGTCGTTGAGCCGTCGATGACCAACACGGGTGGGGTTTGCGCGCCGCTGCCAAGGAACGGCCCGTCCTTGTAGGCCACCCCGACCTCGACCCGGTTCTCCCCAACCAGGTCCCCGCCCCGGCCTCCGCCGGACGTCGGCAGGCAGGGCGTGGCCCCGCACGGGTTTTCCCAAGCCTGGAAGGTGTTGTAGGCGCGGTAGATGGTGTAGGCCTCGCCGGAGTGAGCCCCCGTGGCGGGCGACTGCACCGTCACCTGGGTGGCGCTGTCCCTGGAAAGGATGAAGAAGGTCTCCGATCCGATGACCAGTTTGTCGCCCACCCCGACCGCCCCGACGGCGTCCGGCAACGGAAGGCTGGCGCCGCCACTGAATGAGACCACCGTGTCGCCCAGGTTGATCGAAGCGGTCCCGGTGGAATACAGGGTGCCGGCGTTGGTGCCGATGGAGCGGTAGTTTACCGACAGCGGTCCCGGCGTGTTGGTGGGCGTCGGGGTGGCCGTGCTGGTGGCGGTCGGAGTGGCGGTATCGGTGGGGGTCGAGGTGGGCGTGTTGGTAGCCGTCGGTGTGTCGGTCGGCGTGTTCGACGCCGTCGAGGTGTCGGTCGGCGTGTTCGACGGCGTCGGCGTGTCGGTCGGCGTATTCGTCGGCGTGGGCGTGTCTGTCGGCGTGGCAGTCGCCGTGGGCGACGGCGTGCTCGTCGCTGTGAGCGTGGCCGTCGACGTGGCAGTTGGTGTGGAGGTGTCGGTCGCGGTTGGGCTCGGTGTAGGCGTCGCCGAAGGAGCAGTGTCTTCATCCGCTCCGATGTCCCAGCCCAGGCCTTGCGGCCGTGTGTCGCTGTCGATGTCGTCCGTAAACGAGCCCGACAGGCTTATCCCGTTGTCGATGGCATTGTTTCCGACGGGCTCCAGATGCAGATCCTCAGAGCCGGCCATGATGGAGACGAAGAGGTCCTCCAGGCTTGCGGGCGGAAGCTGGTTATTGCTCCCCGGATGGACACCGCTCATCACCGTTGCGTACAGGTTGTATCCAGAGCTCGCATCAATCACGACCCCGGCATCATCAATGTCGATATCTTCATCGCCACTCCCTACCGAAATGCTGTTCTTGATAAGAAGGGTCCCAGCCGCCATTGCCCGTATCCCATCGCTGGTCATCCCGTAGATCGTCACATTCTCGATCGTGACCTGCGGAATGTCGTTTCCGAAGGTCCGGAGCCCGGTGTCGCCCTCATAGAAGATGGAGTTGCGAACGGTGACGTCATCGTAGATGTTGATCGCGCCCCGACCGGTGCTGGTGTAGTCATGAATGATCAGGTGAGAGAAATAAGCCCCGGACGCTTCCCCCTCGTTGACGTTGATCGGCTGACCGCCAGCGATGGGCACGGTATCTGTGCCGCCGGGGTAGTTTCCGATCTCCAGCCATTCCATTCTGAAATAGCTGTCCCTTACCAGGAATACGTTCCCACTCGATGTCGGCATACTGCCGCCATCGACGACAACCCCGCTCCCTGCTGTCCCGTTGTGGCGCTGTCCGGGGGCCACTGTCAGGTGCATGTAGTGGGTGGCGTCGGTGGTCGAACCCTGGAATAACGTCTCGACCGTGGGCGTGAAGACCCCGTCCTTGTAGGCAACCCCAACTTCGATCCGGCCGTCCGTCACCAGGTTGCCTCCCCGACCACCGCTTGAGGTCGGCTGACAAGGCGCCGCTCCGCACGGATCCTCCCAGGCCTGGAAAGTGTTGTAGGCTCGAGTGATGGAATAGGCCGCGCCAGAGTGAGTCGCCAGGGCCGGCAACTGCACCGTGACCTGGGTGCCGCTGTCGCGAGAGAGGATAAAGAACGTCTCACCGCCGATGACCAGCCGATCTCCGGTCCCCACCGCGCCCACCGCATCGGGAAGCGGCAAGCTAGCTCCGCCGCCGAAAGTGACCACCGTGTCGCCTACGTTGATGGAGGCGGTCCCGGCTGAATAGAGAACGGCGGAATTGGTGCCGATCGAACGGTAATTCGTCGTGGTGGGACCGGGGGTGCTGGTCGTCGTTGGCGTCGGCGTGTCGGTCGGCGTGTTCGACGGCGTCGGCGTATCCGTCGGCGTGTTGGACGGCGTAGGCGTATCCGTCGGCGTGTTGCTCGGTGTCGGCGTATCGGTCGGTGTGTTCGACGCTGTCGGCGTCTCCGTCGGCGTGTTCGATGGCGTCGCTGTATCGGTCGGCGTGTTCGACG
>Ga0209431_10002458_pt1 | contig 15057 bp, 9 predicted proteins | sample RifCSP13_3_FD_184021 | JGI IMG/M metagenome (GOLD analysis project Ga0209431, IMG submission 184021) | Soil microbial communities from Rifle, Colorado - Rifle CSP2_sed 13_3 (SPAdes) (version 2) | ecosystem: Environmental > Terrestrial > Deep subsurface > Rock core/Sediment | place: Rifle...
CGTACCTTCGGCAAGGGCTTCGAGGAGTTCTACGACCAGGCGCGCGAAGACGGCGTCCTGTACCGGCGCGGCAACCCTTCCGAGATCATCCGCCGGGGAGAGCGGGTGGTGGTGCGGGCCGAGGACACCCTGCTCGGCGAGCCGGTGGAGGTGGAGGCCGACCTGGTGGTACTGGCGGTCGGCATGACCCCACGCGCCGACACCGACGCGGTCGCCGGGCTGCTAAAGTTGGCCCGCTCGGCGGACGGTTTCTTCCTGGAAGCGCACCCCAAGCTGCGCCCGGTCGACACCGCCTTAGCCGGTCTATATTTAGCAGGCGCCTGCCAGGGGCCGAAGGATATCACCGACACTGTCTCGCAGGCGCGCGCCGCCGCCGCTGCCGCCCTGATTCTGCTGATGCGCGGCCAGGTGCCGGTGGAGGCCGCCACATCGTTCGTTGAGGAGGATCTGTGCGCCGGTTGCGGGCAGTGCGCCCAGGTCTGCTCCTTCTCAGCCCTGAGCCTGCACCCGGTGCGCGGCGTGATGACCGTCAACCCGGTGCTCTGTCAGGGCTGCGGCGCCTGCGCCGCCGCCTGTCCGTCCGGCGCAATTAATGTGCACCACTTTACCTTCGAACAGTTTATGGCCCAGATCGAGGCTCTCTCAGGAGATCTTCCGGAAGTGATTGCGATCCCGGTGGAGAGCCCCCTATTGGTTGGTGTATAAAGATCCAGGAGGTATCGACATGGCTACGAATTGGTTACTCTTGACCCATGGCGACCCGCTCGAAACGGTGCGGGATTTCTTGCTCTGCCTGTGGGAGCATAGCCAGATGGATGGGATGCTGGTGCCGCGCTTCCAGTCTGAGACCGGCGGCATCGAGCCTTATCTGGTTCAACAGGCTGCGGATCTCAAGGCGACCGACCCGTTTTCACCGCTGGTCGCCGGCAATGCCGCCCGGCAGGTGGCCCAGCTCTCCAGGGAACGCCCCCACGCCAGGTTCGTCGCCGTGCTGCGCCCTTGCGAAACCCTGGCCCTGGAGCGCCTGTCCCGCCGCGGGCTGGTCGACCTGAGCGAGTGGCTGGTGATCGGCGTCGACTGCCTGGCCAGCTTTCCGACTGAGGATTTCCAATGGCGGCTGGAGCGCGCCGGCGGGTCAGAAGCGCTGACCTACCAGATGCTGCAGTTCGCCCGCCAGGGCGGCATCGCCCCCTACCGCTTCCGGGGCGCCTGCCAGATGTGCGATCACCCCTCCTGCCAGAGCGCGGACCTGATGATCGGACTGGTAGGCCTGCCCGTGAGGGAGAACGTGCTGGTAATGGCGAAGGACGAAGCCACGGTCCGCCGGCTGGGACTGCACCACACCACCGACGGTCCGGCGCCGGGTAAATTGGTCGCCCAACGCGAGCGAGCCATTGCCCGGCTGCGCCGGCGGCGCATGAAGACCTACCAGCGCCAGGCTGCCGGCCTGCCAGCCACGCTGCCCGCCTCGCTGGACCAGATGGTGGAATTATGGGCTGAATGTGTACCATGCCAGGAATGCATGCTGGCTTGCCCGGTGTATGCCGGCGAGCTGGATTCTCTCGGTACCGACGGCCCGATTCAGCGAGAAGCTGTCCGCCGCTGGCTGCAGGATTGCTTCGCCTGCGGGCTGTGCGATGAGGCCTGCCCGAAGGAATTGCCCGTCTCCACCCTGATCACCCGCCTGGTGCTGCAACCGGTCGCGGTCTAGGAAAAAATTGAGAGGAAAAGCCGATGCCTCTGCGTGAACAGATTGACCCGCTCCGCATCCAGTCGATCCTGCGCCTGGTCTTCTCACAGCCGCGCCCGCCGGTAGCCCGCTGCCGCCTGCTCAGCTCGGGTTTCGGCCCCTCCTATATGCTGAAGACCGGCGACGACCTGACCGGGCAGAAGGCCTGCCTGGGTTGTGGCTGCTGCATGGACGCCTGCCCGGTGCTGGCGCGCGACCCCAGGCGCCGCCTGCGCACCGAATCGCGCACCTCCCTGGCCCTCGAGACCCTGGTCGGCGAGGATTGCGACCGCTGCGGGAATTGCGCCCTGGCCTGCCCGCAGGTCGACCCGACCATCAAGCACTTCCTGGTCCAGACCCACCTGGCGGAAGGCATGGCTCAGTTGCTCGCCCGGGCTACTTCGGATGAGATGTTCGTCCTGGACTTGCTGCTGGCCCCGTAAGCCCCGAGGAATCGCCCATGACCGAGATCTTTATTTACAATCAGCGCTACGATATCCCCGAGGGCCTGACCATTCTCAAGGCCTTCGAATGGGCTGGTTTCAGGTTGACGCGCGGCGTCGGCTGCCGGGGCGGCTTCTGCGGCGCCTGCGGCACCGTCTACCGCATCAGCGGCGATTACCGCCTGCGCTACGCCCTGGCATGCCAGACCGTCATCCAACCAGGCATGGTGCTCGGCCCGATCCCGTTTTTCCCGGCTCAGAGAGCCAATTACAGCCTGGAAGCGCTCGCTCCCGAGGGCAGCACCCTGCTCGAGCTGTACCCGGAACTCACCCGCTGCTTCGGCTGTAACACCTGCACCAAGTCCTGCCCGCAGGAGCTCGACGTGCTCGGTTATGTCTCGGCGGCGCTGCGCGGCGATATCCCGGCGCTGGCGGATGCCTCCTTCGATTGTATCCAATGCGGCCTGTGCGTGGCGCGCTGTCCGGCGGAACTCGTCCCGCCCAACGTCGCCCAGCTGGGGCGTCGCCTCTATGGGAAGTACCTGGCGCCTCCTTCAGGGCACCTCCAGCGGCGCGTCCGGGAAGTCCAGGCTGGCGTCTTCGAGGCCGACCTGGCAGAACTCAAAGCCCTGCCCCTGGCTGAGCTCAAGGCCCGCTATGAAGCCAGACAGATTGAAGCCTGATCAGAGGATAGCCTTACCGGGTTTATAGCCATGGACTTCACCTTCCCGTCCGATACACTTATGCTGCGCGATATGTTGCGCCGCTTCTTACTGAAGGAAGCCCGCCCGCTGGAGATGAAATACTTCCAGACCGGCGAGCTGGACCGCCAAGAACAGGCCCGCCTGCGCCAGGCAGTCCAGCAGCTCGGGTTGTGGGGATTGATGGTGCCGGAGGAGTTCGGCGGCGGCGGGCTCGACACCGTGACGGCCTGTGTCATCGAAGAGGAGCTCGGCACAACCTTCGTTCCGGTCGAGATGGGGGAGATCTCACCTATCCTGTATGCCTGCCAGGGAGAGCAGGTCACCCGCTTCCTTGAACCAGCCCTGGAGGGCAGCCGCCGGGCGATTATGGCGGCGCGCGAGCCCGGTCTGGAAGGGCTCGAACCGGAATCCTGGGGCACGACCGCTGTCCCGACGGGTGATGGCTTTGTCCTCCATGGTCGTAAAGCCTTGAGCATGGCCCCCACCGGGGAGGATTTCCTGGTTGTGTTTGCGAAAGCGCCGCAGGGCCTGTCAGCATTCCTGGTCGATAGCGAATCAGCCGGATTATCCATCGCCAGGGACGGGCAGGTCCTCCTGAAGTTAGAAGGTTGCCACATCAATCAGGCGGACACCCTGGGAGAACCGGGGCAGGCGCTCCACCTGGGTGCCGGGGAGGCGCCCCGCGCCTGGATCCGCACCGGCGCCCGCTACGTCGGCATGGGCGAGCGCTTGATCGAGATGGCCGCCGAGCACGCTCGCACCTGGGTCTCGCTCGGCGCCGAGCTGTCCGTCCGCCCGGCGGTACGCCGCATGCTGGCGGAGATGCGTGTGGATGTCGAGAGTGCCCGCTGGCTGGTATACCATACTGCCTGGCTGGCAGACACGAATCCCGCCGGCGGTCTGCGCATCCCGGCGGCTCAGGTGCGCCTGGCGACCGGCGAGATGCTGCGCCGGGCGGTGGATCGCACGACGATGATCTTCTCCGGTCCCGGCCCCTCCCCGCAGATCGACCCGCACTGGCTCGTCCGGAGCCTGGTTTCTCCGCAGACCTTGGAGGCGGCCCTGGAATTCGCCCGCCAGGCCATCGCCGCCGAGCTGCTCGAACTCGAAACAGTGGAAAGCGGGCCTGGTTAGTGGTGTTCGTCCTGTATCCCTCTCCTGGACCGGTTTGACCGGCTGTTCATGAGAGGTCGAAAGGATAGATTTCCATGAATGTGAACCGGATCGTCGAGGTGCAGAACGGGGATACCCTCGGAGCCTTGCGAGACTTCCTGGCAGGTTGGTGGGACCAGTACGGGGTGGACGCCATGCTGGCTCCCTGTGAGACTCCGGATGGTTCTTCGATCGCCACCCGCTTGATCACCGATAAGGAAAATTTGTCCGGGGTAAACCCGTTTGCCCCGGTGATGTTAAGCAATGCAGCGCGAACGGCTAGCCAGTTCCTGCTCGAGCACCCGGCGGAGCGTTTGATCGTGTTGTTGCGACCGTGCGAGCTACGTGCCCTGGGTGAGTTGCTGAACAGGCATAGGGATACCCGGGAAGCGACCGGGGCGGTTTTGGTTGGGGTGGATTGCCTGGGTACGCTACCTCCCGAAGAGTATTTCCGGATGATCCAGCGCAGCAGCCCGCAAGAGGTAACCCGGGAAGCGTTGCGTAACGCGACCACGGGCGGCTTGCGGCCGCAACAATTCCGCACTGCCTGCCAGTTGTGCGATTCACCCGCCCCGAGGGGTGCCGACCTGGTTATCGGGACACTGGGAGTCGAAACGCAACAGTGCCTCCTATTCATCGCCAGGGATGAGGAGACCGCCCGTCGCCTGGGATTGGCAACGCTAATCGATATCGCAGCCAGCGAGTATCAGGTATCTCACCGCGAGACCGTCGCCGGGGCAGTTTCCGACCTGCGGACTGCCGTGCGCAAAAGCCGGTATGCCGATCTGAAGGAAGCCAGCCGGATTGATGACCTGGGGCGGCTGCTCGCCTGGTTCGCCCGCTGCGACCTGTGCGGCAAATGCCTGGAAGCCTGCCCTGTGTACGAGGGCGAACTGGACGGCTTCTTTGGCAGGACCCGGAGCCACCCAACACAACCCCCGCCGCTCGCCGGGCTGGCGGCAGTCGGCCGCTGGCTGGCTGCCTGTTCCGGCTGTGGCATATGCGAGCAGAACTGCGAACGGAAGGTTCCACTGACCCCATTCCTATCCGCCCTCAATCATAGTATCCGTGAAGAGATGGGCTACGTCCGTGGGGAGGCTGGCTTCCCCTTTTCATGAAACCGGGAAGCCCGCCTCTAAGGCCCCGTTGATTTACAGAGGAAATCATGCCCTATCCTACCCCATTAAACGATAGTCTGCTCCTGGTGGAAGCGTCCCGAGAACGTCGCCTGCAGGAGACCTTCCCGCGCCTGTCGGCTGAGGAACGGCAAGCCATCCTGCGCGCCTTCCACCCCGATTACATCGCCGAAGCCTTTCAGACCCTACGCCTCGGCTCTAACCAGGGAGACCGGACGCCGCGCGAGCTGGCCGTAGTTCTAGAGGGGGCGCCTCTCCTCAGCCGGGAAAGCCTCATTGGAAAAGAACCGGATGCCGTTTTCGATGTACTGGTTATCGGTGGAGGCGGCGCCGGGGCCAGCGCAGCCCTGCTAGCCCGCGAAAATGGCGTCCAGGTGCTGTTGGCGACTAAATTACGCTTCGGGGATGCCAACACCATGATGGCCCAGGGCGGGATCCAGGCGGCAGACAAGGAGAACGACTCACCTGCCATCCACTATCTCGATGTCTTCGGGGGTGGAAACTTCAGCAATGACCCGGACCTGGTCGAGGCCCTGGTCGCGGACGCCCCCGGGGTGATCGCCTGGCTGGAGTCGCTCGGTGCTATGTTCGATAAGGAACCGGACGGGACTCTGCGCACGATCCACGGCGGCGGCACCAGCCGCAAGCGAATGCACGCCGCCCGCGATTACACCGGCGCCGAGATCATGCGCACCCTGCGCGACGAGGTACGCTCGCACGGGAACGGGACGCAGCCAGCCATCCAGGTGTGGGAGTTCCGCCCGGCGGTTGAACTGCTGCTCGACGAGCAGGGGCGCGCCGCCGGGGCTGTCTTCAAGGACCTCGACAGTGGCCGGCTGATGATCGTGCACGCCCGGGCGGTGATCCTGGCGACCGGTGGAAGCGGGCGGCTCCACTACCAGGGCTTTCCCACCACCAACCACTACGGCGCCACAGGCGATGGGCTGGTGCTGGCCTACCGGGTTGGCGCCAGGCTGGCTTTCATCGACACCATGCAATACCACCCGACCGGTGCTGCATTCCCGGAACAGATCCTCGGCCAGCTGGTCACTGAAAAGGTGCGCGGCCTGGGTGCCCAGGTAGTGAATGCCGGTGGCGAGCAGTTCGTCTTTCCACTGGAGACGCGCGACGTCGAATCGGCGGCCTTTATCCGTGAGTGCACCGAGCGCGGCGGGGGCGTGATCACTCCCACCGGGCAGCCGGCCGTCTGGCTGGATTCCCCGATGATCGATAAGATCCACGGGCCTGGCGCGATCGCCCGCGAGCTGCCCGCCATGGTGCGGCAGTACAGGCGCTTCGACATCGATATGATCCACGAGCCGATCCTGGTCTATCCCACCCTGCATTACCAGAACGGCGGCATCGCCATTAAACCGGATGGCAGTACAGATGTGCCCGGGTTGTTCGCCGCCGGGGAAGCCGCCGGAGGCATCCACGGGCGCAACCGGCTGATGGGCAACAGCCTGCTGGACATCTGCGTATTCGGCCGGCGGGCGGGGAAAGCCGCGGCGGAGTATGCCCGGACAGCCACGCCAGGCCAGCCTGGGCTGGATCACCTCGCCGCTTGGGGATCCGCTCGCCGGGAGGCCGGGCTTGTGGAAGGAGAATCATCGCCGGTTTTGCTGCCGGATTACACTCGCAGGTAAAGTGCGCGATAATAGAAGTAAGGATAGCCGTAACACACAGAACGACCCGCTTTGTTTGGACCTGGGTTACTGGTTAGACCCAGGCCCTCTCAAGCGGGTCGTTTGTCTGAGAAAAGTTTCCCCCATCCAAGCTACTGCTTTTAATGTCCCCTCTCACCCGAACGAGACGTTCTAACGTTCAAAAGACCGGTAATTATCGGACTATGGTTTCTGGCGAATATTCACACCCTGTTCATCGGTGTGGATTTCGTACGTCTGCCCGTTCACATCCAGGGTGATGTTGTACCCAGGCGTGATCACCTCCGCACAGGCCTCATCGGCCTGCGGAAGACCGAGACAGGCGTCTGGCCACTCGACCGGCTCCGCCGAAACCACCCGGATCTGGTCGAAGTCCACGCCCAGCGAATCGCTTAAGAATCTTCGGGCTTCTAAAGCAGCCGCCGGCAGATCGCCGGGTAGCGCTGTTCCTACTGCTCCTGGTTGGTTGACGGCCTGTGAGCAGGCCGAGAACAAAAATATTAACACCACTGCTAGGATCACAGTGAATTTGCTTGGTATCATTTTGTTAATCGTTCCTTCCAGATCATTCAAATCAAGATCATTGTAACTGGAGAAACATCCCACAACAATAAGGAAGAAACCTATTTGTCTGGTAGGGGAATCCCTATCGGATTTTTGAGAGTTATCAATCGTCTAAGTCCAATGGATTAACGGGCAATCACCCTCCGCCAGGTACGATCCCACAGTTTATAGACATAGGCTTTCACCGGATGCGTCCGCAAGCCGGAAGGTTTTCCCCCGATAAGGGCGGCCAACAACTCTGCCGGGCTGCCGACCGGAGATCTGGGAACCTCCACCCAGGCAACACCGATATCGGCGATGGTGTGAGCATCGGTACCGGCGCTCATCGGCAGGCGACGCGCTTGCGCCCATTCGGCCGCCACCCGGTTCCAGGTTGGGCGCGAAACGCGGGCGTTAAACGCTTCGACGATGTTAATGGCATCGGCCACCCGCTCAAGCGCAGCGGGCGTCAGCCGCCAGCGCTTCAGCGGGTCGAAACCATGTGGCAGCAGGACCAGACCTCCCTGAGCGATGATTTGTTCGACGGTATCTTCTGGCGATAACCCCTCTTCAATTTTTTCCTTCAGGAACAAACCGATGATCTCCCCTTCGCTGGTCGAGACCTCCTCGCCAACGATGATCGTGAGCGCAGGTTGGCCCGATTCAGTCTCGCTCTCGACCATCGCCTTGAGTTCCTGCGCACCCCAGATCTGGTTATGATCGGTGATCGCCTGAACATGAATCCCCCGTTTTCGGCACCGGACCGGGATGCTGGTCAGCGGGGTACTGCAATCGTGGGAGGCCTGGCTGTGACAGTGTAGATCGATGCGCATCACCGCTGCCGGAACGACAGGCGCCTGCGCCTCGCTTCGTGAGACCGGCGCTTCTTCCAGCGTGAGTTGGTCCTTAACCACCATCACCGTATCCTGCTTTGCTAATCCTTCTTTTCAACCTTCGTCCCCGGTAGCAGTAGCCGAACAGCGCCTGGAAGTACTTCCAACCGGATCACCTCTTCCTTACGCTGAGCGGGTTTTCGGCGAGCCTTCTTGGATGGTCCATCCTGCATCTCCGGCAGGACCATCGCATCATAATGGATGGCAAATCCTGTCCGGACGAACTCCAGCAACCGCCCCCGGTGGATCTCGTAAGCCGGATGATCGACCAGCTCATCCCGCAACATGCGGGTAAAAAAAGATACCCACTCTCCGCGAGCCTCCTCTTTGATCAGGACGACGTCGAATAACCCGTCTCCGGTGTCAGCTTCCGAGGCCAGCCTCAAGCGTGGTCCCATCAACGGGGTGTTGAACGCCTCGACCAGCAGGTATTTGCCTCCCAGGTCTTTCCCATCCAGGCGGAGATTACAGGTTTCCACCCGATAATCTGTCAGCGTCTTTAATATTGAATCCAGCCCTCGCAATAAGCTTTTGCCTTTATCGGGCTCATACCGGTGCAGGACTTCTGCAAATAGCCCGTAGCCGGCTGCTTCCAAGAAATAATCTTCCCCCCAGGAAGAATGGATGCACCCAATGTCAAGAGCTCTTTCCTGCCCAGAACTTAATCTGGAGACGATCTCCAACGGGTTGCCGGAAATCCCCAAAGAGACGCCAAGATTATTGGCAGTTCCAAGCGGAACCGGGGCTAGTAAGACGTCCTTTCCTGCCAACCGTGAAGCCACCGCCCGGATCGTGCCATCCCCCCCAGCCGCGACGACGAGACCTTCCACATTTCGCAAGGTTGCATCCAATTCATCTTCTGTGTCGGTCGGTGAATACCAGGCTTCGAATCCGGCATTTTTCAAGGCCCCCAGGAGATCTTCCACCCCGACCTGAGCTGTCCTCCCTGCGTTTGGGTTATAAACTAACGTCGCTTGCATTGATTGAGTGCCTTTCTTCAGTATGTTGGGATTGACCCGGATTAATACGTAAGATTCCGCAAGTTTGGGAGGGATTACCCTACCAGGATTCGTTAGCGGAGCCTGACGACAATCTGGTGCGGCAGGCCATCATCCCGCAGCTGCACTTCTGAACCTGCCAACAGCTCTCCATCCAGATGGACTTCTTGTACACCCTTACCGGCGCCGTTTGCGTTATTCACCTGGATCTGGTATGAACTGCTGCCGAAACGATACCTCAGGCTGAAAGCCGGCCAGTCACGCGGGATACACGGCTGGAAGCTTAAGATTTCCCCCGCGCGCCGCAGCCCAAGGATGGCTTCTAAGCCCAGGCGGTACATCCAGCCCGCCGAGCCGGTATACCAGGTCCAGCCGCCTCGCCCGGTATGCGGCGCAGTGCTGTGAACGTCCGCGGCAACCACGTAAGGCTCGACCCGGTAGCGCTGCGCTTTCTCCGGCGTGTCGCTGAGCAGGATCGGGTTGATCAGCTGGAACAGGGACACACCCCGGTCTACCTGGCCCAGCTCGGCAAAGGCCCACACCGCCCACAAGGCAGCGTGCGTATACTGACCCCCGTTTTCGCGGATGCCTGGTGGGTAGCCTTTGATGTATCCCGGATCACGCGGGGTGTGGTTGAAAGGCGGGCGAAAGAGCAGGATCAGGCCATCCTCTGGCAGGACCAGCTGGTTGGCTACCGACTCCATTGCCTGGATCGCCCTGGATGGCTCGCCTGCTGCGGAGAGAACCGCCCAGGATTGCGCCAAAGAATCGATCTGGCACTCGCGATTCTTCGCAGAACCCAGCATACTCCCGTCGTCATAATAAGCCCGGCGATACCAGCTGCCATCCCAGCTGTTCGCCTCGATACATTGCGCCACATCCCTCGCCCGTTCATCGAAGTGCGCGGCCAGACCATCTTCTCCACGCGTGCGGCAGATCAGCGCGAATGAAGTCAGGGTATCGTGCAGGAACCATCCCAGCCAGACGCTTTCTCCCCGGCCCTCGTCTCCTACCCGGTTCATCCCATCGTTCCAGTCACCGCCTCCCATCAGAGGCAGCCCGTGAATCCCGGCGGTGTCGCCCTTCTGGATCGCCCGTTTACAATGCTCGAAAAGTGAGCGTGGTTGTGAGCGCGTGCTGGACTGCACGTAGCGGTCCTTCTCTTCCAATCCCAAAGGCATCCCAACCAGAAAAGGCGCTTCCTCGTCCAGGATCGAACAATCTCCGGTCACCTCGACGTATCGAGCGGTGACGTAGGGCAGCCAGAGCAGGTTGTCCGAGATGCGCGTCCGCAGCCCTCTTCCGCTGGGAGGATGCCACCAGTGCAGTACATCTCCGGCTTCGAACTGGTATTCGGCCGCCCGCAGGATGTGTTCCCTGGCGATCTCCGGACGGGTGTGAAGCAGCGCCAGCACGTCCTGGAGCTGGTCGCGAAAACCATAAGCTCCGCTCGATTGGTAAAGCGCCGAACGGCCCCACAGCCGGCAGGATAAGTCCTGGTAGAGCAGCCAACGATTCATCAGGATATCCATGGAAGGTTCTGGCGTCTCAACCTGGATGCTTCCAAGCAGGTCATCCCAGTACTCGCTGACCTGTTCCCAGGCAGCCTGGACATGACTGGCATCCTGGTATCGCGTGATCAGCGCGTGGGCCTCCTTCCGGTCCTTCCCCTGCCCAAGCAGGAAGTACACCTCCTCGGAACTCCCCGGGGCAAGGTCAACATGCAGCTGGATAGCCGCACACGGGTCAAGGCCAGGCAGAACCGTGCCGGCGAGCCCAATCCGGTGTAGCGCCGCCGGGCTCTGGCGGCTGCCCATGCGACCGAGGAACTCGGCCCGGTCCGCCGTCAGCCCGTGGGCGTCCTTACTGGGCGCCAGGAAGGCTACCCGTCCGCCGAACTCGGTGTTATAGGGGTTGCGGGCCAGCAGCGTCTGGTGGTCGACATCGAATTCCGGGATGATGTAAGGCTGCATATCTTCCCGCGCAGTTCCCAGCACCCATTCGGCGTAATAGGTTATCGTGACGCGCCGGATGTGACTCCAGGTATTCGTCAGGCGTAGCTGGATGATCTTGACCGGATCCTCGATCGGTACGAACATACGGGTCTGCTGGATAAGACCGTGGCTGTGGTGTGTAAATGTGGTATAGCCTGCGCCATGCCGGATCAGGTAAGGAGCATCCTCACGCGCCGGCAGCGGGGTCGGCGACCAGATCTCACCTGTCTCCTCATCCCTCAGATAAATGGCTTCCCCATGCGGGTCCTGGACGGGATCGTTGAACCAGGGGGTCAAACGGTTCTCGCCGCTGTTGACCGCCCAGGTGTTCCCGCCGCCCGTTTCGGAAACCATAAAACCGAATTCGGGGTTTGCGATGACGTTCACCCAGGGGGCAGGAGTCCATTCTCCGGGTCGCAGATAGATCACGTATTCCCGGCCATCCGGCGTGAAGCCCCCCAGCCCGTTATCGAACACCAGGTCAACGGGTCTTTCTAAGAATGGCTCGGATACTGCGGCCCATTCTTCAGCCATCGGTACCAGCGCGGGCAGAGGCGGCGGGCCCTCTTGTCGAGACAGTTGCGCCTCCAGACTACCCAGCGAACCATCCAGGACCACCCGGGCCGCGCTGGCAAGGAGGATTTGATCCTCCTGAGGGATGAATTCGCTGCGCAGCAGGAATATCCCTCCGGGACGATTCAGCCAGGGGTCGCCCTCGTAGGTCGTGATTAATCGCTTCAGCAGAGTCGCCAGCTCTTGCTGGTAACCTCCGGGCTCCTGGTTCATAATGACCAGGTCGACTCTCAGACGATGTCTCCGCCAATACGCATGGGCGCGTAAGAGATCTTCCACCAGGTCGATCTCCTGCGGGGTGGTGACCCGCGCCATCACGATCGGGTTATCCCCGGAAATCGAATATGCCCATAGAGTTGGCTGGCCCGCAGTATTGGCTTCCAATATATTCAGCCCGGCGCGCAGTGCGATATGCGGATAGAACAGGTAGGAGAGGATTTTCTGGTATCGGGCCAGCTGCTCGGAGTCGATCTCCAGCTGGCGCATCTCGATCTCACTCTGCGCCCGAGCTTTGGCAAAAGCCAGCTCCACGCTGGCCCGATTCTGGTAGGCGGAAATCGTATCCAGGACCGCCTGGCGAGATGAGCCGGCCGCGGTCAGGAAAACGACCTGGGCGGTCGCGTGTGGCTCCAGCACGATTTCCGTTCCTAGGCTGAAGATCGGGTCGAGAGTCGCCCCGGTCGTTCCTGAGAAAGCTCGAGCGCCGACGGCGAGGGGAGCATGTAGCGACCCTCCGCGGCCGAGAAAGCGCACCCGGTCGGTTTCCCAAAAAATTGCCTCCGGATGGCGAGATGTAGGCAGCATGGCATGGACCAGAACAAGGGATTCTTCCCTGGCCTGGCGCGCCCGCCGCCGGAAGAGCAGAGCTCTCTCCTCAGGTAAATATTCGCTTTCGATAAAGAGTTTGTTGAATGCCGGGTGGCGTTGATCGACCTCGTGCTCGGCCATGGCTACCTCGCCGTAGCTCGCCAGCACCAACCGGTATTTATCCGCGCTATGGTTTGTGAGGATCAAGCGCCGGATTTCGAGGTCTTCCGTGGGTGGTACGGTGATCTCCTCGAGCAGCGAGAGCTGTTGGACCTGGCTGCGGAAAGCCACCATGTGCGGAGAGAACTGCACCTCCCGCTGTTCGGTAGAGGGAGACACCGGCTGTTGGCTGGCAGAGCGCAGTTCCCCACGGTCCAAATCGTGGACATAAATCCATGTCCCCCATGCATCCAGGGTACTATCCGCCCGCCAGCGGGTTAAATCTTTATCCTTCCAGCGGCTGAACCCACCCCCGCCATTTGTGATCAGTACGCTATAACGACCATTGGATAGCCAATGGACGAGTGGTGATGGCGTGCCGGTCGGGACGTGCCAGGGCCGCGCCTCCACTTGAGACCTTCCGGGCAGGACATCCGTGGCTTCCTGGGGAGGCCGCTCGACCGGGGCCTGGTAGGAGATCTGCTCCTGGAGCAGCAGCTCGAAGCTTTGAATGCGCGGGTCAGCATGAAACCGGCTCACCAGGCGGTTTTCACACAGCGAATTGGCAATAGACAGCAAAATCATCCCCTGGTGGTGAGACATGAAGGAACGCACCAGGGCATAACGTTCCCCGGAGGGCAAACGTGAGCGGGTAAAATCAATCGCTTCGTAGAACCCATAGTCGCCCGCAGCGTTCAGTTTCAGCAACCGGTGAATGTTATCCAACACTGTTTTCGGTTCAAATGGTAGTGCAAGCAGGGAAGCGTACGGGGCGATCACCTGGTCTTCTCCCAGGCCGCGCTTATAGCCCAGCTCGGGTACGCCGAACGCACGGTACTGGTAGTTCATGTGGTTATCGAACAGGTAGTAACCCGACTCGGAGATACCCCAGGGAAGGTCGAGTTGATCGGCGTAGCCGATCTGGGCCCGGATGGCGCCCAGATCGCTGGTCGCCAGGAGGGAGTTGTCGAAGTGTCTCGTAAAAAGTGCTGGCATGAGATATTCGAACATCGTCCCGCTCCAGGAAACCAGGCTGCGCACGCCATCTAGCAGGGTAACCGGGCGGGCCAGGTGTAGCCAGTGACTTTGCGAAATATCGCCTTTCGCGATCGCTACCAGGCTCGCCAGGCGGGCCTCCGAGGCTAGCAGGTCATAGTGGTTATGGTCGAGTTGCCCAAGCTCCAGGTTATAACCTATGTGGAAAAGCTCACGTTGATCATCAAATAAGAATCCGAAGTCCGTCTCTTGAACGATCGCCTCCGCCCGATCGGCAATCGAGGCGAACGTCTGTAACAGGTCCAGAGCATTGCGCAGGCCTTCCTGTATGGCTTTCTCCAGCTGCTCGATCCATTCTCCCAGCTGCTCGACCTCCCCTTGGGCAGCCGCCACTTCTTTCGCCAGAGTGCGGACCCGGGCGATCGCCGCCGGTGCCTGCCTTTCGATTTCAGGGATATCCTTCAGGTGGGGGTTGGCTGGTAGCAGGGCGCTCAAATCCTCCCAGGCAGAGGCCAGGTCTGTCTCCTTCTCGACCCTTTGTAGCAACGTGGGTATCTCTTCCATGAAAGACCATGGCGCCAGTGCCTCGGCGTCCCGGCGCATCTCCAGGAGGTGGTAGTTCGCCCGTTCTGTCCAGGTGCGCAGATTGTTCAGCGCGGCTTCATCCAACGTGGACGAAGCCTTTTCAATCGCATCCAGCAAGATATCGCCAAGCTCGCGCAGCCCTTTCTCCTGCATCTGGCGCAATAGAGGCGGCCATTCTTCCGGCTTGCTCTGAACGGCCAGAATCTGCTGGCGGGTCCGCTCCAGGAATTGGCGGATGGCTCGTCCATCCAATCCGCCAGCCTGGGCCAGATCCTGCGCAGTATTTTCGATCAAGTCCAACACATCCAGGAAACCCTGCCAGGCCTGCCAGCTCCACACCCGGTACTGCGCCGCCTCCAGGCAGGCCTGCCTGACCACCCATAGGCAGGCAGCCAGGTTCCCGCTGTCGACCGTGGAGACGTAGCGCACCGGTAAAGTCTCCAGAGTCTCCGTGTTGTACCAGTTAAGGAAGTGACCTCGATAACGTTCCATCTGGTTCAATGCCCGGAAGGTGTTCTGGAACCTCAGGCTTAAATCCAGTAATCCCAGGTAGCCGAGGTCGTAGGCGCTGAGCGCAGAAACCAGCATCAGGCCGATGTTGGTCGGGGAAGTACGGTGCGCGACGACGCCGCGCGGGTACTCTTGAAAGTGATCGGGGGGCAGCCAGTTATCCTGCGTACT
>Ga0209431_10002459_pt1 | contig 15052 bp, 18 predicted proteins | sample RifCSP13_3_FD_184021 | JGI IMG/M metagenome (GOLD analysis project Ga0209431, IMG submission 184021) | Soil microbial communities from Rifle, Colorado - Rifle CSP2_sed 13_3 (SPAdes) (version 2) | ecosystem: Environmental > Terrestrial > Deep subsurface > Rock core/Sediment | place: Rifle...
AGGGTGCGGGCGGGATTCTGGATTCGCCCGAGACAGGGGATCAGTTCGGCTACGCGCTCGCGGCCGGCGACCTGGACGGCGACGGCAGGGCGGATCTGGCGATCGGCTCTCAGCGGGAGGACTTGGCGGGCCTCGCGAACGTGGGCGCGGTCGCCGTGATGTATGGATCCGACACCGGCCTGTCCGCGGTCGGGAACCAGCTGTGGGTCCAGGGCGCCGGTGGGGCGCCCGGAGTCGCCGAAGCGAGGGATCAGTTCGGCGCCGCGCTCGCCGTCGGCGACTTCGACGGCGACGGACGAGCGGACCTGGCCGCCGGCGCCCGTTCCGAGGACGTTGGACTAGCGGTTGATGCCGGCGCGATAACCGTTCTGTCGGGGTCGGAAACGGGGCTCACAGGTTCCGGCACCCAGTGGAGCCAGGACGACGTGAACGTAGCCGACACCGCGGAGTCCGGCGACGAGTTCGGCTTCACCCTGGCGACCGGTGACATAGGCGGCGACGGGGCCGACGACCTGGCAGTCGGCGTCCCGGGTGAGGATGTCGGTCCCATCGCCGACGCCGGAGCGGTCGCCGTCCTGTACGGGTCGCCGGGTGGTCTGTCGGCCGCCGGGAACCAGGTGTGGCACCAGGAGGTGTCGGACGTGCCCGGAGTCGCCGGCAACGGCGACAGGCTCGGAAAAGCGATGGCGATCGGCGACTTCGACGCCGACGGCAACGACGACCTGGCAGCGGGCGCCCGCTACCACGACGTCTCGGGGGTCAGGGACGCGGGCGTCGTGAACGTGCTCTACGGGACGGCCGATGGGCTCTCCACAGCTCGGGCGCAGCTGTGGACTCAGGACATGGCCGGCAACCCGGTCGAGGAGCTCGATCACTTCGGAAGCGTGCTCGATGCGGCTGATCTCGGCGCGGGGCCGGCCGAGGATCTCGTGATCGGGGCGCACTTCGAGAGTTGGGACACGCGAAGGTACGCCGGCGCTTTCCACGTCCTGTACGGATCCTCGCTCGCGGGTCTCGGCTCTGCCGCTAGACAGGTTTGGACCCAGGACAGCCCGGGGGTCCTCGAGGTCCTCGACGCTTACGACTACTTCCCCTTCGCCCTCGCCGCCGGATGACGCGGTGGACGCCCCGGGGCGCGGTCGGGCGGTAGTGTTTGGCCGGAAGCCCGCAATCGGGGGGAGGACCACGGTGGACTACATCCGCGTGGGCTCGCTGGCTGAGGTGCCCGAGGGGGAGCTACGCGCGTACGATCTCTCGATCGGGCGCGTGGCGCTGGCCCACTTCGAGAACGAGATCCACGCGGTCGGCGACGAGTGCACACACTCGGGGTGCTCGCTCGCCGAGGGAGCGCTCTCCGACATGGAGCCGGAGGTGGAGTGCCCTTGCCACGCGAGCGTGTTCGACCTCCGCACCGGCGAGCCGATCGACGGGCCCGCCGAAGACCCGGTACCGGTCTTCCCGGCCCGGGTCGTCGACGGCTGGATCGAGGTCGCGGCGCCGGAGGAGGAGCCATGAAGCTCGCGATGATCGGACTGGGCCGGATGGGCGGCAACATGGTCGTCCGCCTGCTGAGGAACGGCCACGAGGTGGTCGCCTTCGCCAGGAGCGAGGCCTCCCGCACGAAGGCGGCGTCGATGGGTGCTGAGACGGCGCCCTCGCTCGCCGCGCTCGTGGAGCGACTCCCCTCGCCGCGCGTGATCTGGACGATGGTTCCGGCGGGCGACACGACAGAGGGCGTGATCCGGGAGCTCTCCGAACTCCTCGAGGCCGGCGACGTGATCGTCGACGGCGGCAACTCCAACTACAGGGACACGAAGCGCCGCGCCGCCGAGCTCGCCGAGCGCGGCATCCGCTTCCTCGACTGCGGAACGAGCGGCGGAATATGGGGGCTCGAGAACGGCTACTGCCTCATGGTCGGCGGGGAACCCGAGGCCGTACGGATAGTCGAGCCGGCGTTCCTCGCGCTCGCGCCCGAAGGTGGTTACGCGCGCGTCGGGCCGTCCGGCAGCGGGCATTTCACGAAGATGGTTCACAACGGCATCGAGTACGGCATGCTAGCCGCGTTCGGTGAGGGCTTCGAGATACTCGAGCGGTCCGAGTTCGATCTGGACTTGGAGGGGGTCGCCGGCATCTGGCGCTACGGCAGCGTCGTGCGCTCGTGGTTGCTCGAGCTGCTGCACGACGCGCTCGAGCGGGATCCGAAGCTCGAGGCGGTCCGCGGCTACGTCGAGGACTCCGGCGAGGGGCGATGGACGGTGCAGGCCGCGATCGACGAGGACGTACCTGCTTACGTGATCGCGTCGTCGCTCTTCGCGCGCTTCGCGTCTCGCCGGGACGAGTCCTTCTCCGCGAAGGTGATCGCCGCCCTGCGGCGGGAGTTCGGGGGTCACGCGGTCAAGGAGACGTGATGGGGCAGGCGCTCCCACCTCAGACGATCGTCATCTTCGGTGCTTCGGGTGACCTCACGAAGCGGAAGCTGCTGCCGGCCTTCTTCCACCTCTTTGCCGAGGGACTGATGCCCGAGGACTTCTCGATCGTGGGATATGCGCGCACGCAGCTCACCGACGAGGAGTTCCACGAGCAGGCGCGCGAGTCGGTCCGCAAGTTTGCCAGCCACGTGGTGGAGGACGCTGCCTGGGAGGGGTTCCAGGATCGGCTCTCCTACCGGGCCGGGGAGTACTCGGAGCCGGGCGCGATGGACGAGCTCGCTGGGTACCTCGACGTGCTCGAGGGCAGGCGGCACACGGACGCTAGCCGTTTCTTCCACGCGGCGACGCCGCCCTCGGCCTACCCGGACCTCGTTGCGCGGCTCGGCGAGTCCGACCTCTCTCGCGGCGCGAAGCTCGTGATCGAGAAGCCCTTCGGCCGCGATCTGACGTCGGCGCGGGAGCTCGAGTCGAGGATCCACGAGACCTTCGACGAGTCCCAGGTCTTCCGGATCGACCACTACTTGGGCAAGGAGACCGTCCAGAACATCCTCGCCTTCCGCTTCTCCAACGGCTTGTTCGAGCCCGTCTGGAACCGTCGCTACATCGACCACGTGCAGATCACCGTCGCCGAGGAGATCGGGATAGAGGGTCGCGGCGCCTTCTACGAGCAGACGGGCGCGATCCGGGACATGATGTCGACGCACCTGTTCCAGGTGCTCACGTTCCTCGCGATGGAGCCGCCGGTGTCCTTCGACCCCGACCGGCTCCGCGACGAGACTGTCAAGGTGCTTCGGGCGATGAAGGCGGTCGACCCCCGCAACATCGTCCGAGGGCAGTACGAGGGCTACCGCGACGAGCCGGGAGTCGAGCCGGATTCGCAGGTAGAGACTTTCGCCGCGCTCGAGGTGCAGATCGACAACTGGCGGTGGGCCGGCGTGCCTTTCTACCTGCGGACGGGGAAGCGCCTGGCACAGAAGATGAGCGAGGTCACGCTCATGTTCCGCCAAGTCCCGTACAACGTCTTCCGCGGGACGAAGGTCCGCTCCTCGCCGCCGGACCACCTGACGATACGGATCCAGCCGAACGAGGGGATCTCCCTGGCGCTGAACGCGAAGAAGCCCGGGCCGGGGCTGGCGCTCGAGCGGGTGGACATGGAGTTCGACTACGCGAGCGAGTTCCAGTCGGAGCTCCTTGACGCGTACGAGCTGCTACTGCTGGAGGCGATGGAGGGGGACCACACGCTGTTCATCCGGCAGGACGGTATCGAGCGCGCGTGGGAGGTTCTCATGCCGGTGCTCGGGAGCTCCGCCGTTGTGTTGCCCTACGAGCCGGGGAGCTGGGGACCGTCGGAGGCGGCCTGGCTCTTGGCACCGCGCTCCTGGTACCTGTCTACTGGGGCGTCACCCTAGGTACCGCGTTACCGCGAAGTTCTGCTCACCACCCATGGAGGCGGCTTGGCCCACGGCCACGATCTTGCCGTCGGCCTGGATCGCGGCCCCGTTGGCCGAGTCTTGGACGGCGAGATCCGTGGCGATCGTCCCCGCGCCGCCGAACGAGGCGTCGGGCAGCCCCGTGGACCCGTAGCGCGCGAGAGCGAAGTCGCTCTCGCCGCCGATGTACGCGTAGCCGACGACCACGATCCTCTCGTCTCCGTCGATCGCGACGTCGGACGCGTACGACTCGGTGCCGATCGCGGTCGTGACGAGCCCGTCGCCGTCGAAGCCGACGTCCGGTGAGCCGGTCGTGCCGTATCGGGCGACGGCGAAGGTGTTGTCAGAGTAGCCCACTACGACGATCCTTCCATCGCCGTCGATCGCGAGCCCGGCCGCCGCATCCTGGAACCCGATGTCGCTCGTGACCTTCCCGTCGCCGTCGAACGTCTTGTCCAATCCGCCTCGTGGTCTGAAGCGCACGAGCGCGAAGTCGAAGTCGCCGCTCACGTCGCGAGTGCCCGCCACGGCTATCTTGCCGTCGCTCTGGATGGTGACGTCGCTTGCCTCATCGAAGCCTCCGAAGTTTGGCGGTCGCCCAACCATTCCCGCTGAACGTCGCGTCCGGGGTTCCATTCGGGTTGAACCGCGCCACCAGGAAGTTGCCGCCCAGCCTCCCCGCCGCGACGATCCTGCCGTTCGGCTGGAGCGCCACGCCGTGCAGCGACTCCTCCTTCCCGGTGTCGAACACGACTTGCCCGTCACCTCCGAAGGACGAGTCCGGCGTTCCGTCGGCGCCGAAACGAACGATCGCCGCGTCGACTTCGCCCGCGCTTCCGACGACGACCATCTTCCCGTCAGCCTGGATGGCGACGGCCTCCGCGCCCTCGTACTCTCCGAATTCCGCGGTCACCTTCCCGTCACCCCCGAAGGATCCGTCCAGCGCGCCGCCCGAGCGGTACCTCGCCAGGGCGTAGTCGCCGGCGCTTCGCCCGACGGCGACGATCCGGCCGTTCGGCTGGATCGCCACGTCGTCGGCGGCGTCGCTCCCGGCACCGATGTCGGTCGTCTTCTTCCCGTCGCCGCTGAACGTCTCGTCGAGGTCACCCGACGCGGCGGCCGCAGAGGAGGCGGAGGCGACGAGCAGGAGCGCGGCGAAGAGCACGGGCATGTGGGCGCGCGGTCAGCTCGGTCCGGACATGGACGTCCCCCTTCTGGTGAGGATGCGGAGACGATGCTGTCTCATGCGATCGGTCGCGGTCAATCGGCCCTTCGCCCGCATGCCGGCGAGGCCCGCTTCCGAAGGCGGCAGCCCGAGGGAGGAAGCACGCTCCTTGTCCTTGCGGGCGTAGGGCTGGCGCTCGGGTGCTCCAACCGGGTAGGCTCGGCGACCCGGTGGATGTCGAGGAGGCATCATGACTGAGCGCACGCGCTTCGACCTGCGGACCGATGACCTGCCGACCGCATGGTTCAACATCATGCCGAGCATCGTGCAGGCGGGGATGCAGCCACTCCCGCCGCTACACCCGGGAACCGGGAAGCCTGTCGGACCCGAGGACCTGGCTCCGCTCTTTCCCGAGTCGCTGATCCTCCAGGAGGTCTCGACAGAGCCGTGGATCGACATCCCCGGCGAGGTGCTGGACGCGTACAGGCTCTGGCGTCCCACCTCGCTCCACCGCGCAACGCGGCTCGAGCGAGCTCTGGAGACGCCGGCGCGGATCTACTTCAAGTACGAGGGCACCTCGCCGGCAGGGTCCCACAAGCCGAACACCGCTCTCGCGCAGGCCTACTACAACAGGGAAGCGGGCGTTGGTCGCCTTGCTACAGAGACCGGCGCGGGGCAGTGGGGCTCCGCCCTTGCGATGGCGTGCAAGTTCTTCGGGCTGGACTGCCTGGTGTTCATGGTGAAGGCCTCCTACGAGCAGAAGCCATACCGCCGCATCTTCATGGAGACCTTCGGTGCGGAAGTGCGGTCGTCCCCCACCTCGACGACGGCGGCCGGCAAGAAGATCCTCGACGAGCATCCGGACACGACCGGATCCCTCGGCATCGCTATCAGCGAGGCGGTGGAGGTCGCGGCCACGAGCGCCGACACCAACTACTCGCTCGGGTCCGTGCTCGGGCACGTGCTGCTCCACCAGACCGTCATCGGGCTCGAGACCAAGTCACAGATGGAGATGGCCGGCGACGAGCCAGACGTCGTGATCGGTTGCGTCGGGGGCGGCTCGAACTACTCCGGGCTCGCGTACCCGTTCATGGCCGACAGGCTGTCCGGGGCCAAGCCCAACCTCAGGTTCGTCGCGTGCGAGCCGGCCGCGTGTCCGACGCTTACCAAGGGCAAGTTCGCCTACGACTTCGGCGACACGGGGCAGATGACCCCCCTCCTCCCGATGTTCACGCTGGGTCACGACTTCGTGCCGGCGCCGGTACATGCGGGCGGTCTGCGATACCACGGCGACGCGCCTTCTCTCTCGCTCCTCGTCAAAGAGGGGCATATGGAGGCGCAGGCCTTCACGCAGAACGCGGTGTTCGACGCTGCGGTGCAGTTCGCCCAGACGCAGGGGATCGTTCCCGGGCCCGAGCCGGCTCACGCCATCCGAGCGGTTATCGACGAGGCGATCGACGCGCGCGACAAGAGCGAGGAGCGCGTGATCCTGTTCAACCTGTCGGGGCACGGTCACTTCGACATGCAGGCCTACGACGACTACCTGAGCGGCCGGCTTCCGGAGTACGAGTTCGACCCGGCGGAGGAGGAGGCCGCGCTAGCGCGGATCCCTGACGTGCCGATCGCCTAGACGGGAGGCTCAGCCGGGGTGGCGGCCGGCACGGGCTCCTTCGCGAGCGCACCGACCCAAACCCCGGCGATGACGAGCGGCGCCCCTAACAGGAGCGACGCGGTCACGGGCTCGTCGGCGACTAGCAGCCCGAGGACGGCCGCCACGAGCGGCAGCAGAACGAACATGTACGAGACCGCGGAGGCCGTCCAGCGGTTCAGCACGAACACATAGAGAATGAAGAGCAGCGGCGTCACGACGGCGAGGTAGCCGAGCACGGCCCACGTACCCGGCGTGGCCGGTAGGTCCCATGGCTCGCCGGCGACGCGCGACAGCACGAACAGGAAGGGCGTTCCGATCGCCATCGCGATCGCGTTGGTCGTGATGGGATGCGTGTCGGGGATCCATTTCACCAAGATGCCCGACTCGGCGGCGCAGAAGGCGGAGCCGACGATCAGGAGCACCGAACCCATCGGGAGCGGGCCGCCGGGCGGCTCGGCAAGCATGATCGCGACGCCGGCGATCGCTAGAGCCGCACCTGCCAGGCCGCGCGGGCGGAAGGACTCCTGACGGTGCGCGAGAGCGAGGAACAGCGTTAGGAGCGGGACCGACGACATGATCGTGCCGGCGAGCCCCGCCGGAACGTGAACAGCGCCGCGATAGAACAGGGCGTACGACACCGCGAAGTTGAGCATGCCGAACCCCGCCGTTCCGACGAGCGCGCGGCCGCGCGGGAGCGGTAGGCGTCGGAGCCTCACTAGGGCGAGCATCAGGAGCGCGGCAGCGGTGAAGCGCAGCCCCGCTCCCCAGAAGGGCGGTAGCTCCCGGTTGCTAAGCCGAACGGCCACCACGTTGCTCCCGCCGATCAGCGCGGAGCCGACGAAGGCGGCGAGCGTCGCGCGGTCGGGACGGCTGGGCATGTCCGGGCATGATAGGAGGTACGGGGACATCCGCTAGCCTGTAGGTCCTTGGGGAAAGAGGAGGTTCACGTGGCACGCGAGCTCGATTGGGCTCTTCTCGAGAAGGCGGTGGAGCTGTCGGCTTCGGCGGTACGGGGCGCGCTGGGAGGGGAGAGCAGCCAGCCGCCGCGGTTCGCGGCCGACGTCTTCCGAGAGGTATGGACCGCGATGAAGGAAGTGAGCCAGGAGCTCTCAGAGAAAGGGAAGCCCGGCTTCTAGTGATGTGCTCGGCGCCTCTTCCTGCGTGAAGCATGGGGAACGGCCGTCCGGCGGCCGCCGTCCAACCCCCGTCCACAGCACGAAGGAGGTTGCCATGAAGCGCGCAGCGATCGTCGTCGTGATCTTACTAGTGGTTGCCGGCGTGGTCGGCTACTTCGTCCGTTCCGGAGGGTTCGCCACCTTCGCCACCTCCGCCGACTCCGCCGGCCCGGCCTTCGTAGGGGCGGCCGAGGCGCGTGGGGCCGGCGGGGCGGTCGTCGAGGGCGTTCCAGCGGAGCCCGGGGTCGCGATGCCCGAGGAGGGCGTCGCGATAGGCGAGATCGGCGCGTTGCCCGCGATCGGGCCAGACATCATCAAGACCGCTGACATCGCCGTCGTGGTCGACGAGGGGAAGTTCCAGTCGGCGTTCAACGCGGTGTCGGTGATCGCGGGCAAGTACGGGGGATTCGTTCAGTCCTCGTCGACGACGGGACGCGAGTCGAGGACCGGGTCGCTTCTGATCCGGGTCCCGGCCCAGAGCTTCGACGAGGCCCTGAGCGATCTCGCGACGCAGCTCGGCGACGTCACCCGGCGCAGCGAGTCTGGCCAGGACGTGTCGGCCACGTTCATCGACCTGGAGGCGCGCCTGCGCACGTGGGAGGCCCAGGAGGCGGTGCTGCTGCGTCTCATGAACGAGGCCAAGAGCATCGAGGAGACGCTGCGCGTGCAGCAGCAGCTCCAGGACGTGCAGTTCCGGATCGAGGAGATCAAGGGACAGCTGCAGATGCTCCGCGACCAGGTCGAGCTTGCGACTATCAGCCTGTTCCTCCGGGAGCGCGGGGCGCCGGTCGTGACGGGTCCCGTCGCTGACCGCCCGGACCTTGCCGAGGCCTGGGACCTCGCTTTGAACGGCGTGCTCGGAGTGGTGTTCGCCGTCGTCGTGGGGCTCGGATACGTGCTCCCGCTCACCGTGGCGGGCGTCGTCGGATGGTTCGTGTACCGGCGGCTCCGTCCTCGCCACCTGCCGGCCGTTTCCTGAAAGTTGACGCTTACGTAAGCGATGGCTTAACTTCAGGGCCGTGGAAGCGGCCCTGAAGGCCATCGCGGAGCCGAGGCGGAGGGAGATCCTCCGCCTCGTCTGGGACGCGGAGCTGTCGGCGGGAGAGATCGCCTCTCACTTCGAGGTGAGCCGGCCGGCGATATCCCAGCACCTGAAGGTCCTGCGGGAGGCCGGTCTCCTCAAGGAGCGCCGAGATGGCACCAGGCGGATCTACCGAGCGCGTCCGGAGGGGCTTGAGGGACTGCGGAGCTTCCTGGAGGACTTCTGGGACGACACGCTGGCGAGCCTGAAGCTCGAGGCCGAGCGCGAGGAGAGGAGGAGGACCCGCCGTGCGGCGAACCGACGTCGTCGCTCGTGAGGTGCGGATCAGGGCGCGACCCGAGACGGTGTTCGAGTTCTTCACCGACCCCGAGAAGATGACGCGGTGGAAGGGGATCGGCGCGGAGCTCGACGCGCGCCCCGGAGGCGCCTACAGGATCCAGGTGTCCCCGCGGGACGTCGCGGTGGGCGAGTACGTGGAGATCGACCGCCCGCGCCGGATCGTGGTCACATGGGGTTGGGAGGGAGACGAGATCGTGCCACCGGGAACGAGCACAGTCGAGGTGACGTTCACCGGGGAGGGCGACGAGACCGTCGTGCGCGTTGAGCACCGCGACCTTCCCGAGGGCGCGGGGGCGGTCCACGCCGAGGGTTGGGAGCACTTCCTGCCCCGTCTGGCGACGGCGGCCGCAGGAGGCGACCCGGGGGCCGATCCCTGGGCGCAGTGAGGAGGGAGGGAGACGATGGGCAGACCGGTGGTGCACTTCGAGATCCTCGGATCGGACGCCGCGAAGCTACAGGCCTTCTACCGGGAGCTGTTCGACTGGACTATCCACCAGGCGCCGATGGACTACGGACTCGTCCACACCGAGGCCGGGACAGGGATCGACGGCGGTATCGGCAAGAGCGAGAAAGGTCCGGCGGTCAACATCTACATCGAGGTCGACGACCTCCAGGCCCACCTCGACGAGATCGAGCAGATGGGGGGCAAGACGGTCGTCCCGGTCACCGAGATCCCCGGGCAGGTGACCTTCGCGCAGTTCGCCGATCCGGAGGGCAACGTGGTCGGTCTGGTCAAGTCCGAGCAGTCGTGATCCATGGAGCCGGGGCGTTCCGGGGAGGCGGTCGACCGCTGCCTCGGGGTGATCCGGGAGTTCGTCGACCACGTCCGTGGCCACTACTCGGGGACCAGGCGCGTCGCTCCGCGATCGCGACGACCCCACGCTGTTCCTTCACGTGATGGAGTTCGAAGACGAGCGAGCCGAGTACGCCCACGCGAACTCGGCCGCGGTGAAGCGCGTCACCGACGTGCTCTAGCCCGAGACCGTCGACGGCGCGACGTTTCCGGCGGTTCGACCTCGTGGCCGGGACGGGTCTCTCGCGACACCTGCACGAAAGCCAGCCGAGCTTGCTCTGAGAGGGCCCTGTACTTCGAATGTGACTTCGGCCCGCGCTGGAGACCCCTCACCGACGGAATGGAAGGTGCCGCGGATCGTGTAGATGCCCGGATCGAGTGGCTTGCTTCTCACGCACCCCCAGCTGTCCCTGATGCACTCATCGAGATCCCACAAGAACAGCCGCTCGGTCTCGCCCGGCCGGATCGTGGCCTGACCCAGGATGTCGCAGTGGGTGCCTGGCGGGATGATGAACTCCCGTCCCTGGGGGTCGAAGTAGGAGAGGAAGCAGGCTTGATAGTAGGGCTGGAAGCGGTAGGCGACCTCCCCGACGTTCTCGATCCTCACCGCGATCCGCTCGCCCGCCTCATACGCGTTGAGCAACCGGAACCGGATGTCCGAGGCGGGTGCCGATGACTCGGCAGTTTGCGACGCCGCCGGAAAGGGCGCTGCTGGACCCGGCGTCTCGCGCCTCGGCGGGATCGTGCATCCAGCTAAGGCGACCGCCATGATCAACGCCACTGCCGTGGAACGCCCCATGAGCCGTCTCCTCGGCCGCCAGGCACGGATCGGCGGCCCTCCCGAGAATCCCATGCCGCTTGCCCAAGGGATGTGGCGGCGTCGAGCCGCCGATCGCAGCTCGTGCTCGCTCATGAGCCCAGACCCGGTCCGGCGGCGTGCCCAATCAGGGCGTGAGTGCAAGCATCCTGTCGAACTGCCTCACGTGCTCCTCCAGCGCGCCCAGGTAGCTGGGATCGGCAGATCGCTCGATCATCCCGGTCTCGGCCATCGAGGTCTGCACGGCCATCTGCTCCGTCATCCGGCGATCGGCCTCGAGGAGCGCGTGCGAGTAGGTTCCGGAGCCCGATCCCTGGGCCGTCGTGGCGATGGCCATCACGAGGAAAGTGACGAACACGAGGACCTGGGTCACTATCAGACCGACGAACCACTTCATAGCCTGACCCCTTCCCCTGGCGAGCCTCCGCCGATCCCCGCAACTCCGTGTGAAACCCCCATGAAGGCGCGGTGAAGGCTCGTAGGGTCCTCCAGCTGGCCCTCGGTAGGCGGGACCTTCGTACGTAGGGAAGGCCCTTGTTCATGGATACCTTAGGGGGGTGAGGGTATCTCGCTCCTCCGAGGAGCGGGCGGAAAGGAGGCACCATGGCAACCGTTGAGGCGCAGCGCGTGGCCAGGTCCATCCCCGACCTGACGCCGACGGCAGCAGCGGGAAGGGTGAGGGAGCCTATCTCTGGGCGGCCGGGCGGATCCTGCTGGGTTGGGTCTTCCTGTGGGCGTTCCTGGACAAGGCCTTCGCCCTTGGCTTCTCCACGGGCCGCAACCCCGAGACGGGAGCCGTCGATCTCTTCGGTGAGGGGGCGGCGTGGCTGAACGGCGGGTCACCCACCGCCGGCGTGCTGCAGTACGCGACGAAGGGCCCCTTCAAGGCCCTGTACGGTGAGCTGGCCGGGGCTGCGTGGGTGGATTGGGCATACATGGGCTCCATGCTCCTTATCGGCCTGGCGCTGATCGCGGGTGTGGGGGTCCGGGCCGCGGCGATCGGCGGCATCGCGTGGCTCATCCTCTTCCACACCGCGACCGCCCTCCCGCCCGAGCACAACCCGATCGTCGACGACCACGCCCTCTACGCGGTGGTGCTCGCGGGCGTGGCGTACGTCGGTGCCGGAAGGTACCTCGGGCTCGGGAGGTGGTGGGAGGGCACGGCGCTCGTTCGGCGGTTCCCGTTCCTGCGCTGATCCTGGCCGTATCGGTCTCGGGGGCGTCCGCGGGCGCCCCCGAGCCGTTCCTCCGCATCTCGCAGACGGGCCGGATTCACAGCCACGGCGCGGTCTCTTCACGAGCCCTTCAATCCGACCGCCGACGATGTCGGGCGACCGAAGGAGGTAAACCGACGTGGGCTGGGGGATCTGGGATCACGGTTGGGTCGGACCCCTTGCGATGGTGCTGTTCTGGGGGTTGGTCGTTTGGCTCCTCCTCGCTGCGATCCGGGGGCCGACCCCGGGCTCCGGGAGGGTGGCGCGTACCGACGACCCTCGCAACATCCTTGCGGAGCGCTTCGCGCGGGGCGAGATCTCCGAGGAGGAGTACGGGGAGCGCGACGCCGTGCTGGCCGGCGCACCCAAGCGGAGATGGACCAGGGGCCTGACGTGAGCGGGGGCTCGTCGCGCCCGCGGGTCCAGACGATCGTCCTGGTGGCGCTGGGAGCGGCGGCCGTCGCGGTCGGGATCTTCGGGATCCCGCTGGGGACGGTCTTGCTGGTCGGTGTTTGGCTCCTCTGCCCCCTCCTCATGATGGGCATGCACGGAGATCACGCGCACACCCCTGGGAGCGAGCGGTCGGATCACGGCGATCCCGCCGCCCGCGAGTCGTAGGGGCGGAAACCTCGCGGGCGCAGGGACTCCGATTGCGGTCTTCACGCGAGATCGACCGGTAGTTCACGGAGGGTTCACATGGCGCAGAGAGCATACCCTAGCGGGGTATGGCATATGAAGACTTCCATGAGTGTAGGAGAGCGTGTCGGCGAGGCGGAGGCGGCCGTGGAGCCCGGCGAGAAGGTCGTCGATCGCGATGAAGAGGAGCGGCAGCGCGAGTACCGCATGCTCGCTCGGAAGTTCTGGTTCTCGGCGGCGATCTCGGTCCCGGTGGTCCTGCTCTCGTATCCCTGGCTCGTTCCCGGGCTGAAAGACGTGACGTGGCTCGCGCGCGGATCCGACGGCCTGCTCTGGTTGTGGCGGGGCCTCGGCCTGCTCACCGTTCCCGTTCTCCTGTGGGCGGGCAGCCAGTTCTACGTGGGTCTCTGGGCAGCGGCGAAGGCTCGCACCGCGAACATGCACACGCTCATCGGGGTGGGCATCGCGGCAGCGTGGGTCTACTCCACCGTGGCGGTGATCGCCCCCAGGATCTTCCCCGACCCCGACCTCGCGGAGGTCTACTACGACGTCACGGCGGTGGTCACCGCGCTCGTCGTCCTGGGCATGGCCCTGGAGGTGAAGGCGAAGGGGAGAACGAGCGAGGCCCTGAAGAAGCTGATCGGCCTCCAGGCAAGGACGGCACGCGTGCTGCGCGACGACCGGGAGGTCGACGTGCCGGTTGAGGAGGTCGTGGTGGGCGACGTGGTGGCGGTCCGTCCCGGAGAGAAGGTCCCCGTGGACGGGGTGATCGTCGAGGGCTCCTCCGCGGTCGACGAGTCGATGGTGACCGGTGAGTCTATGCCGGTCGAGAAGGTCCCGGACGACGAGGTCATCGGGGCCACGATGAACAGGACCGGTTTCTTCAGGTTCCGGGCCACGAAGGTCGGCGGTGACACGGTGCTGGCCAACATCATCCGGATGGTCCAGGATGCCCAGGGATCCAAGCCCCGGATCCAACGGGTCGTGGACGAGGTCTCGGGGTACTTCGTGCCTGCCGTCATGATCCTGGGGACCCTCGCGTTCGTCGCTTGGTACAACTTCGGGCCGCTCCCGGCTGCCGCATATGCGGTTATCGCCTTCGTCACGGTTCTCATCATCGCCTGCCCCTGCGCGCTCGGACTAGCGACCCCGACCTCGCTCACCGTGGGGATCGGGAAGGCGGCGCAGAACGGGATCCTGATCCGCTCCGGCGACGCCCTCCAGACGGCGAAGGAGATCGAGGCGGTCGTCCTTGACAAGACCGGCACGATCACCGTCGGGAAGCCGTCGCTGACGGACCTGGTCCCCGCGGGGGTATCCGAGGACGAGCTGCTCCGTCTGGCTGCGGGGGTCGAGCGCGGGTCGGAGCACCCGCTCGCCGAGGCAATCGTCGACGGCGCACGCGTATGGGGGGAGACGATCCCCGAGCCGCAGGGGTTCCGAGCAATCCCGGGCCACGGCGTGGAGGCCACCGTGGAGGGCAAGCACGTCCTCCTTGGGAGCCTGAAGCTGATGCGGGATCGCGGCGTGGAGGTCGGGCTCCTCGAGGCGGAGGCCGAGTTCCTGGCCGACGGCGGCAAGACGCCGATGTACGTGGCCGTCGATGGCAAGCCTGCGGGTCTCGTGGCCTGCGCCGACACCGTGAAGGAAGACTCGCGTCAGGCCGTGGCCAAGCTGCAGGAGCTTGGTCTCGAGGTGGTCATGATCACGGGCGACAACCACAAGACGGCGGAGACCATCGCCCGCGAGGTGGGGATCTACCGGGTCCTGGCCGAGGTTCTGCCTCAGGACAAGGCCCACGAGGTGCGCAAGCTCCAGCTGGAGGGCAAGAAGGTGGCGATGGTTGGAGACGGGATCAATGACGCCCCGGCCCTTGCCCAGGCGGACGTCGGGATCGCTATAGGCACGGGGACCGACGTCGCGATGGAGGCCTCGGACTTGACCCTCATCTCGGGGAGCCTTCGAGGAGTGGTGACCGCCATCGAGATCTCCCGGGCCACGATGCGCAACGTCCACCAGAACCTTTTCGGCGCCTTCGTCTACAACGCGGCAGGACTGCCCATTGCTGCGGGCGTCCTCTACCCGGTCTTCGGGATCCTGCTCTCCCCGCTGATCGCGGCGGCGGCCATGGCGTTCTCGTCGGTGACCGTCGTGTCCAACGCCAACCGGCTCCGCCGGTTCCGTCCCTCGGAGGTGTGAAGGATGCTCGACAACATCATCGTGACGCTTGGCGGGCTGGCCCTCATCGGCGGCATCGTCTGGTTCTTCTGGGGACCGCGGAAAGAGGGCTACCGTGCGGCCCCGACCGCCTCCGGCTACCAGGAGGCGATGGTGCTCGTTAAGGGCGGCTACGCCCCCGAC
>Ga0209431_10002461_pt1 | contig 15041 bp, 12 predicted proteins | sample RifCSP13_3_FD_184021 | JGI IMG/M metagenome (GOLD analysis project Ga0209431, IMG submission 184021) | Soil microbial communities from Rifle, Colorado - Rifle CSP2_sed 13_3 (SPAdes) (version 2) | ecosystem: Environmental > Terrestrial > Deep subsurface > Rock core/Sediment | place: Rifle...
TAGCCTAGGCCAACTATTCCAATCCTGGCAGAATCAAGCGTCGGGAGGAGGGACATTATCCTCAGCCGGTGATGGCATGATCGACGCGGATCGATAGGCGGACCGGGACGACAGTGTCAACACTCGGGCACGCTATGCACGCCTTTCCCACTCGTAGAGCTTAAAATAGTAGCGCCGAGGAGCGAGCTTGGACGTCAGGCGAGCTCGCGCCGGTTGAGCTCGCCCAAGATACCGTCGACCACCTCGTCCGGCGTGGCGTCCGCCGTTTGGACCCGCATCTCCGGGGCCTCCGGCGTCTCATACTCCGAATCGATACCAGTGAAATTCGTGATCAGGCCTTTACGCGCCTTGCGGTAGAGACCTTTCGGGTCGCGCCGCTCGCAAACCTCGAGAGAGGCGTCGACATGGATCTCCAGGAAGTCGCCGGCGGCGAATAGCTCGCGCGCCATGCGGCGCTCGGCGCGGAACGGGGAGATGAAGGAGACCAGCACAATGAGACCTGCGTCGACCATGAGCCTCGCGACCTCGGCGACGCGGCGGATGTTCTCGACCCGGTCGGCGTCGGAGAAGCCCAAGTCCCGGTTGAGCCCGTGGCGGATGTTGTCGCCATCGAGGACATACGTGTGGTGACCGGTGGCGTGGAGCCGCTTCTCGAGCAAGTTGGCGAGCGTCGACTTGCCGGCCCCCGAAAGGCCGGTGAACCAGAGGCAGCAGGGACGCTGGTGCTTGGCGGCAGCCCGGCCGGCCCTGTCGATCGCGAGCGCCTGCCAATGCAAGTTCTCGGCCCGCCGCAGTCCGAACCGGATGAGGCCGGCGCCGACGGTCGCGTTCGAGACTTTGTCGATCAGCACGAAGCCGCCCAGCGTCCTGTCGACGTCGTACGGCTCGAACACGAGCGGCCGCGAGAAGGCGAGATTGCACAATCCGATGTCGTTGAGCTCGAGCTGGCGGGCGGCGATGTGGTCGAGGTTGTCGACGTTGATCTTGTGCTTCAGCGCGGTGATCGTTGCCGTCGTGGTCTGGCATCCGCACTTCACGAAGTAGGGCCGCCCCGGCAACATCGGCTCCTCACCCATCCAGATGACGTGGGCCGCGACCTGGTCGGCGATGTCGGGGTGCGCGTCCGCGGCCGCGATCACGTCGCCGCGGCTCACATCCACCTCATCGGCCAGAACCAGCGTGACCGCATCACCCGCCCCCGCGCTCTCGAGGTCCCCGTCGCGGGTCACGATGCGGGCGACCGCACTCGTGCGGCCGGACGGCAGGACGGCCACGCGCTCGCCCGGCCGCACGCTGCCGGCGGCGAGGGTCCCGGCAAAGCCGCGGAAGTCTGCATTGGGGCGGCTCACCCATTGCACGGGCATGCGAAGCGGGCGCGCGCCGGCGCTCGCGCCGGCCTCGGCAAGCTCGAGGTACGTCAAGAGCGTTGGGCCCTCGTACCAGGGCATGCTCGCGGCGCGGTGCACCACGTTGTCACCCGTGGTGGCCGATACGGGGATCGCGGTCACGCTCGGGATGCCGAGCTCGCCGGCGAAGGCCGAGTAGGCCGTCGCGATCTCGTTGAAGCGGGTCCGAGAGAAGCCGACGAGATCCATCTTGTTGATGGCGAGAACGATGTGGCGGACGCCCAGGAGATGGACGATGAAGCTGTGCCGGCGGGTCTGCGTGAGAAGGCCTTTGCGCGCGTCGGCCAGGATGACGGCGAGGTCGCAGCCGCTGGCGCCGGTCGCCATGTTGCGCGTGTATTGCTCGTGGCCGGGCGCGTCGGCGACGATGAATTTGCGCTTCCCCGTCGCAAAATAGCGATAGGCGACATCAATGGTGATGCCCTGCTCGCGCTCCGCCTGCAGCCCGTCGACGAGGAGAGCGAAATCGATGCTCCCGCCGGCGGTGCCGAACTTCCGGCTGTCGCATTCGAGGGCGGCGAGCTGGTCCTCGAGGACGAGCTCGGAATCGTAGAGCAGCCGGCCGATGAGCGTGCTCTTGCCGTCGTCGACGCTGCCGCACATCACGAAGCGCAGCAGTCCCTTGCCGCCGAGCGGGTCGGGAAAGGCCGTCCCGGACGCCAATGAGGCGATTTCCCGGCTCGTCTTCGCTTCCGCCATCAGAAGTAGCCTTCCTGCTTCTTCCTCTCCATGGCGCCGGCCTGGTCGCGGTCGATGAGGCGTCCCTGGCGCTCGGAGGTGCGTGCCGCCAAGAGCTCGGCGACGATCTCCTCGAGCGTTTCGGCCCCCGACAGGATCGCGCCCGTCAAAGGATAGCATCCGAGCGTTCTGAACCGTACACGCTGCATGTGCGGCCGCTCGCCGTCACGGAGCGGCAGGCGGTCGTCGTCGACCACGATCAGCATTCCCTCCCGTTCCACCACCGGGCGGAGTCTTGCGAAATAGAGCGGCACGATGTCGATCTCCTCAGCGAGGACGTAGTGCCAAACGTCGAGCTCGGTCCAATTCGAGAGCGGGAACACCCTCATGCTTTCGCGCGCGTGGAGCCGGGTGTTGAAAAGACGCCACAGCTCCGGGCGCTGCGTCTTGGCGTCCCAGCGATGCGCCGCGCTTCGGAACGAAAAAATGCGCTCTTTCGCCCGCGAGGCCTCCTCGTCGCGGCGCGCGCCGCCGATGGCGGCATCGTAGCCGCCGGTCTCGAGGGCCTGGCGCAGGGCCTCGGTCTTCATCACGTCGGTGTGCACGGCGCTGCCGTGCGTGACGGGCGAGATCCCGCGCTCGAGGCCGTCGCGATTGATGTGCACGATGAGATCGAGACCGAGGCGGCGGGCGGTCTCGTCCCGGAACGTGATCATGTCCTTGAACTTCCACGTCGTATCGACGTGGAGCAGTGGAAAGGGCGGCGGCGCGGGATAAAACGCCTTCAGCGCCAGGTGCAGAAGGACCGACGAATCCTTGCCGATCGAGTACAGGAGCACGGGCTTGCGAAATTCCGCCGCCGCCTCCCTCAGTATGAAGATGCTTTCCGCCTCGAGCTGGCGGAGATGGTCCGATCGCATGGACATGTCGTTCCCGCGGAGCCTCCTCGTGATGGACAATCCCTATCGCGAGGCGGGCGCGGGAGCCAATCTCTCCGGCCTCGCCTCCCGGCGGCACGCACCGCCGGCACGGCTCCCCGTTCGCGTCCGCCGTCAGGGGGCTGCGTAGTGCGCGAACTCACGGCGGGCCCCCGGACCCCTCGTCGCGCCGGCGCACTCCTCAGAGCGGGGTCTCGTCCTTTTTCGCTTCCCGCTCGAGCCGCTGGATGCGCTCTTTGAATTTCTTCATCATGCCCTCGACGTAGTCGAAGAGCTTGTCAACGTCCTGCTCGGTCGGCATCGGAAGCTTTCCGGGCGGCTCGGGGGAAGCCTCCGAATCGGGCACGGGTGCGTCGGCTCCCTTTGCCGAAGGCAGGCGCTCGTTCTCCTCTTTGAGCGCCTTGTTCTCGGCCTCGAGCTTCTCGACCTGGCTCTTCAGCGCCTGTTGCGCATCGGGCATCAACTCGCACGACCAGGCCCCTTCTTTTCGGGTGCATACCGACATCGTCCCCGTTTCCTTGTCGAGCCGCACGAAGCCGCCCTCGGCGGGCGTCATCGTATAGCGCCCGGGCGGCTCTTCCGCAGCCAGACCGGCCGCCGCGAGAAGCAGGGAAGCGCCGACACCCGTCGCGGCGCCCATTGCGAATGTCTTGAGCACGGTCGTTCTCCTGCAATTGGGGTGCAAGCGCTTGGCGCTCGCGATCGAGCCTAATGAGCAACTGTGGCGAAACGCACCACGGGGCCGCGCCCGGCCAAAACGCCCGCCTCCATTGGCGGGACTGCCCCGGGCAACGCTCCGGCCGCGGCGACGAATCACCCTCGATCCAGCAACCGCTTGCCGAGACTTGACAGCGGGCGAATCGCTCCGGTGCGCGGATTTGGGCCAGTTTGGCTGACTTTCCGCAGCCTGCCAAGGGACTTAACCGAACATTTACTGCGCCCTGAGAGCTTCGCATCGATCGGTTCGAGGTCGTGCCGCGTCTCAAACTCTTGCGCTATCGCCCGGCACGATCGTGACGGCGGTCAGACCGTCTCGATTGATCCCCAGGGGAGCCGCCGGCCGTGGCAGCGCCGCCGTGCTCACGGGGGACGAGATGTCGAACGCAGACGAGGATATGTCGCGGCGCGCGGAACAGCCCGGTGAGGTCGTCTCACGACCGGCCGGCGTAGCGGACGAGCTCACGAACGCGCTCGCCCAGATGGCCGGTCAGTTCGAGGAGGCCGAGCGCCGCCAGGCGGACGTGCTGCAGCAGATCGAGGAGCGCCTCGCGTCGCTGAGAGCGGATGCGAGCCCGCCGCGGGCGGGGGCTCCCGCTTGGACAGCGAGTTCGGAAGGTCCCGGGATTTCGGGCCGAGCGGCGAACGGCGCGTCGATAACGGAAAGCTCCGGGGCCGCGGCCATTCATATTTTCGCCGGCGCAACGGGTCGCTCCGGCCGGATGGCTCCCCCTGTCGATCCTTTCGATATTGTCGACACGAGTGTGCGGGCCAGCGCGGGCGAGCCCTGGGACAGAGAGCAGGCGGAGACTCTCACACAGGTCTATGAGGCGGAAGCGCCCGGCCTCGTCCGGCGCACACCCGGCCCCGAGACGCGTCTCCCGGTAGAGCGTCAGGACCACCCTTCCGTTCCCGCTCCAGCGGCCGGTGCGCGCAATGGGCCCGACCGGGAGCCCCAATGGCTCGAGACCCGATTTGTCGAGATTGCGGCGAGGATCGAGGCTTCGCTCGCCGGGATCGGGCCAGAGTCCTCGCTGCGCGTCCTCGGCGAGCGCCTCGAGCAATTCGAGCGCCGCGTCGGCTCGGCGCTTGAGGCCGTCGCGACGCGCTCGGATGTCGTGGGGCTTCGTATTGTCGAGGCTCACGTCACCGAGCTCGCGACCCAACTCGAGCAAGCCAAGCAGCAGCTCGGTCGCCTCGATGGTATCGAGGAGCAGCTGCGGTCCGTGATCGAGCAGCTCTCCGATCAGCGGCTCGCCGCGCTCGACAATCGGGGCGCCGGGCCTGCAGACGGCATCGATCACATTGCCATGAGGACCGCGGAGGAGGTCGCTGCGCGCTTTGCCGATCTCGGCACGGGAGGGCCCCAGCTCGGCCGGCTCGACGAGCTCAAGGCCCTGCTCGAATCGCTGATGAGCGAGCGACGCCAGGGCGAGGATCAAACCGTGTCGATGCTCGACACCCTGCAACAGGCTCTGATCCGCGTGCTCGATCGGATCGACGACATCGATATTGCGCAGCAGAGGGCGCCGCTCCTTCCTGTCGGCGGCCGCGTTTGGCCGGACGCCGCGCCTCACCCTGCCGGTGAGCTCGGGAGTGCGCAGCCGGAACCGGGCTTCGGCGCCACGGCAGCGGACGATCACTTATGGCCGTCGGCTCCGGGCCGGGCTTTTGAGCAGCACACGCCTTTGTTTTCGTTCGCGCCAGACACCGAGCCTCTGGCCGGCGCGGACAGTGGCGCGCCGATGCGCGCTCCGCTCGCCCACGATGGGCCGGCGCTCCCTATGGCGATGGCGCCCGCGGGAGCGGCAGAGGGTGGCGAAGGCGCGGGATCGGCGATCGAGGTGCTGCGCCGCAACTTCATAGCCGATGCGCAGCGCGCCAGAGCTAAGGCCGCCTCGGCCCGGCCCGAACTCACTGAACCGAAAGTCGCAAGGGCCGCGAGCGTCCCGGCGCCGGGGAAGCCGCCGGCAGGCGGCTCTGGAGGCCGGATCTTGGGCCTGTCGCCAAAGCTTCTCGTCAGCGCGCTCGCGCTCGTGGTTGCGATCAACGGCGCGCTCCTCCTGTTGCGAAAGCCGGCCGAAGCGCCGGCGCCGGGCACCGTCACCGCGCCGTCGTCGGGCGCCAAGGTCCCGCCGGAGCAGTCGGTTCCGCCGAAAGAGGCCGATAGGCCGCGCTCGGACGCGAGCAAACCGGCCACGGTCACGGACGGCGGGGCGGCCGCCGCACAAGGTCCCGGGCATTTCGAGATCGAGCCGGAGACGGTGGTCGAAGAGTGGGGATTTGAAGGCCAACCTCCGGGTCAGGCATCCTCCGGGGACAGCGCCGATGCCGGACGCTTCGCCCCTGTACCACTCGGCATAACGCTGCAGCGCTCCGAGGTGCCGGCCTCGGGCGAATCGCTCGCGCGCCTGCACCGGCAGCAGGCCATGGCCAACCTTTCGGGCAAGCTCGGCGCCGCAGCCGCCAAGGCGACACTCGCCGCGCTCCTGCCGGAGAGCGCCGGGCCCGCGCCGACCGGCCGCTTGCCGGCCGACACCACCGGCGGCGGCGCAAGATCGAGCGTGCTCGATCTGCCGCCGGTGACCGTCGGACCGTTGTCGCTGCGGCTCGCCGCGGCCAACGGCGATCCATCCGCCGAGTTCGAGGTCGGCGCTCGCCTTGCCGAGGGCAAGGGCACGACTCAGGATTTCAAAGAGGCGATACGCTGGTATCAGCGTTCGGCGGCGCAGGGGTTTGCCCAGTCGCAGTACCGGCTCGCCGCGCTCTACGAGCGCGGTCTCGGGACCAAAGCAGACATGAAGCGGGCGCGCGTCTGGTATGAGCGCGCAGCCGAGCAGGGCAACGTCAAGGCAATGCATAATCTTGCTGTTCTGGGTGCCGGCCGGGAGACGGGCTCGCCCGACTATGCAACGGCGGCGCGATGGTTCTCGGAGGCCGCCGAACGCGGCCTCCAGGACAGCCAGTATAATCTCGCCGTTCTGATCGAAAACGGTCTTGGCGTGCCGCGGGACCCGGTCGGGGCCTACAAGTGGTACAGCCTTGCCGGGCGCGGGGGCGATGCGGAGGCCGTGCGCCGTCGCGACGCGATCAAGGCCAAGCTCTCGGCGGCGGATTTGGCCGCGGCGGAGACGCTCGTGAGCGCCTACAATCCGAAGGCGGCCGATCCCATCGTCAACGATGCTCGCGTCGCGGGTGAGGACTGGAAGCAGCGCTCGTATGGCGGTTGAGAAGCTTGCCACCACTCGCGGCCGGGGCGTGAGGGAACTTCTGAACCAAGGCGCCTTGCCCCCCTCGGCTGCCAAAGGCATTCGATTTACGGCTCGAACGCAGCGCTCGATGTTCGGAGGCCGGCGCATGCATCACTGGCACTCGGGCTCGAGGTCTAATACCATCGGCGGGTGCGGACCCGTTGCCCTCCCTTGCCGATACCGTCGGTCGCGCGGCTGCCTTGGCCGGTGGCCGCCAGCGATTCTTTTCGCCCTCGCAGGTTCCGCAAGGGCATCGCTCGGGGATTGACCTGGCAGCCGGTGCGAGCAGAGTTGCGGCCCCATCGCAAGACCAGGGCCCGCAAGGTTTGAGATGGCGCTTGCCCTTGGCCCGAAGCTCGGGCCAGACATTCGGGCGAACGATCTCAGCGTGCCGGACCGGGATATGCACATCTATCTGCCGATTGCCGAGATGTCGGCCAACGTGCTGCTGTTTCTGGGCATGGGCTGGGCCGTGGGCTTCCTCTCGGGCCTGTTCGGCGTCGGCGGCGGGTTCCTGATGACGCCGCTCCTGATCTTCTCGGGGATTCCGGCGGCGGTCGCGGTCGGGACCGGCGCGGCGCAGATCGTCGCCGCATCGGTCTCCGGCGCAATCGCGCAATACCGGCGCAACAACGTCGACGTGAAAATGGGGCTCGTGCTGCTGCTGGGCGGCATATTCGGATCGGTAATCGGCGTTCAGATCGTCAAGATTCTGCGCAAGGCCGGCCAGTTCGATCTAGTCCTCGCGCTCGGCTACGTCACCTTTCTCGGCGTCATCGGCGCGCTGATGCTGATCGAGAGCCTGTCCACGATCCAGAAGGCGCGCGGCGGCATCGCCGTGTCGGCCCGGCGGCCGGGGCAGCACAGCTGGATCCACGGTTTGCCGCTCAAGATGCGATTCCACCGCTCCAAGCTTTACATCAGCGCCGTCCCGCCCTTGATGATCGGGGCCTTCGTCGGGTTTCTTGCCGCGATCATGGGGGCGGGCGGCGGCTTCATCATGGTTCCCGCCATGATCTACCTCCTGCGCGTGCCAACCAATGTCGTCGTCGGCACGTCGCTGTTTCAGATCGTGTTCGTGACCGCGGTGACGACGGTGCTGCATGCCACCGAGAACCGCGGCGTCGATGTCGTACTCGCGCTCCTGCTCATCATCAGCGGCGTCGTCGGGGCGCAATTCGGCGCGACGGCCGGGAGCAAGCTCAAAGGCGAGCAGCTCCGTTTCCTTCTCGCGGCGCTCGTGCTGCTCGTTTGCTTCAGGGTCGCCTGGGACATCGTCGTGACGCCGGACGATCTCTATTCGATACAGCCCCCGTTCGGAGGCCGCTGATGCCGTCTCGCCTCTGGCGCTTCCTCGTCTGTCTCGGCCTTGCGGCGGGCCTTGTCGCCGGCGCCGCCGTGGTTGCGCCTAGGTTCGTCCTGCACGACCGAGCCGAGGCGCGGATCGCAGGCCAAGGCCAGAAGCGCAAGGAGGGCCAAGGCCGGCGCAAGGACCAGCAGCCGGCGCCCAAGACTGCGCCCGCGACGCCGGCCGAGCCGCCCGGGCCCCCTCGACCGGTAGCCGTTCCCGAGCCGCCCAAGAGCCCGCTTGATTCCCTGCCGCCGGAGAAGGTCGAGGCCGATGTTTCGACGCGCTCGATCGCGGTCACGTCGGGTTTCACCGGCACCGAGATCATCGTCTTCGGCTCGGTCGACAACAGCCGCCAGCCGAGCGCGGAATCCGGCTACTACGACGTGGCGGTGGTCGTGGAAGGCACGCCGGAGCCGCTGGTTGCGCGCAAGAAGAGCAATGTCGGTGGGCTGTGGATCAATACCGCCGCCGCGTCATTCGACAGCGTGCCGAGCTACTACGCCGTGACCTCGACGCGCCCCATCGAGGAAGTCGCCGATGCCTCGATCCTCGAGGACAACGCGATCGGCCTCGACAATGTGCGCCTGAGGCCGTCCGCTGGGACCTCGGGAAGCCTTTCGGCTGCGGAGCTCACGGATTACGAATCGGCCGTGGTGCGGCTCAAGAAGGAGGACGAGCTTTACCTGCGCGACGACTATGGCGTGGCGTTCATCGGGCGCAGCCTTTTCCGCAGCTCGATCGAGCTGCCCGCGCACGTCCCGGTCGGGCCGCTGACAGCAAGCGTTTATCTTTTTCGCGACGGCGCGCTGCTGAGCAAGTTCTCGACGCGCGTCAGACTCGAGCGCGAAGGCGTCGAGCTGCTTCTCTATCGCTTCTCCGTGCGCCAGCCGTTTCTTTATGGGCTCTTTGCCGTGGTGGTCGCGGTGGGCGCGGGGCTCCTCGGCTCGATGAGCTTCCGGCGTCTGTCTCAATAGGGCCGGGCTTTCAGTCCTCCTTGAGCAGGCGTGTTGCCACGGGGTAGAGCCCCTCCTGACCGAGCATCCACACGCACAACCCGTCGTTGCCGAACAGCGGCGTGAACGCCTCGTCGAGCACGTTGAGGCCGCCGGCGTAGGTTCCGAACGCGGGCAGCACGAGGCGCACCCCGTTGCCGACGAAGCAGGGGCGGCGGATGGCGTATCCGTAAAGCGCGAGCTTGGCGGCGGGATGCATGTGCCCGGCGATCTCGTGCGTGACCGCCGCCGCCGCCGGCATGTGGCGCAGCACGAGGCCGGCGACCCTCAATTCGTCGACGACATGGCCGCCGAGCCGGCTCGAGATCCGGGGATCGTGATTGCCGGTGACCCAGATCCATTCGCGGTCGTCCTGCATGATCCTGAGCGTCTCGAGGTCCTCGGCCGAGATGCGCTCTGCGCCGGCGCAATCGTGCAGGCTGTCGCCGAGGGCGATCACCGTCGTCGCATCGAAGCGGTCGATGGCCGCGGCCAGGCGCTCGAGCGTGTCGCGCGTATCGTAGGGCGGCAGCATGAGGCCGCGCGAGGCATGGGCCGAGCCCTTTTCGAGGTGCAGGTCGGCAACGATGAGGGCGTCTTCCGCCGGCCAGTAGAGCGCGCCCGCGAAGTCGGCCACAAACGCCTTGCCGCAGATCGAGAGCGGCTGCTCGTTGAAGTCACCGACGTCGAGACGCTCCGGCTTGAGCTCGAGCATCGCCACCCCCGTTGGATCGCCTTTTTCCCGCCGCCTCGGCGATGAGATCCTCGGCTGCATCGCGCAACACGTCCTCGCGCGCAACGTGCGCCACCGTCTCGCGGCCGATCTCCAACAGGATTGGCACCGACAGCGGCGAAACGCCCGGCAGAGGTTGATGCCTGATTCGGCCCCTGATGCGGCGCAGAAAATCGCCGAGCCGGGCGATGTCCAACAGCCCGGTCGCGGCATCCGCCCAAGCCGCCTCGAGCAGAATGTGGCCGGGATCGTGCTTGCGCAGGACATCGTAGACGAGATCGGTGGACACAGTTATCTGGCGGCCCGATTTCTCGCGGCCGGGATGGCGGCGCTCGATGAGACCCGCGATCACGGCGGCAAGGCGGAAGGTGCGCTTCATGAGGCTACTCTCGACGAGCCACGCGTCGAGGTCGTCGCCGAGCATGTCCTCCCCGAGCAGGTGCTCGAGCGCGATCCGGCCGGCGGCAATCATGTGCGATAGGTCAGAGACGCTCCAGACAGCGAGGCCGTAGTCGTTGGCGACGAACCCGAGCGGGCGCGCGCCGGCGCGGTCGAGGCGGCGCGTCAAGAGCATGCCGAGCGTCTGGTGTGCCAAGCGGCCCTCGAACGGGTAGGCGACGAGGAAATGGCGGGCCCCGCGCGGGAACGTCTCGATCAGCACCTCGTCGGCGGCCGGAATGAGCGATCGCTCGGCCTGCAGCCCGAGCCACTCGGCGACCGGGCCCGGCAGGCCCTGCCAACGGCACGGCTCGGCAAGCATGGCGCGCACGCGGCGGGCAAGATGCGTCGAGAGCGGGAACTTGCCGCCGTCGTAGCTCGGGATCATCGGATCCTCGGCCGCGGCGCGCGAGACGAAGGCTTCCATCTCGCGCAATCCCTCAAAGCGCAGCACTTCGCCCGCGAACACGAATGTCGCGCCGGGGGTCAGCTGCTCGATGAAGGCCTCCTCGACCTGGCCGAGGATGCGCCCGCCCGTGAGTGCGCTCACCGTGCCGGCGCCGCCTCGGGACTTGCGGCCGATCAGCCGAATCGTGATCATCGGAGCCTCGACGATCGTGCCGGCGTTGAGGCGGTATTGCTGCGCAAGGCGCGGGTGAGCGATCCGCAGGCGCCCGCCGCCGGCCGGCTTCAACCGTGCGAAGCGCTCGTAGGCGCGCAGCGCATAGCCGCCGGTCGCGACGAAATCGACGACGCGGTCGAAGCTCCGCCGCTGAAGCCCCGCGTAAGGAGACGCGCTGCGAACCTCGGCATAGAGCGCCTCGGGATCGAACGGCGCCTGGCACGCCATTCCGAGCACATGCTGGGCCAGCACGTCGAGGGCGCCGGTGCGCCTCAGCGCCGCGTCCTGCTCGCCGGCTTCGGCCGCTTCGAGCGCGGCGCGGCATTCGAGGACCTCGAACCGGTTGGCCGGGACGAGAATGGCCTCGGAGGCCTCGTCGAGGCGGTGGTTGGCGCGGCCGATGCGCTGGATCAGGCGGCTTGCGCCCTTGGGGGCGCCGACGTTGATCACGAGGTCGACGTCCCCCCAGTCGATGCCGAGATCGAGCGTCGAGGTCGCGACCACGGCCTTGAGACGGCCCGCGGCCATCGCCGCCTCGACCTTTGCCCGCTGGCTGCGATCGAGCGAGCCGTGGTGGAGCGCGATCGCCAAGCCGGCGTCGTTGACGCGCCACAGCTCCTGAAAGACCAGCTCCGCTTGCATGCGCGTATTGACGAACACGAGGCTCAGGCGATGCGCCGCGATGGCGCGATAGATTTCGGGAATGGCATAGCGCGCGCTATGTCCGGCCCAAGGGACGGGCACCTCGAGCTCGAGGATCTCGATTTTGGGCTTTGCTCCGCCCTCGGCCACGACGAGATCGGCAAGCTCGATGCGCTCGTCCGGCGCGCGTTGCGGCTTAAGATAAGCCCTGAGCTCGGACGGGTGCGCGACGGTCGCCGAAAGTCCGACCGTCATGAGGCCCGGCGCCAGCGTGTTGAGGCGTGCGACGTCGAGGGCCAGGAGATCGCCGCGTTTCGTCGCAGCAAGGGCATGAAGCTCATCGAGGATCAGCGTGTCGAGACCGGCGAAGAGATGGACGGCGTCGGGGTGGCTCAGCATGAGAGCCGCCTGTTCGGGGGTTGCGAGCAGGATGTCCGGCGGGCGGGCACGCTGGCGCTGGCGGCGGGCCTGCGAGGTGTCGCCGGTGCGCGTCTCGCATCTGATGGCGAGCCCCATGTCCGCGATGGGCGACATCAAATTGCGCGCGACATCCGCGGCCAGGGCTTTCAAGGGCGACACGTAGAGCGTGTGCAGCCGTGCGCCGCCCTTAGTGCGGCTGCGCGCGGCAAGCGCGACGAGGCTCGGCAGGAAACCGGCGAGCGTCTTGCCGGCGCCGGTGGGGGCGATGAGCAGCGTCGAGCGGCGGCGGCGCGCCTGCTCGAGGAGGGCAAGCTGATGGGCATGGAGGCTCCAGCCGCGGCGGGCGAACCAGTCGCGGAACGGCTGCGGCAGGTCCGCCGCCGAAGTGCCTTGGTCGCGGAATGACGGCCGTTCCCGGCCGCGGCGATCGAGGCTCAGACCCGCCTTTGAGAGAGCGGCGTCATGTGCATGTGGCCCCTGAGACGATAATGCCTGCCGTCTCGGGTGCGTTCGGGCTTGCTGCGTCATGGCAGTTCCGGCTTCTCCCCTTGGGTGGCAACAGGCTAGCGTTTATGCTGCCCTGTGCGAAAGGCCCTTTGACGGGCCGGCGCACATGCCTTGGAAAGGGAGCTCCGTGGCCATCGACCGCAACACGTTTTTCGACGGCAATCCGTGGCGCGTCTTCATCCGCCTCGCGCTCCTTTCGATCGTCGTCGGCATCGTGCTGAAGGCGCTAGGCATCGATCTCAGGAACTTCTTCGATCGGGTCAATCAGCTCCTGCGCAGCATTTACGATCTCGGGTTCCATGCCATCGACTGGCTGCTCGAATATCTGCTCCTCGGCGCGATCGTGGTGATCCCGATCTGGCTCATCGCCCGGCTCGTGGGTGCTCTCGGCCGGAAGCCTGAGTAAGATTGCCGGATTGCCGCCCTCAGTCTCCGACGATCTCGAGAATTCGCTCGGGCGGGCGGCCGATCACGGCGTGGGTGCCGGAAACGAGGATCGGGCGCTCGATCAGGATCGGGTTTTCGGCCATCGCCCCGATTAGGTCCCGCTCGCTGAGCCCCGGGTTATCGAGGCCGAGCTCTTTGTAGAGGGGCTCCTTCGCGCGCATCAATTGGCGCGGCGAAAGTCCGAGCAGCTTCATGAGGCGCTTGATCTCGGCCGCGGCCGGCGGGCTCTCGAGATAGAGCACGATCCTCGGCTTGAGCCCGCGGTCCTCGAGCAGCTTCAAGGCCTGGCGCGACTTGGTGCAGCGCGGATTGTGGTAGAGGACGAGCGACATCGTTGTTCACGCTATGGCTTTTGCGGCCCAGTGCTTCGATCTTGTGCCGGTGAGCGACGCGATTGACGTGACGCCGGCGCGCCGGCAGGCGGCTGCAAGGTGCTCTTTGATGCGCGCGATCAGACCCGGGCCCTCGTAGATGAGGCCGGTGTAAAGCTGCACGAGCGTCGCTCCGGCCTCGATTTTTGCCAGCGCCGCGTCCCCGCTGTCGATGCCGCCGATGCCGATCAGGGGCATGCGCCCGCCCGTGGCCTCGTAAATGCGCGACAGCATCGCCGTCGAGCGGTGAAACAGCGGCCGGCCGGAAAGCCCGCCCGCCTCGCCGGCATTGGGATCGGTGAGCCCGCTCCTCGCTAGCGTCGTATTCGAGACCGCGATGCCGTCGACCGCGTGCTTAAGGAGGCATTCGCTGATCGGCGCGATATCCTGTTCGGCAAGGTCCGGAGCGATCTTGACCACGATCGGGCGTTTAGGCTTACCCGCGGCCATTTGGGCCTCGCGTGCCGCCATCACGCGCGAGAGGAGCTCGTCAAGCGCTTGCGGCGCCTGCAGGTCTCTGAGACCCGGGGTGTTGGGGGACGAGATGTTGATCGTGTAGTAGCTCGCGACGCCGCCGAACGCCTCGATCCCTTGGACAAAGTCGGCGGTTCGGTCTCTGGCATCCTTGTTGGCGCCGAGGTTTACGCCGACGATGCCGCGCCGGTCCCGGCGCGCGAGCCGCGCGAGCGCCGCCTGGTGGCCGTCGTTGTTGAAGCCGAGCCGGTTGATGACGGCGCGGTCGGCGGCGAGCCGGAACACGCGGGGCCGCGGGTTGCCGGCCTGCGGGAGCGGCGTCGTCGTGCCGATCTCTGCGAAGCCGCAGCCGAGGCCGAGCACGGCGTCGGCGACGCGCGCGTTCTTGTCGAAGCCTGCCGCGATGCCGACCGGGTTGGGGAATCTCAGGCCCCAGAGATCGATCGCGAGCGCAGCATCGTCGGCGCCGGCCGGGCGCGGATAAAGGCCGATCTCCAGTGACTTGAGGGTCAGCTCGTGCGCGTCCTCGGGCTCGAGCGCAAACAGCATCGGCCGGGCAAGGTCGAACAGCGCCGTCAACATCCATCGAGGTCCTTGGGCAATGCGGGGGCGCCGTCCTCGCCTGCGGCGAGAGACTTTGTCCAGAGCACGGCGGCCGTCGGCAGCGGGCCATAGAGGTGCGGAAAGAGCTCGCCGCCGCGGGACCGCTCCCATTTGAGCGCTTCTCCCAGCCCCTCCGCGTCGAACGCGACGAGCATGAGGCCTGTCGCGCCGGAAAAGTGCTGTTCCACCGTGCCTCTGACTTGGCGGCCTAGGGACAGGTGGATGAATCCATCGCGCCGGTCGGCGGGCGAGCCCAGATAAGCCCCCGCGCGGCACGCCTCGGCCCACGCGCGCTCGTCGACGATCTTGAATACTATACGGATCATTCCGGCTGATTTCCGCGGCCATGCGGACCCCGTCCCCGGGGCGGCGTCTCTCCGGCGGCTGCATCGGCGCAATAGTAGCAGGGCCGGGCAGGCGGCGCATCAAATTCGTCCTCGATGCTCATCCA
>Ga0209431_10002473_pt1 | contig 14996 bp, 13 predicted proteins | sample RifCSP13_3_FD_184021 | JGI IMG/M metagenome (GOLD analysis project Ga0209431, IMG submission 184021) | Soil microbial communities from Rifle, Colorado - Rifle CSP2_sed 13_3 (SPAdes) (version 2) | ecosystem: Environmental > Terrestrial > Deep subsurface > Rock core/Sediment | place: Rifle...
ATTCCACCCCCAAAAGTAGTCGTCCCCTAATCATTTCCTTTGCCTTGGCCAACTCCTTATCCGGTACCAGCTGGGCTTTAAGCCGTGCAAGTTCCTCCATTGTGATCTTTAAAGCCTCGGTAAACTTCTTGCTGTTTACTCCCGCCCGAACCATCACAATCCCGGTATCGGAAAATTCATAAGATCCCGCCCCGACATAGTAGGCCAAGCCCCGTTTCTCCCGAATCTCCTCAAAAAGGCGGCTGCTCATTCCCCCGCCCAAAACCGTGGTTAAAAGCTCCAAGGCCGCCCGCTTGGGGTGGGAGCGAGAGTAGCTTTTAACCCCTAGAATGTAGTGAGTTTGGTCGGTCGAGCGCTTCTCAATCAAAACCTCGGCTTGTTTTTGCTCATAGGTAAAGGGCAAGGGGCTTTCGGTTTCGCGCTTGGGCAAGGCCACTAAAAGATTGCGGGCCTCATCAAGAGTCCCTTTCTTCGAGAGGTTTCCGGCAATAATTGCTACCAGCCTCGGCGAGCGGTACCAAGAATCAATGTAAGAGAGGAAGTCCGCCTGCTGCATTCCTTTGATGGTTTCCTCGGTTCCGGTAATGAGGCGGCCGAGGGGGTGATTGGGAAAGACCTGACCCATGGACAAGTGTTCCACCCAGTCTTGGGGATTGTCGCGGTTCATCCGCAGCTCCTCCACAATCACCCCCTTCTCTTTCTCGATCTCCTTCGGATCAAAATTGGAGTGGAAGACCATATCCGTCAAAATATCCAGGCCCCAGCTTAAGTTTTTGGCAGCGGAGCGCACATAATAGGCGGTAATATCCTGGCCGGTAAAGGCATTGAAATCCGCTCCCATCGACTCCATCTCGGTGGCAATCACCCGGTTGTTGGGACGGCGCTTAGTTCCTTTAAAAAGCATATGCTCGGTAAAGTGGGCCACCCCTTGAGTGCGGGGTTCCTCAAAGCGGCTACCAGCACTTACCCCAATAATTACCGCTACCGAATCCAGGTGGGACATCGGTAAAGTTAAAAGCCTAACCCCGTTTTTTAAGGTTTCTTTCTTAAATTCCACGTTTAAAGTATAGCCAAAACGAAAAAATTTGTTTCAAGCCGTTTCATGCCCTATAATTGTTAGGTTATCCGCAACTACCTATAAGGAGGTATCAGATGCGGCGAGGCACGTTTACATTCGAGTTGAATTGGGGAACGATTGGGACCATCGCTATCTTAGCCGTGGTCGGGTTCATTTTGTGGAGCATTGCTCCCCTTGGAGTGATCCACGGGTTAGCGCGGCTCTTTTGGTTGCACCCGATCGGCTGGGCATTGATTATCATTGCCGGAGTTCTGTTTTTCGGGGTTGTCCAAGTAGATAGTGAGCATGGCAATGGTGTAACGAGAACCACAATTGTGGGAATCTTAGCCGTATTAGGGCTAATTTTCTATGCCTTCCTTTCGGGGGCAATCACGAATACCTACATCATTCGGGATCTGGAACCAGCCCAACTGGATGCCCTGCCAGAAACAACCGAGATCCGCTACTTGCCGATGCCGGTTGCCGAACGCTACGGCGCCAACAAAATCCAGGATCCCACCCATTCTTTGGGCGATATGGATCCGCTGGACACCGGAACTGGCACCAGCTGGGTAGCCCCACGCGTTCCAACTGGTATTTGGAACTCACTCACCGGACAAACGGACGGGTTTATGATCGTGAATTCCGATGGGAGCGTGGACACTATCCACCAGACAATGCGCTACGGGGAGGGGATGATCATCACCGACAACATTACCTGGCCGCTGTGGAAGATTCACTACACCGTGGATTTGCCGGAGTTTTACTACCTGCGGATCGATGAGGAGGTTCTCACCATTGCCCCCTACATCGCCTACCGCTTCGAGTTCCCGGTGAATGTCCCCTATTGGGGCGGCGTTTTTGTCGTTCACCCCGATGGACAAATCGAGGACCTAACTCCCCAAGCCGCGGTCGAAGATCCGCGCTTTGAAGGGCAGCGATTGTTCCCTGAGGAGTTGGCACGGCGCATCGGGGAGGCTTGGGCGTTTCGCAGCGGGATTACCAATGCTTGGTTTACCCATGTAGACCAAACCGAGGTTCCCAACATCAGTTACGAAGCCAACCAGATGCCCTATCTCCTACCCACTGCCGAGGGGCCTAAATGGTTTATCGGCATGGAGCCCTACGGCCCCGCCTACAGTATCTTTAAGGTGTTGTTTGTGGATGCCCACGACGGATCCTTGCAGCTTTACGAGCTGCCGGCCGAATCGGGAATGATTAGTCCCAATCAAGCCGGAAACTACGTCAAAGCGGCTTTCCCCACCTACAAGTGGGGCGACGAATCCGGCAACCTGGTAGCCATTGAACCCCGCCCGCTCATTAAGGCCGGTGTGCTCTATTGGCAAATGTCCATCACCACCAACTCCCACGCGGGAGTGACGGGAACCGCTCTCGTCAACGCCAAGAATACTGACGTCATCTACTTTAAGGATGAAAGCGAGCTCCAGCGGTTTATGGCCGGGACATTCTCCGGACATCAGACCGAAGGAACCGTAACCCAGAACGATGGGACAACGCCCACCAACCCAACCGGTGATTTGGGAGAAATGAGCGAAAGTGAACTTTGGGATCTTCTTCGACAAGTGATTGCAGAATTAGAATCCCGGTAAGGTAAAAAAGAAGCCAAAAGCAGAAAATGCTTTTGGCTTTTTTAATTAGTTATCTCAAACTGTCAAAATGTCCTTCAGGGAGTGTTTGTAGGAACTAGCATGGGAGCCGACAACTGCCAAGTTCATGCCAGAATCCTGAAACAACTCTCGGGCCACCTCGCGGATCTCTTTAGGAGTAACCGCCTTTAATTCACCCACCCACTCTTGGGGCGTTTTAATCTCTCCTTCGAAAAGCTCTTCGTTAAGCATCCAATCACAAAAATCGTAGGAGCTTGTGAAGTAATTTAGATATTCATCAAATATCTTATGAACGCGGTCTAAATCGTCGGCCGAGACAAGATCTTCTCTCAATTTCCGCAATTCCGCCAAGACAACTTTTAGTGCGGTCTTTAGATCCTTGCGATGAAGGCTCGAACTGATTTCGTAAGTCCCGCATTCTTTCCACTGATAGATACCAGTATCAAAGCCGTAGATTAGACCCCGCTTATCCCGAAGCTCCAGTGAAAGGGGTGAACCCCAGCCTGAAGCTAAGACCGCATCCAAAACCGCAAGCGCTGCTATTTTTGGGTGACGGTGCGGGTAAGCCCGGAAACCTAAATTGAAGTAAACCTGCTTCCCATCCCAATACTTTGCCGCTAAGCGCGGTTTAGCTTGGCGGCTACGGTAGTTTGCCTTAGGAAGGTGGAAAGTATTCTGCGGAATGCCATTTAGGTATTTTCGCAGCTTCCGTAGCGTAGCACCCGAAAAGTTACCGGCCACCGAAACTATGATGTTGTTAGTTTGCCGGTAGTAATGGTGATGAAAATTAAGCAAGTTTCTTATCGTAATTTCCGGAATGGAGCGACTGTTGCCAACAACCGGCCAACCCAAGGGGTGGTTTGCCCCGTAGATGAGTTGCGATTGAAGATTGTCCAATACGTCAGTCGGATCATCGAGATAATCCCGGTGTTCGGCTAAAACAACCCCGCGTTCAAGCTTGAGCTCATTAGTGCGGTACCGGGGATAAAAGAAGATATCAAGAACTATCTCCAGTGCTCGGTCGATACCGCTTGGTGAAGAGAAAATCTCATAACTGGTGATGTCGCGGTCGGTGTAAGCATTAAAGTCGGCACCCGTGGAAACAAAGGCTTTCGCAATCGCCACGGGACTGGGAAAGTTTCGTGATCCCTTAAAAGCCATATGCTCAACAAAATGAGCAAGTCCTTTGTAGCGGCGCCATTCATTCCGAGTACCTGCACCAACGGCAACTTGAGCGCAGACTGTCTTGCGTTTTGGTAAGTGACAAGACAAAAGGCGAATACCATTTTGCAAAACTTCTTTGCGGAATTTCATCTCTCCTCCTCACTAATTAAGATTTGGGATTAGGATAACAGAGAAATTATCTCGTGTAAATGGATTAAGCTCGTCCTACGTAGTAGCCGGTTTCGGTGTTGACGGTTAAGATATCCCCCTCCTTCACAAAAAGAGGAACAGAGACCTTGTAACCGGTCTCCAAAAGGACTTCCTTATAGCCGCCCTGGCGCGTATCGCCGCGGTTGGCCGGAGGAGCTTCCACAACCTTTAGATCAACTTTTAAGGGAACATTTACGGATACAGGCTCATTTTCGAAAAGAGAAATGGTCACCTCTGCTCCTTCCTTTAGGAAATTCTTCACCCACTCTCCCAATTTAGCCGGAATTACAAATTGTTCAAAGGTATTTGGGTCCATAAAATTAAGGTTTTGGGGATCTGAGTATAAATATTGTGCTTTCTTGACATCGACCTCACCCTCCTCAACGCGAGCCCCGGAATTGAAGCCTTTTTCAAAAATTGAGCCGGATTTAAGATCTTTAACCTTTACCTTAATGGTGGCATTCCCCCGCCCTACTTTAACGTGCTGGTATTCCAAAACCACATAGGGTCGGTTTGCCTCCACAAAGATGGCTCCTTTTCGAAGTTCCGTAACATTAAGCATTGCCATCCCATTATCCCTGCCCATACCTAAATTGGCAAGTTCCCGGATGGTAAAATTAAGGATAAGCCGAGGTGGCGGAATGGTAGACGCGCTCGCCTCAAGAGCGAGTGAGGGCAACCTCATGGGGGTTCGACTCCCCCCTTCGGCACCAAATTAAATAATCGCCAAAAGTACAATCCCCAAAATAATCGAGATGGCTCCCAACATTTGATGCCAAGCAATTCTCTCCTTAAAGAAAACAAAAACCAAAGCCAGAGTAACTAAAGGATAGGCAGCGGAAACGGGCGTAACAATCGAGGGAATCGAAACCTGCAAACCAAAACTAAAGAGCGAAACACCAATCAGATGGGCAGCCGCTAACGAAAAAACCAATTTGTTAAATCCTTTTCCGAGAAGCGGTCTCCATCCCATACGCAACCCATAAAAAAGATAAAGAAATAAAAGACCGAAAGGAAATTGGTAAAAAGTAGTCATCACCCAACCAATTTCCGCAACCACTTGATCTAAAAATGGGACAGCTACGCCAAACATCAAAGCTGCAAAAAGGGCATAAAGCACTCCTGATTTACTAACAACCTTAACTCCTTTATTGATATTTAGTGAAGTTAGGAATATCCCAAGAATAATTAAACCAATCGCGACATACTGGTAGAAGACTAGAATCTCATTGAAAAACAAGATCGCTAAAATAACCGTTGCCAATGGATAAGTAGCGGTTAATGGGACGGCAATACTAGTAGGACCAATTTCTAAGGATTTATAGAAGAAAAGATAACCGAAAACCAAGATAAGAGAGTAGGCCGCAATTTTAAAAAGTAAGAGAGGAGTAAAGGTTGGGTTAAACTGCCAAATCACAAGAGGCAATAAAAGCAACCCTTCAATTATCCAAGCCCGAAAGAGGGTCGAAATGGGAGAATCTTGCTGAGTGGATTTGGCAGCAAAGAAATCCGATAAACCAAAACCAAACATTGTGCCTAATCCGGTTAAAACACCTGGTAAAACGTTGCCCATAAATCAAATTTTAACAGGAAAAATTGAATGTGTTTCTTAAAAAGAATCCCCTCTGGCAACTCAAGTTGCTGAGGGGATTTTATTTTGCAAAGAATCGACTGCTAGGGAAGCAACCGATTGGAGTCAAGACCATATTTTCGACAAGCACGCTTAAAGTCCTGCTTAAAGGCGCTGTCAATGATATCGGCCCATTTTCCCTTGCTATCTTTCAGCCAGTGGGCAGTACTGAGAAGAAAGGCGCGAGCATCATCTCTGGAAATCTCCCCCGCCTCCGGGCTGTAAAGGAGACGCCCTAGATTGACCGGTCGGCATTTGAAGCAGGATCCGCACTGTGAATCATAAAGCTTCAGAGTAGGTGCCAAACCTCCTTGGCCATTTTCCCCGTTCCAGTGTTTCCTCAACGCACCTTTACGGTAAGGAACAGAAAAACAGTTGCAGACCAAAGGCATCCAAGCGGGGCGGTGAAGGTAAAGATCCTTAACCGGATGGTAGTTCTTCTGGTAGCGCCAAGTTACTTTAACCGGAACCCGCAGCTGCCTCAGCGCATAGTTGAAGAAAGCAAAGCTCTCTGCCCCCGATGTAAAGTGGGATTTTGAATCGCCTGCCAATCGTCCTTCGGTAATGATTTTATTGGCCCCGAAATCAAGCGCGTAAGGAACTAAAAGACCAGTTAAAAAGATATCGCGGGAGCGCATCACCGTGTGTCCCCAATTGCGGGAGCTGTTCATCAGATCTAAAACCTCGAGCTGGAATCCCAATTCTCGGCTTTGCCGCTTCACGTACTCATCTTCCTGGCTCTGTTGGCCTTGATTAAGGCCACGGATGTGGACCGCTAAGACGTTCTCTTTCCCATACCGCTCCTGCATCCACCAAATGTTCCACATCGAGTCTTTACCGCCCGAATAGGCAACCACAGCTTTTTTACCAGTAGTAATTGGAAAGGTACCAAAGCTATAAGAACCTTCAGAAGTTTTGAACTCCGGCGGATTTTTCCCACAGGAACCATACATTTTTCCAATCAGGTAATCAAAAAATGGGTGGACCACAAAATCCGTTTCAACCTGATTCGGAAAATAAGGGGCCAAAAGATGCATCAATCCCAGTTGAGAAAAAATAAATTGTGATAGGTAGTAACGGGAGTAGCCGGGACTGCGAACTTGGAGGCGCTCCTGGCGCTCGGGACCTGCCATCACCAATTCAAAATCGTCAACCAGACTAACTTTGAGCGATTTCATTGATCTTCTCCTTTCAAATTAAATTTTCAAGCTTATTATAAGTCCTGAAATCTTTTAAACAAGAGGGGGTTAGCGGGAAGCCTTAACCCAAACATCCCAAGCGTCCTTAGGTTGTCCGTCTTCACCAAAAAGAGACATCGTCCCAAACGGCTCGGTCTTAGCTTGCTGATAGAGGTGGAGCCAGATCGCCAGCTGAGGATCAAGACCCTCTGTTAGTTCAAAGAATCTGGCTATAAACCGCGCCTGCTCCCCTTCGCTCGATTCCCAGCCCGTAATCCCCCGTCCGCTGAACCAGCCCATTTCCGTAAAAGCCACCGGTTTTTCCGTGTGGGACTTAATCCGGGAATAGTAATCGTTTGGGATGTCCCGGGGATCTTTGTAAATCAAACCCGGATAAGTGGTAAAAGCGACCAAATCCGCTTTGGGAAACTTAGCCAAAAGATCCCAGTTTTCTTTCGCTAAATCATTAGTTCCCCCAAATAACCCGCCCAACAAGCCCTGCAAACGCTCATACTGGAAGGTTGTAAAGATAATGGTATGGGGCGAAACCGCTTTAACGGCGTCATAAACCTCGTTAAAAAGGGCGGCGAATTGGTCAAATTGATCCGGTTGGGCGCGGTAAAAGGTGTCGATCTCTACCCCTATCCCAAAATAGGGCGGCTGATACTTTTGGGCAAAGGCAACAGCCGCATCCCGGTATGCAGTTTTATTAGCACTGCTTAATGGGCGCAGCAGTTTACCGCTTTCTTGGTTAAAGAAGTTTACTTCAATTACCGGAACTAGGAGATTGCGCTGCGCCAGTTCAGCTACCACCGAGGAGATCTTCCCCGGTCTGTTGAAATCGATCCAATCCCCACCCGAGCGGACGGCCTCCCCCGCCTCAACGGCTTTTTCCCAAAAATCGTTGATATCCGCAACCGAAGTTAAACTTTTGGGAGAATAACTAACCCCTTTGCGAAACCCGATCTCAAACTGGGAAGTAGGCTCTTTTTGAGAGAGTTGGCTGATAATGGAAACTAAAACAACCGCAAAAAGCCCGAACGCTAAAAAAGCAATAAGTAAAAGGAGCTTTTTCACTTACTCAAAGTTAGCAGAATAAGGTTATAATAAGAAACGAAAAATCAATTTAAAAGGAGGAGAGCGATGACTGCGGTCAAAAAATTTGTGGCCGGTAAATTTGTTTGGAGAAACGGAAAATTGGAAGAAGTTGATCCGAAAGAGGCCATCAGCCTGCCAGTTCTTTCCCAGGCGCTGGATTACTCCCGAACAGCAATTTCGGGGATTCGGATTACCCCACACTTTAAGGATGGAGAAACTCTTCTAATCTTTTGCCTGGAAGACCATCTACAAAGACTGCTGGACAGCTGCCAAAAGCTTGGCTTTGAGCCAAGGGCTACCTTTACCGATCTGTACTCTGCAGCAATTGAGGTGGTCAGCCACAACTGGGATGTACTTAAGAGCGGCGGCTACATGCGGGCGGTTGCTTATGATCCTCGCTCTCTAGTGTCTCCTCAAACCCAAGGACCGGTGGAGATTGTTGTTTTTGCCGGGCAGTTTGGCGAGTATCTCCCGTCCGGTGATTTGCGCCTAACCTTTGATGAAATCCTGCGCACGGGGAATCAAGGTGCGGCCAAAGCCGCCGCCAACTATCTCGGGTTTGCTCAGGCCAAGCGTCGCGCCCAAATTCTTAAGGTCGAAGATGTAATCGGGATAACCACTGGGCTTCTAGGCCGGTTGGTTATCGGCGAAGGCACCACCAGCAACCTTTTTCTGGTAATCGACGGGAAGATATTAACTGCTCCCTTAGAAGCCGGGGTTTTGGCCGGAGTCACCCGGGCCCGCGTTATTCAAATCGCCCGCGATTTGGACTACCAAGTCGAGGAAAAAGAAAACGTCGGGGTTTCAATGGTTCCCCTTGCCCAGGAGATCTTTTTAACCGGTACCGCCAGCTATGTGGCCTCAGCAACCCATTTGGGAATCCATCCGCTGGAAACGGCCGTTGGCCAAGAGATCAACCAGGTTCTGAGGAAAGCCATGGCCGGTAAAATTCTGCAGTATCAGGAATGGAATACTCCCGTTGAAATTACAAAGTAAAGTTTTGGTTTTTAAAGCCGTCTAAGGAAACTTGGGCGGTTTTTTCTTCAAACCCCGCTATAATAAAAAAATGGAATTAAATCTGCAGGCAAAATTTAAACCAACTGGGGACCAGCCGCAAGCGATCGAAAAATTAACCAATGGGATAAAAGCAGGCCTTAGAGATCAAGTTTTGCTGGGAGTTACCGGATCGGGGAAGACCTTTTCAGTTGCAAATGTTATTCAAAATCTTCAGATTCCCACTCTTATTATTTCTCACAACAAGACCCTCGCCGGGCAGCTTTACCAAGAAATGAGGGAATTCTTTCCTCAGAACGCCGTTTCCTACTTTGTTTCTTACTATGACTACTACCAGCCCGAAGCCTATATCCCCCAAACTGATACTTATATCGAGAAAGAAGCCGATATCAACTCTCTAATTGAGAAACTGCGCCTTCAAACCACCGCCAACATCATGACCCGAAAAGATGTAATTGTGGTGGCCTCGGTCTCCTGTATCTACAACATTGGCTCTCCTCTAGAGTGGGGACAATTTGTGCTGGATTTAAAGGTCGGGGAAAAGGAAAGCTGGAAAGAATTAGCGGCACGCCTAGTCGAACTCCAATACGAACGCAACGAATTTGAGTTCAGCCGCGGTACCTTCCGCGTCCGCGGTGAATCCGTGGATGTTTATCCCGCCTATGAGGATCTGGCCTACCGGTTGGAAATAAAGGACGGAAAGATTAAAGAAATCGGATCTTTCAACCCAGTTTCCGGACAAAAAGTGAAAAACTCCTCTCCCCTTACCCAACTCCTGCTCTACCCCGCTAAGCAATATCTCACCTCCCCTCAAGCATTTTCCGCGGCCGAACCACAAATCCGATCCGACTTGGAAAGAGAAGTTAAAGCTCTCCAAAAAAACGGCCGGAATACCGAAGCGGAACGATTAAACCGGAGAGTCAATTACGACTTGGAGATGATGAAGGAAATGGGTTATGTTTCGGGAATTGAGAACTATTCCCGCTATTTCGACGGACGGAAGCCCGGCGACCCGCCCAATGCCCTTTTAAACTACTTTAAAGAGGCCTACGGAGATAATTTCCTGGTCGTAATTGATGAAAGCCACATCACGGTTCCCCAGATTAGAGGGATGTATAACGGGGATCAGTCCCGCAAGGGCACTTTGGTGGAATTTGGATTCCGTTTAAAAGCGGCAATGGACAACCGTCCCCTAAAATTTGAAGAGTTCTATTCCCAAGTCCCCCAGACCATCTACACCTCCGCCACCCCTGATGAATGGGAATTAGAAAAATCCAAAGGCGTAGTGGCTGAGCAGCTGGTCAGACCCACCGGGATTGTGGACCCAGCAATTGAAGTTCGACCCGCTAAAAATGAGGTGGCGGATTTAATTTTGGAAATTGAGCAACACGCCAAAAGAAAGGAAAGAGTTTTGGTTACAACCTTAACCAAGCGCACCGCCGAGGACTTGTCCGATTATCTTAAGGAAAAGAACATCAAAGCTTCCTACCTCCACTCGGATGTGGCGACTCTGGAGCGAAGCGATGTCTTAGATAACCTAAGAAAAGGCGATTTTGATGTTTTGATCGGCGTCAATCTTCTTCGGGAAGGACTAGACTTACCGGAAGTGACCCTCGTTGCCATCCTGGATGCCGATAAGGAGGGTTTCCTTAGGTCCAAGACCTCTCTCATCCAAACCATGGGAAGGGCCGCGAGAAACATCCAGGGACATGTCCTGCTTTATGCCGATTCCCCCACCGGCTCGATGAAAGCGGCGATGGCCGAGATTGGCCGCCGGCGCGACTACCAGCTCGCTTACAACCAAAAGCACAAAATTACCCCTCAAACCATCCAGAAAGCAATCCGGGGGAGGATTATTGAGGAAGAGCCCCAAGATATCTTAAACATCGAAAAATCAAAAGCCGGGCAAACTGAGAAATTCCTTGAGGAGATCAAGCCCCAAGCCTTAACTCCCTATGACAAAACTCGGATCATTAAACGGCTGGAGCGGGAAATGAAAAGATCAGCTGATGATCTTAACTTCGAATTGGCGATTAAGATCAGAAACAAAGTAAGAGAAATAAAATAAAAAAACCGGAGTTGGCGATAAGCGCAAACTCCGGATTAAACTAATCAAAAACCATAGATCCAATCAAAGAAACACAACCCCAAACTAGTAAAGCAATTGCAAAAACCCCTGTCCAGATACCATCCAACGGCAATTTGGTCACCGAAATTGGTTCCGAACTTGAAATGTTGAGCGCAGCAGAACCTGATTCAAAGACCCATTTTCCACCAGACACTTGCTGCGGCCCAAAGGTGAAGTAGGTATCCAATTCCGATCCCAAAGGCGGCTGGGAAGGCATGCCGACGATCAGCTCGTTTGCCTGACGCAGGACAAAGAAGTCGGGGGATCCCGCCTGGACGGTAGCGGTTTCAGCGTCAATGACGATCGTCTGAAGACCAGAAATCGAAATCTCGGTACCGGTATAGGTCTGAGCAGAAGAAACATCGTTACCGATAGTGATGGCGAAAAAGAATACGAGCACAGTCCAAATCCAAAACAAGCCCCATTTTATATCTGAGTCCATCTCGTTTCTCCTTTTTAGTTGAAGTCATTCGAATTAGCCAGCGCAATTACCACTAGCCAAATGAGAAAACCAAAAATGGTAATCAAAAGAGCATCAGAAAATTTACCCGGCTCGCGAACATCGATTACATCTTCGCTGGAAATGTAAACTGTGGGGTTGCCTTCTTTAAGGTCCCAATTCCCGCCGGAGATCTCCTGCGGCCCAAAGGTATAGTAGGAATCGTGTTCCCAACCTAAGGGACGAGGAGATAACTCCCCATAGATAACTGCGCCGCTATTGGCATTGCGAAGAACAAAGAATTCCGAGGAAGCTGCCGAAAAAGTTACCGTCTTAGCATCGATTGAGATCCGATCCCGCCTGACGTCGAAATTGAGTTCGTTGCCGGTGTGAACCAGATCTTTGCTAGCTAAATTTCCAAGGAAAGCAACTGCAAGAACAACAACCAAAGTCCAAACCCAGAAAGCTTTCCAGCCATCGCTCATTACAATCTCCTCTCACTTTTTAGTTTCTAAAGTACTTCGAAATAAGAATATCACTAAAAATTAAGAAATCAATTAACTATAAGATATGGGGGGATTAGTAAAGCTTTTGAATTCCCTGGATGTCTCCCGTATTAAGATTCTGCTTTTTGGTCTCGCCTTCCGTTCCATACCCATACATCGTTTCCTCCTGACAGCTGGTTTCATAAAGGTCCGCCAAACCGGCGCTGTGGCCTAGCTCATGGGTAGCGATATTCCGCAGGTCCATTAAGGAGGGGTTGGTCCCCGCATCACCCCAGGAGAAATTCTCATTAAAGAGCATATCCCATTCAAGAAGTTCCCGGGTTTGGGGTGCTCCATAAAAATAGCCCCAAACATTGGTAACGGCGATCACCCCGTTATCTTCGTAAGATCCAAAAGAAACGGAATTAACCCCATCGAAAGAACCATCGTTATAGCTTACGCTGTAGTCCACAAATCCCGGGCCAAAAATGTTACCCCCGTAACTTTCCCACTCGGAAACACCCGCGTTCACAGACGTTTCCACAAAATCCGCCCCCATCCCATCTAAGTTAAAAGGATTGATCAGGTATTCCTCGGCGCTCCTCCACTTGGCGCCATTGGCCAAAAATCCATAGCACTTGGTCCCACCCTTGCCGCTACCCGGTTGAGAAGGCCTTGCCAAACCTTTTTTGTAGTGGATAAAAGTAATCTTGGAGATCGGTCCCCGTTTGGCTGAAGCAGCCACGGCCGGAAAGGCCCAAACGGCAACCAGAGCCAAGATTAAAGTAATTGCTAAAAGACGAAAAGATAAACGCACAATAGGTGCAAGTATAACTAAATCGAAAAGATAAATTCAACAAAAAAACCGGAGTTGGCGTTAAACGCAAACTCCGGATTAAGTTAAATCATAGTTGCAAAGAGTAGAATCCCAACAATCCAAACGAGAAATGCCACGAAACCATAAATAAGCCATTCTCCGGCGTAGTTAGGAATCAACCGTACAGTTACGAGCTCATCGCTGGTGACGCGTAGATCGACCGTGTCAACCAGAACGCCCCACCACTCACCGTCACCAGAAACATCCTGTTTAACGTAGAAGTAATTACCGCTCTCCCAATCGGCAGGCGGTTGGGAAGGAAGCCCTATCAAAAATTCTTGCCCATTGCGGAAAACAAAAAAATGGTCTGAAGAAACCTCTACAGTGGCCGGATCTTCGATCGCAAAATAGTGATACCCATCTAAAGTAGCTGAATCGAAAGTGATCTCCGTTCCATTGTAAACCTGATCTTTAATGTAGGTATTGCCAGCAACGTAAACCCCAAAGATGATCATAACGGTCCACAACACCAAAAGCGTCCTTAAAGCCGTTGCGGCTAAATCCTTTCTCTTCGACAAAACACACCTCCGTTTTTAAAGTTCTTGAACTGGATTTGATTATACCTCAGGTAAATTTCTAAATTAACTTAAGAGTTGATTGCAAGGGAAGTTTCTTGGGCAATTTCCCCCATTTCATCGGTTGGGGTAACGGCAATTCTCACTTTGGATCTCTCCTGGTTAATAAAGCCAGACTTGCTAACTGTCTCCTTATTTCTCTTCTCATCGAGAACAATTCCCATACTTTCCAAACCAGCACAAATCCGCTCTCTCATAATCCAAGAACGCTCGCCGATAGTGGCGGTAAAGATGAGCACGTCTAAGCCGCCCATTTCCGCACTGTAGGCCCCAATATACTTTTTAACTTGGGTGGCAAAGGAATCCAGTGCCAGCTTCGCTCCTTCATCCCCCTCCCTCTCCAGCGCAATCAGTTCCCGCACATCGTTGGTTTTCCCGCTTAACCCCAAAAGCCCGCACTTTTTGTTGAAAAAATCTTCCAATTCCAACGGCTTCATTCCGGATTTTTCCAAAAGGTAAAGCACCGCTCCAGCATCAATGGTGCCCACCCGCGTTCCCATAACCAAACCCTCCAAGGGGGTAAAACCCATCGAGGTATCAAAGCTCTTCCCATCCTTAACGGCGGTAATGGTGGAACCCGATCCTAGGTGGCAGATAATGATTTTTCCGGGGAGGGTCATCTGCTCCTTAAATTTGCGAAGAACCGAGCTCATCGAAATCCCATGGTAGCCCCAGCGGTAAATCTCAAATTTCTCCGCCGTTTCCTTGGGCAAGCTGTAGCGGCGGGCGGAATCCGGCATATTGGCGTGAAAAGCGCTGTCGGAAACGATAATGACTGGGGTATCCGGTAAAAGTTTCTTTAATTGCCTAATTTCCGCAATCACCGGGGTGATGTGAAGCGGGGCCTGCAGCTTTGCCTCTTCCAGCTTGGCCAGACACGCCGCATCGAGCGGATGGTTATTTTTAAAATGCTCCCCCGGCGCCACCACCCGCAAACCCACGCCGGTCAAACCCTGGGGACCAGTAATCAGATTCTTCTCAACAAGGAATTTGAAAATAAAGGCAACCGCGTTCTCGTAATCGTCTTGAGAAGTGGCCCGCTTTTCCTCCTGGCTCCCATAAGTTAAAGTCGCAACCAGACCCTCTCCCTCATCATCCTTTTCTAGATGCGCTTTAAAAACAGGAACTCCGGCACTAAACAGGGCATATTTTTTCGATGCGCTGCCGTTATTGACAATTAAGAGCTTTTCCATTGCCAGTTTTCGATCTCCTGAGGGTCGACCCCGTTCTCCTTGATGAACTCACGGTGCTCGGTGAGCCTGTTTTGGTATTTCTCCTCTAAGGCCTTGGCTTGAGACTTATCAACATCTCCCAGCGCTCCTAAGGTCCGGTAGGCCTCCATTACCAGGTGATAGCGGCTGGTTTCGTTCCGGACCTGCATATCAAAAGGGGTAGTGGTGGAACCGGACTCAATATAGCCGTGAACCGAGAAGCGACCGGTATTCTCATGATAATCAAACAAAAGCTCCTTTAACGTTTGGGGGTAGCCGTGGAAGTTAAAGATCACCGGCTT
>Ga0209431_10002475_pt1 | contig 14994 bp, 15 predicted proteins | sample RifCSP13_3_FD_184021 | JGI IMG/M metagenome (GOLD analysis project Ga0209431, IMG submission 184021) | Soil microbial communities from Rifle, Colorado - Rifle CSP2_sed 13_3 (SPAdes) (version 2) | ecosystem: Environmental > Terrestrial > Deep subsurface > Rock core/Sediment | place: Rifle...
CTGCACTCATGTCGCAGAATGACCCACAACGGACTCTTACAATGTGCCGAGTTGAAAATCCTGAGTTACTACGACTGGCCCAAAGCGTTCCGGCTGAATTCGGTAAAAGCGGTGCCGCCGGGCGAAGGCGCTACCCGCCCAACGAAACCAGAAAAGCCCGCGTCTTCTCCCAGGCGCCATGGTCGAACAAATCGTCATGGGTGCCCTGGGGAAACAATTCGATCCGCTTTGGCTCGTTGGCGGCGCGGTAGACCCGCCAGCCCATTTCTACGGGGATCACCGCATCCTGCTCGCCGTGCAGGACGAGAACTGGGGCCGTGACGGAGCGGATATTGCGCTCGTTGTTGTATGTGTCGGTAATCAACAAGCCGAGGGGAAGCCAGAAATAGGTCGTTCGCGCCACATCGACCGTCGAGGTGAGCGGCGCTTCCAGCACCACCACGGCAACCGGCCTTTCCGCCGCCAGCCGCACCGCCTGGCCCGAACCCAGCGACTCGCCATAGGCAACGATTCTGCTTGCCGGCACCCCGAGCCCGGTCAGATGATCGTAGGCGGCGATCGCGTCCGCGACATTGTTCTCTTCCGTAGGCCTTCCGCCAGAGCCGCCATAGCCGCGGTTGTTGAGGTAGAAAACGCCGAAACCGTTCTCGCGAATCGTTTCGATTCTCGGTGCACGATTGGCGGCGTTGGCCGCGTTGCCGTGGAAATAAAGGATGGTTGGCTTGTCTTCCCTCGCCGGCGCATGCCAGGCAACCAGCGTGACGCCATCGGCGATCACGATCTCGATCTCCTTGACGCCATCCAGGCCGGCCTCCGCCGGCCCGACGCGGGTCGGATCGGGGAAATACATGAACAGGCGATTGCCGAAATAGGCCGCCATGCAAATCACAGCATAGACCGCGACGAGCCACGGAATGAACTCCATGATGTCCTGCTTGAAGCCTGTCCACATCGCCATCGCCGACCAGGCCTCTTTTTGTGCGTTCACCGAATCTTCAAATCCCGAACAACGGTCAGCTTAGGACCAGAGAGATCTCTGCCATGTGGTATGAGGATGATAATGTTCGCCTTGCAATCCGTGGTCTCTATGGAGCTATGCGCTCACTTTCGCCAAAGAGCCGAGCAGAATTTAAGCACGCTGCCCGCGTGCAAGTGCGGCGTTTGATACTGAGAAGGCGCCTCGAGGCCGCAAAATTGCTGCGTGTGATGACGGCGACGGTGGATCCCCAGCTTCGAGGTGACTAGGTCTACTGCACCGATTCCGAAGGCTTCGAAAATTCCCATCGGCAGAGCTTGAGGTGATCGGCGATTGTCTGGACAATCGAGAATCGATCCTCTTCCGTCAACGGCTTCCGAAAACCAGGAATCGTCACCTTCTTCAGCGCGAAAGCGGTGTCGAAGGTGGGCTGCTCTTCGGGGGGTCCAGCGGCCATGATCACTTCCCTTGTGAGGCGCTTAACCGGACGGCAACGGGCCTAGCGCTACTACTTGGGGCCGTCTTATGTTCTGCGTAGACGGTGAACTAAGGGAAGCGGCCTCAGTGGCCGCGCGAAATTGGAGGCAACAATCGCCTACTCTGCTCCACCTGCTGGCAATCACTCTATCGAACAGACGGGAGCTCGAGTAACGCGAGTTCGAGGCTCTTGACGAGCTGCGCCATGAACGAGAAATCAAGCGTGTCGATACTATCGCTGGGAAGGTGGTAGTTGGGATTACGGAAGAAGGCCGTGTCGGTGACCATGAGCGCCGGCCAACCGACGTCCCAGAATGAGGCGTGATCGCTCAAGCGCGTCGCCGGCAAAATCCATCCGTTGAAGGGTAGGAAAAGCGATTCTACCGGGAGGTTCCCGTTGTTGCGGAATCCCTTCAGAGCCGCACGTCCGAATCGTCGCGAACGCCAGTTTCCGACCACGCCGATGAAGTTGCCTTGGGCCGGATAACCGGGCCAGCGGGAGACAAATGGATAGTGCTGGCGGGGCGACGTATAGCCGACCATCTCTAGGATGAGCGCACCGAGCACGCAGTCGCCCTTGCTCCGGCAGGCACGCACGAAGACGCGACTGCCTTGATGGCCTGTCCAAAACGCCGGCGGCTCCTCAAGCGTGAAGGCAACAAAGCGAACGGGCGCCCTCAGATTGGCTCCCGGCAGGCGCCGGGCCAGCTCTAACATGACCGCCACGGCGCTCGCATTGTCATCGGCACCCGGCGTTGTCGCGACGGTGTCGTAATGCGCGCCAACAACATAATAGGCAGATGCTCCAGTGGTGATTGGAATCGTGGCGAGCAAATTGACCACCCGCTGGCCGTAGTATTCATAGGGCTGCTCTGTCACCGAGAGCCCCGCATCTTCGAAAGCAGATTGGATATAGGCCGCTGCGCGCGTTAGGCTGTCACCGGCAAATGGCGTGCGCGGACCAATGTCACTGGCGAGAGCCTTGACATGTCCACGCAAGGCTTTGCGAAGGACCTTTATTTCACGATTGACCAATTGGACTCCGTGTGGAGAGCCGGTCGAGACTCCCTAGCTCGGCTTTTCCTAACACCCATTGCACCATGGCGTTGAACCCCGGCGAAGACGTCATCTTCTTCCAAGCGACAGCGTTTCTCCCGGCGCGCGTGTTCGTACCAAGGAGTGTTTCCTAATCTGGGCGATTTCATTCGGGTGCAACTGCCGGAGAGCCGAGCGACCGCTTCACCGCGGCACCTTCTCCAGCGCGAGATCCGGCTCCCCGCAAAACACGAGCATCCTCGCGCGCACCGCATCGCGCAGGCGGACAGCGGCGCTGAAGTCGCTTCCATCAGCCCGCACCGCTTTCCCGATGTGCACACTTATTTGGCTCGGCCGGGGAAACCACTGTCCGCCGCGAAAAGCCGACCGCGTGCCGCTGATCACGATGGGCACCACCGGAATGCCGGCCTCCATGGCAACAAGGAAAGATCCGAGATAAAATCCGATGAGGCCGGGCATCCGGGTCAACGTACCTTCCGGAAACGAAACGATGCGCTCCCCGGACAGCGATGCCTCGAGCACGTTGCGCGTGTCGTCAATGCCGCCTTTTACGTCGGTTCTGCGCACGAACAGAGTGCCGATGCGGCGGAGGAATGGACCGGCTATCCGCTGACCCGCCAGCTCTTCCTTGGCAACAAAGGAGAGCGGACCCGGGATCACCGCCGATAACACTACAGGATCCAGATAGCTGGAATGGTTGACGGCGAGCAGCACGCTGCGCGCAGGGATCGGCTCTTCCACGTCGAGCTTGGGCGACAGCCCCGTAAGCCACAAAAAGGTGCGCGCCCCGTAGTGGATCGCCTGGTGTCGCCAACCCCGGCTCGGCAGGAGGAGAACGACGGACCAGACCATGCCGGCGCCCGCGACCAGCAGCGCCCACCAGTAGCATGCGTAGACGAGGTCGAAGATCCTACGCCGAAGACGACGGGCGCGATGGCCAAACCCGGACAAGGAGAGCCTCGTCAGCTGCCACCACAGCGCATAGCCCTTTTCCGAAAGCGAGCCGCTCTCGTATAGCGTGCGCGCCGCAGACCGCCGTAGTTTGCCGCTGGAGGTCTTCGGTACCGTGCGAGGCGGCGCCAGCACCACCTCGTCGGGCGCGATATCGAGTTGCGTCTTCGTCACCTCGATAATCCTATTCCTCAGCGCTTCGATTTTGCTGGGATCGGTGAGACGTGTCTCAACGAGCAGCACGAGCCGCTCGGTGTCTGCGCCATCAAATGTGCTTGGAAACGCGGCAACGCACCCCTTGCGCACGCCTTCCATTCCGCCGACGAGTTCCTCCAACTCATGGGGGTAAATGTTGCGCCCAGCCTTGATAATCATGTCCTTGATGCGGCCCGTGATGAACACATCACCGCTGGCGATGTAGGCCCGGTCTCCGCTCTCCAGCCATTCGCCATCGAACAGCGCCTTGGTCTTCTCCTCATTTCGAAAGTAACCCCGCGTCGCGGACGGACCTTTGAACTGGAGTCGGCCCTCTGTTCGTTCGGGAAGCTCGACGTCGGCCTCATCGACAATCCGAACCTCATGCCCGGCGATCGGTCGGCCGCAGGCCACAAACTCGAGCGCGGTCGCATCCCCTGGCTGTGCCGTCCTCGCTCGTCCATCACGGGAAAGCGCTGAGCGCTGTACCCTGTCGACGATTGGTCCCCGCCCGACAGGAGGAAAGGTGAGGCCAACGGAGTTCTCGGCCAGGCCATAGACCGGAGCCATGGCGTTGGGCGGAAATCCGTACTTGGCAAAACGAGCGGCGAAGTGCGCGATCGTGGCAGGACTGACCGGCTCCGCTCCGTTCACCAGCATCCTGAGCGAACTGAGATCGAGACCCTCGATGTCCTCGTCGCGCACATTCTTGCAGCACAATTCGAAGGCGAAATTTGGCGCTGCCGAAAGCGTGGCCCGATGGCGGCCCATCGCGCGCAGCCATCTTCCTGGATCGGCGAGAAAGGCGAGGGGCGGCATGATGACCGTCGGCACGCCATAGTGGAGGGCGCCAAGCCAGGCGCCGATTAGCCCCATGTCATGATAAAGCGGCAGCCAGCTCACGAATACGTCCGACGAGCTCGCATCGAGCGCCTCACCCATCGCGCGAATGTTCGCCAGAAGGTTTGCGTGGGTAAGAACCACACCCTTGGGGTCGCCGGTGCTGCCCGACGTGTATTGGATCAACGCAATCGTATCCGGGCCGGCCGGGAGGGGCTGCTCGATTGCTCCCGCGCGCGACAGTGCTTCCACCGTCTCCACATGTCGCAGATCCTCGGCCAGCCCCAGCATCAGCTGGCCAACGTTACGGATTTCGGACCCGATAATGAGAAGGCTCGCGCCAGCATTCCTCAGAATGCCGGCTTGCCGCCGCAGATGATCCTCGACCTGGGCCCGCCGGAACGGGGGATAGATGGGAACGGGCACGCCCCCCGCATAGAGCACTCCAAAGAACGCCCCAAAAAACGCGGCCTCCGTAGGCAGCATGATGGCCACGCGATCGCCGGGGGCCAACCCCCGCTCGATCAACCCGGCGGCTAGGGTGCAACTCTCCCGATCGAGTTCGGCGTAGGAGATCGTCTGTTCGTCGTTCTCGCTCCGCCATAGCAGCACGTGCGGGCGATCGCCATGTAAACGTACGTGATGAGCCAGAACCCCGATGAGGGTCGCCGCGGAGAACGGCGCGACAACCTCAGGCAGCTCCATCAGCTCCGACGGCAGCGCCTCCATCGCCGCGGCGCGGTCCGGCGCTGCTGCAAGAAGCGCTTGCAGAAGGTCACGCGGCGTACTTGCATCCGCAAGCAACTGGTCAGGCAGGTGAACCTTGAACGCCCGATCGATTCGCAGCACCAGCTCGGCGCGGCCCAGGCTGTCGAGCCCCAGATCCCGGTCAAGATCGCTATCGAGCGTGACAGCGACCGTGCGTTGCATATGGGGATGCAGCTCCCAAACCAGGTCCCTCACGAGGCGGCTTAACCTTGCAGCAACCTCGGGATTGTCTTTCTCCGGACCGGTTCCAGCTGAATCGATCATTTATCAGACGCTACCGAACGCGCGGCTTGCAAATGAACGGCTCAGATGCCGGCCGCTCGAATTAGGGAACCCTAGGCGGAAGCTCGAGCAAAGCGAGTTCGAGGCTCTTGACGAGCTGCGCCATGAATACAAATCAACGGCATCGCGTCAAAGCCGGGTCGGTCGTGATCTCATCCTCATGTATGGACCGGCCGTGCGTTCGCAAGAGGCTTTTGGAGATGAAGAGGTTGGGTCTATTCGCAAGGCAGGCGTTGGGGGATCCTGATACGTTGCCGCGGAGCTAGGATGGCCAGAAGCTACATTCGTTGGTTCGAGGACATCGGCGCCGGCGACGTGGGGTCCGTTGGCGGCAAGAACGCCTCCCTCGGAGAGATGGTGCGCAATCTTGGGCTTTACGGCATCAGGGTGCCACCGGGCTTTGCCACCACCGCAGACGGTTACCGGCACTTCATTGCGGCGAACAATCTTGGACCGGTGATCGCCTCGAGTCTCGCTGAGTTCAAGGGCGGAAAAGCCTCCGTCGCGGAAGTCGGCTCGGCGCTTCGCGCCGCGGTGCTGAAGGCAGGGTGGCCGGCGGATCTTGCGGGAGCCATTTGTCAAGCCTACCGAGATCTGTCGCAGCGCTTAGGTTCGGATCAAGCCGATGTGGCGGTGCGCTCAAGCGCCACGGCGGAGGATCTCCCGCACGCGAGTTTTGCCGGTCAGCAGGAGACCTTCCTCAATGTTCGCGGCGAGGCTGCCGTGCTTGACGCGTGCCGCCGCTGCTTCGCTTCGCTCTTCACCGACCGCGCTATCAGCTATCGCGAAGCCAAGGGTTTCGAGCACCTGAAAGTGGCCCTTTCGATAGGTGTGCAGCAGATGGTGCGGTCCGACCTTGCAGGTGCAGGCGTCATCTTCTCGATAGACACCGAAACGGGTTTTGATCGCGTCGTGCTGATCAATGCCGCGTGGGGACTGGGCGAGACCGTCGTGCAAGGGACCGTCGACCCTGACGAATACCAGGTCTTCAAGCCCCTTCTCGCTGACGCCGCGCTAAAGCCGATCGTTCACAAGCGGTGCGGTGGCAAGGCGCTAAAAATGGTCTACACGCACGAAAGCGAGCAACCGACGCGCAACGTTCCAACCTCTCTCGAAGAACGCTCCGGCTTCGTTCTTACCGATGCGGAGATTTTGCAACTTGCCCACGCCGCGTGCACAATCGAGCGCCACTATGGTGGCCCGATGGATATCGAGTGGGCGAAGGACGGGAGAAGCGGGCAGCTCTTCATCGTGCAAGCGCGCCCTGAGACCGTGCAGTCGCGTGCGCAGACCGGCGTGCAGCGCACCTACAAGATCGTGCAGAAGGGCCGAAAGCTCGTCTCCGGCCTCAGCATTGGCGGTAGTGTTGCTTCTGGCCCGGTCTGCATCATTCGGGATCCCAAGAATATCGACCGATTCGTGCCAGGCGGGGTGCTGGTGACAACCACCACCAATCCCGATTGGGTGCCGGTCATGAGACGCGCCGCAGCGATCGTGACAGATCGCGGTGGGCGCACGTCCCATGCCGCCATCGTCAGCCGGGAGCTTGGAGTTCCCGCGGTTGTCGGCACAGGCGATGCCACCAAGGTGCTACACCAGGAGCAATACGTCACGGTCTCCTGCGCCGAAGGAGACGAGGGATTCGTCTATGAGGGCATCGCCGAAGTCATAATCCAAGAGATGGATGTAACGGCAATCCCGAGCACACGCACAAAGATCATGTTGAATTTGGCCAATCCCGCAGCCGCGTTTCGCTGGTGGCGGCTGCCGGCGGACGGAGTGGGGCTTGCCCGCATGGAGTTCGTGATTGCCAATCACGTCAAGGTGCACCCCATGGCGCTTGTCCATTTCGATAGACTGACGCATGGGAATGCCATGACCGCCATTGCCGAGCTCACGCGTGGTTACGAGCACAAAGCGGACTATTTCGTCGATCGGCTCTCGCTGGGGCTCGCGCGCATCGCCGCCGCGGTCTATCCGAAGCCAGCGATCGTGAGGATGAGCGATTTCAAGACCAATGAGTACGCCAATCTAATCGGCGGCGCCGAGTTTGAGCCGAAGGAGGAAAATCCAATGCTCGGCTTTCGCGGTGCCTCGCGCTACTACTCGCCGGAATATCGGGATGGGTTCGCCTTGGAATGCCGCGCAATCGGGCGTTTGAGGGAAGAGATGGGCTTCAGAAACGTCGTGGTAATGATCCCCTTCTGCCGCTCTCCCGACGAGGCCGACCGCGTGCTGAAGGTAATGGCGGAGAATGGTCTTGCGCGCGGCGAGAAGGGGCTTGAGGTCTATGTGATGTGCGAAATCCCCTCGAACGTCATTCTGGCTGCCGCTTTCGCCGAGCGCTTCGACGGCTTCTCGATCGGCTCCAACGACTTGACCCAGCTGACCCTTGGCGTTGATCGCGACTCTGAACTGCTCGCGAGCCTCTTCGACGAGCAGAACGAGGCGGTCAAATGGATGATCCATCGCGTCATTCAGGAGGCCCATAAGGCAGGTGCGAAAGTGGGGCTATGCGGGCAAGCACCGAGCGATCACCCGGAGTTTGCCGAATTCCTGGTCGAGTGCGGCATAGATTCCGTTTCAGTCGTCCCGGATAGCTTCATCTCCGTAAAGAAGCACGTCGCCGAAGCCGAATCCCGAAGAAGCTAGACGTCACCCCGCGAAAACGGACTTGGAGGAACGTATGCGGTCGGTTCTGATCACCGGAACGTCCACAGGCATCGGGCAAGCGACGGCGGTCGTTCTTGCATCGCGTGGCTGGCGCGTGTTTGCCACGATGCGAAATCTGGCAAAGAGGAAACTGCTCGAGCAGGCGCTGGAGGAGGCGGGCGTGCAAAATGGCGTCGAAATCGAGCAGCTCGATGTCGCCAGCGGAACCTCGATCCAAGCGGCGACTGCGTCGATATTGTCGCGGACTGGCAACAAACTCGATGCCGTCGTGCACAATGCCGGTGTGGGGGTCGCTGGCGCCTTGGAAGATGTGCCGGAGTCTGAGCTTCGGCGGGTGATGGAGACGAATTTCTTCGGTGTGCTCGGCTGGGACAGCCCACAAACGCGATCTATTGCGCTTCAAAATGGGCGCTTGAAGGATGGGCCGAGGCCGTCGCCTATGAGCTTGAGCCCTTTGGGATCGACGTCGTTCTCATTGAGCCTGGTCCTTATCGCACCGAGATCTGGGAAAGCACGCCACGTATTCAGCCGCCAGGTAGCCCATATCATGCATGGGTGCAGCAGGTGTTTCGTGCCGGTGATGCACATGCCGCGAGCGTGGCGCGCGATCCGAAGGAGGTGGCTCTCGTGATTGCAGGCGCGCTTGAGGCCCGGCGACCGCGGTTTCGCTATCCCGTCGGTCCTTTTGCGCGCATCAATCATTTTTTGAGGGGCAAGGTGCCAAGTCGCCTACTGCGAAGAGCAACGAAACTCTATTTGGGCCTGCCGCGAAGGTAACACGGGCCTAAAGGCGTAGTGACAGGGGCGAGTAGCTCCTGATGGTCTTGTTTGTTGAGATGGGCTGCGCCGGGGCCTAACCGTCCGGTCGGGAGTAATTCGTGAGGGGCAGCGATTGGCGACTGTTGATGGTGCACCTGTTGTGAGAGCCTGAGTGATGCTGCCAAATGACTGGAGTTGCCCCAAGAGCAGACATCTTTGAACGCCGCACTGATGTCGCAGAATGACCCAAAGCGGACGTGGCTTTGCAATTCCGAACATTGGGCGCCCTGGCACGACCTGACAAATGCGATTGGGGTCTCTCCGCATGGCGAGCCGCCTGGGTCCTGCATCTCCGCAGAAAACTGAGTGCAGCGAGCGAGTGGACCGCGCTGCGGTCTCCCAAGACTCAAGACTATAGACGGGTGAACCGAATCTCGCCTAAACTGCAACTAACAATGATTTGCATTTAGGTGGGAGCCCTGCTGGGCGTATCGAGCATGAATGAATGGTTTCGCTGGGGCGCATCGCGCCGGGGCTTATTGCGCGCGGGAGGTCTATCTCTTGTCGCTGGCGCCCTTGGCGTTGCGCGCGCCCAAGAACCCCCCTCTATCGACCACGCTCCAATCGATACCGTCCCCGCTGCCACTCCGGCCGAGCATCATGCCGGGCATGGCGGCATGATGACCGTTGGCGAAGTCGATCATGGGCGCAACGGATTCGATCCCACGGTGATGCTGAGCGACTTTGACCAAGGCAGCTCGAGCCAACTCCCGGATGGCCGCACGCTTAGGGAGTTCAGTATCCTTGCCGAGGACAAGGAAATCGAAATTGCGCCGGGCGTGATGTTCCCGGCGTGGACCTTCAATGGCCGCGTTCCGGGTCCGACGCTCAGGGTTACCGAGGGGGATCGCGTCCGCATCAACTTTGCCAACGCGGGATCCCATACGCACACCATGCATTTCCATGGCATCCATGCCGCGCGCATGGACGGCGTGCCGGGGGCGGGCGAAGCTGCGCCCGGCAACAGCTTCGTCTACGAGTTCGACGCTTTTCCCTTCGGGTGCCATCTCTATCATTGTCACTCCGTGCCGTTGAAGCGGCACATCCACAAAGGGCTCTACGGCGCTTTCATCATCGATCCCGATCCGGCACGGCATCTCGAACAGGCCGAGATCGCAGCTGCGCGGCTTTTGGGCACGCCGGAAAATGCGCGCTGGCAGGAATTTGTAATGGTGATGAACGGCTTCGACACGAATTTCGACGAGGAGAACGAGCTTTATGCCGTCAATACCGTCGCCCACGCCTATGCCAACCGGCCGATCTCGATCGATCGTAAGCGGCCGGTGCGCATCTATCTCATCAACGTATTGGAGTTTGACCCGATCAACTCCTTGCACCTGCATGCGAACTTCTTCGACTATTTCGATACCGGCACGACGCTCACGCCAACCCTGAAGACGGTGGACACGGTCATGCTGTGCCAGGCTCAGCGGGGCATTGTCGAGTTCAGCTACGCCGAGCACGAGGCCGGCCTTTACATGTTCCATGCGCACCAGTCCGAATTCGTCGAGCTCGGCTGGATGGGATTCTTCGATGTGAGAGATGCCGTGGCATGACCCGCGCAATTGTGCAAATCGGGGGACCTTTCGCTGCGCTATTGCTACTCATCGCGGCCTTCTTTGCCTATGAGCCTTTGCGCAAGCCCTTCGGCGGTACGCCGCCACCGGTCGAGGAGCTGACGGTCGAGCGCACGGTGCTCGACGAGAATGGAATTGCCCTCAGGGTTCGCGCCGGTGGAACCGAGCCCGTGTCGATCGCCCAGGTGCAGGTCGACAGCGCCTATTGGCGCTTCACCCAGGACCCTCCGGGCGCCTTGCCGCGCCTGTCGGGGGCGTGGATCACAATTCCCTATCCCTGGGTCGAGGGGGAAACGCACAAGATCGTCTTCATCACGCGCACTGGACTCACCTTCGAGCACGAGATCGAGGTCGCGTGGCCGACACCCAAAGTCGATGCCGAAGCCCTTGGGCGACTGACCCTTGCAGGACTTTTTCTTGGCGTGCTCCCGGTTGCGCTCGGCATGTTGTTTTACCCCGCGCTCAAATCGGGCGGCGCCGTCACCTTTCAATTCGCCATGGCGCTTACTGTGGGGCTGCTCGCCTTTCTGCTCGTCGACACTCTCAGTAGTGCGCTCGAAATCGCCGGACGGGCAGCACCTGGCCTGAAAAGCGCGCTTCTTGTTTGGATCATCGCGGCCCTTTCCTGCCTGCTGCTGTGGGGCTTGACGCGCTGGCGCGGGCAGGAGTTTACCCCACTCGGGCTCGCGGCCTCGATCGCGTTTGCCATCGGCGTGCATAATCTCGGCGAGGGGCTGGCGGTGGGTTCGGCCTTCGCCACTGGGGCGGCGGCGCTCGGAGGATTTCTGCTCCTAGGTTTCACACTGCACAATGTAACCGAGGGCGTCGGTATCATCGCCCCGCTGCTTGAGCGTCGACCTCAACTATCGATCCTTGCTGGTCTCGCTTGTCTGGCGGGCCTGCCGGCGGTACTCGGGCTTTGGCTCGGGGCCTTTGCCTATACTAACCACTGGGCGGCACTCGCCCTGGCGCTAGGCGCGGGGGCTATTCTACAAGTGATCATCGAGGTCGGACTTCTGTTGAGGCGGCAAATCGGGCAGCAAAGCCAAACACGGGCCTACCCGGTCGTCTTCGGCGGGCTAATATTGGGCGTGGCAATCATGTACCTCACGGGACTGCTGGTCGAAATTTGAGCTGATTCTGAACGCCCGGTAAGAACGCTGGCCGCATGAGAGCCCAAACAAGTGAAAGACCGTAGCAATACCACCGCAGATGCCAGCCCAATCGAACGCCTTTGCGCCGATAAGGGTCTGCGCATCACGAAGCAACGCCGGATCGTTGCAAGCGTTCTTTCCACGTCTTTTGATCATCCCGACGTCGAGGAGCTCCATCGGCGTGTACGGAAGATTGATTCACGGATTTCGCTGTCGACGGTCTACCGCACGGTCGGCCTGTTCTGCAGAACGGGAATCATCGGAAAGCACAATTTTGGGTTCGGGCGAGCGCGACTGGAACCGGCTCCCGACAAGCCTCATGATCACCTAGTCGATATTCACTCGGGGAAAGTCGTCGAGTTTCGATCAGATGAGATCGAACACCTGCTAACAAACATTGCAAATCAGCTTGGCTATCGGGTCGTTGAGCACAGATTTGAACTTTACGGTGTTCCGATCGATAAAACTGATCAGCGATCACACCGACGCAAATACGAGCATGAATGAATGGTTTCGCTGGGGCGCATCGCGCCGGGGCTTAATGTCCGCTATTGGCACATCTGCGACACTGCACGGCGGTTGAACGACGACCGCTTACGGCTTGAAAGCGGAAGAGGTGGGGAGCGTCGCCAGGGTGACGGGCTCAGTCTTCGCTAAACACCCATCGCACCATCAAGCCATCGCAACATCATACCAACAGCGCGCTTGGGAATGCGGTAGCACCCAGCCTGCATGAGAGAACGCGCGCCACCGTGAATCGTGGCGTGCTCTGACAGCGAGCTCAGCGCTGAAGGTCATCATCGCCTGTTCCTCGGCCAAGCGTTCGGGCGCGTCTCCGGAAGGCTGACTTTTTTATCGCTAAAATCATTCCGGTCATTGAGGATCAAGATGGAGTCGGCCTGGTCGGCGCAGTCTGGTGCGGGAGGGATCGGAGCGAATGTTCACTTGAAATCGGCGTGAACATTGATGGGTCGTTGCCGCTCGTGGGCGAGTTGATTGTGCGGCGAGTACCGAGATGGTTATAGCTCGACCAAATAAGTCTTGCCGAAGCCCGAAGCGTAGTCGACCAGTGCGATGGCCACGGGCGTAATCTCGTAGACTGCAAGCTGCTTTGGGTCCTCTGGGACATATCGCTTTGATTGCGGGAGTGCCTGAAACAAGCGCAAAGCCAATTCTTCGGCTCTTTGTTTCTCGCCCACCTTTCTGGCTATGCCCGACATGGACAAGCCGCGAAGCTTATAAAAATCCTGCGTTTCGCTAGCGATTGCCACCGAGACCTTGTTGTTAAGTTTGATGTTGCCGGCCTTTTGCGATGTTGCGTCGGTTGCAAAGTACAAGATGAGATCATCATGGATGTAGTTGACTGTCGTGGCCTGCGGATAACCGTCAGGGCGGATGGTCGCAAGCGTCATGGTGTGATGGCGCCGCAAGACTTCGAGGATTTTTGACCTGAGTGCTTCATCCATACGTTGGGAAAGGCTCAAACGAGGTAAGGCACTCACCCGCTCCTACCCGAACAGGCGGACATTGTAGCAATTCCCTGCGACGATGGCAGCTGTGTGAATGTGGTCACCAGCATGGAGACGTGCCGCATTTAATACTCCGTCAGTCGAGGGAGCTTGACGCGGATCAAGTTCCATATGGCCGCAATGTGGTAAGCGAAATAGCGTTCTGGAGGGGCGATCTTTAAGAACCCAAACCCTGCCGAAACGGAAGGATCATGATCAACCGAAAGCTCGCGGATATCGTCAAAGACCAGAAGCTGCTGGTGCTGGCGGAGCGCGAGACGGTGCAACAAGCTTGCCGGTGCATGTGGGAGTGCCGCACAGGCTCGGTGCTGGTAGTCGACGACCAACAGCGCTTGACTGGCATCTTCACCGGCCGCGACGCGGTGCGCACGCTTGCCGAAGGCAAGAACGCCGAGGTGACCACGCTAGCGCATGCGATGACGCCCAATCCAATTACAATCACTCCCGATAATCGCGCAATCGACGCACTGCGTGAGATGAGCAATCGCGGCTTCCGTCATCTTCCGGTCGTCGAGAGCGGAAGGATTTGGGGCGTCGTCTCCCGGAGTGATTTCATGGGGATGGAGATCGACCGGCTGGACGACGAAATCCACCTGTGGGAATGCATCCGCTGACAGACTAGGACGTGAACCCATAAAGCGCAGCCATAGCCGAATGGAAGCGACTGCCTTGTTGTCGGGAGGGATGTCTTGAACGTCCTGATTGTTTATGGAACGACCGAAGGGCAGACGCGAAAAATTGCCGAATGGACGGCAACGCACATTCGCGAGCGCGGGCACCAAGCCGAACTGCGTGATAGTGCAGCGCTCGTATCCGATTTGGATCTTGAAACCTACGACGCGTTCATTATCGCCGCGTCGGTCCACCAGGAGTACCATCAAGAGACAATCACAAACTTCGTGATCGCGCATCTCGAAGTGCTGGATACTAAGCCTTCGGCCTTCATATCCGTCAGTCTGTCGGCGGTGCTGGAAGAGGGAAAAACTGAAGCGCAGACGTACGTGGATTGCTTTGTCTCTGTGACGGGGTGGCAGCCACGCATGATCCTTCTTCTCGGGGGTGCTTTGCGGTCCACCGAATACGACTACTTCCAAGAGCAGATCGTCAAATTCATCGTTATGAAGCGCGGCGGCGCCGCGAGCACTGAGCGCGATCGCGAGTTCACTGATTGGAATGCCCTCGCCGTCTTCGTTAATGGATTTCTTGAGACGGCCGTCTAGACGAGGAATGACCGATGGCAAAGCTCACGCGACAACTACATGAGCGGGTCGCGGGTGCCCATAAGGAAAATGAGGACTGGTGGAGGCTTGTTTTCGATACTGAAGCCAAGCGCTTTTATGTCGAGCATGAATGGCGCCATACGGACGCGTGGCGAGCCGCCCGTTCAAACAATGGGACTGCGGAGTTTGATATCAACGGTTTCCTTGCCGAGGGTGAAGCCCCAGCCCAAGCGGAATTGCTGCGAATTATCGAGAGCCTGTTCGAAAAGGGGGGCGGTGAGAATGCCTAAAGGCCCCAAAGGGGAAAAGCGACCAGCCGACGTGTATTAGCTCGCTATTGTCATCTGGGAGCGTTGCTGAGAACAGCAGTGACATGCATCTCCAGCGATGTCCGATTCTGACCGCGGAGCGGACTTCAACGGCCACTTAACAGTCGTCCGCTCATGACCCTAAGCGGACAAACCGCCAAGTCGCTGA
>Ga0209431_10002476_pt1 | contig 14993 bp, 14 predicted proteins | sample RifCSP13_3_FD_184021 | JGI IMG/M metagenome (GOLD analysis project Ga0209431, IMG submission 184021) | Soil microbial communities from Rifle, Colorado - Rifle CSP2_sed 13_3 (SPAdes) (version 2) | ecosystem: Environmental > Terrestrial > Deep subsurface > Rock core/Sediment | place: Rifle...
CCGACCCCGACCCCAACACCAACACCGACAGCAACTCCTCCGGTTGTAGTTCCGGAGCCTGCTTCAATCTTCTTGTTTGGTTCTGGATTATTGGCGTTTGGAGTCACAGCACACCGGCGTTACAAAGCAAGATCGCTGGTGGATGCAGAGGAGAAGAAAAGTTAAATCGATGTCGAAGGCGCTTGCAAAAGCCAGATCCAGATCAGCGATATGCGCGAGGTTGACTTGCGCGGTCTTTGTTGCACTCACCTTTTGTTTTGTGGAGGCGGCACCAGCTGTCTACGCGAAAAGGAAGCCCGCCAAATACGGAACACTTAAGCTTCGGACCAATCCAGGAGGCCTTCCGTTGCAGCTCGATGGAAAGCCCCAAGGGCTGACAACCACAGGCGATCGGTCTTTCAACCTGGACCCGGGGTTGCACAATGTCGTTATCACCCTCCCAGATGGTGAATTGTGGGCGAGAGAGTTCTCGCTGGAGGCTGGTCGCATCAAGTGTGTGGCGCTAAATTACCGGCCGACACCAGCTCCGGCGACGTCGCCGTGCCCATACCCCGTGAACGTTTCAGCGCCGTCGCAGGTGAGCGAAGGCGAGATAATCACGTATACGGCGGACCTGAATTACAGTGGCAGTTCTACGTTGACCTACACGTGGACTGTCAGCCCTGCGAGTGCTCGAGTCCTCAGCGGAGTTGGAACGCCTACAATTACGGTTGACTCCACCGGGCTAGCAGGTCAACGAATAACCGCAACTCTTCTGGTGGATGACGGCTCTGGCGAAGCAGCCTGCAGACAGTCTGCGCACGCGTCAACATTCATTCCACCGTTGCCGCCACGCGAGAACCCAGCGCGTGAGTTCGACGTCTGTTGCAACTGTTCATATGACGACCAAAAAGCGCGACTTGATAACCTTGCGGTTGAACTACAGCACGATCCATCAGTCTCTACAACCATCATTGCCTACGCCGGTAGAAACAGTCGAGTTGGGCAGGCGGACTTTCTAATGTCTCGGGCTCGAGATTATCTCGTCGATAGTCGCGGCATCGATCCATCGCGGATCACAGTGCTCAACGGCGGGTTCCGAGAAGAGGATTGTGTGGAATTGTGGGTTGTACCTCGTGGCGCTAAACCGCCTCAACTTATGCCCACCCTGCAGCCAGGTGACGCAAGACCGCCTAGCGATGGTTCAAGAACCAGACGCCGACCATAAGCCTTCCTTCAAGTTAGGACCGGGACGAGAGCTAACGTTCTCGTCCCTTTGTCTTGTCTCACGTTGACGAGCCTCCAGCCGTCGTGGTAACAAGCTGCAACCCCTAAAAGAGCTTAGAAACAACCAAAGGGACTGCTATGCAAGCTCCCGATAGCTTTACACTTTGTTATGAGGAGGTGGGCAAATGGCTGAGAATGGAGGGGGCGGGGCCGCACCGGAGTCGTCGCCGTCGTGGCAATATTTGTAATTATCGTTTTAGTATTGCTGTTTGTATTTCGGGGACGGATCTTTCGCGGTGGCGGTACACAACAGATAGATATCAACGTGCAAACACCTGGCAAGTAGGTTGAGATGTACTTAGCCTACTCTCAGCAATTCCCAGCTTGAACCACGCCCTTCTGGCATTACGCCCGAGGAGCCGTCGTCCAACTCATTTACGATTTCCGCGTTCCCATCTACCATTCCGCTTCTATGTCAGCACCGAATATCGAAACTATCGTCTCTCTTGCAAAACGGCGCGGCTTTGTCTTTCCCTCCTCCGAAGTATACGGAGGCCTTGGCAGTGCCTGGGACTACGGGCCACTTGGCGTTGAGCTTTGCAACAACGTCAAGCAAGCGTGGTGGCGATGGATGGTTTATGAACGTGACGACGTGGAAGGCCTAGACTCCGCCATCATTCTTCACCGTCTGGTTTGGACCTACTCTGGTCACGAAGAGACGTTTATTGATTTGCTTGTGGACTGCCGCAAGTGTAAGAGTCGTTTCCGCGCTGACAAGCTTTCAGACGCGCTGGGAATCTCCTCGATAGGGGCCGCTGTTCCCGCCGATCTCAAATGTCCCTCATGCGGCGGCAACGATTGGACCGAAGTGCGACCATTTAACACAATGTTGCAAACGCGGCTTGGTGCCGTGGCTGAGGACGATCCACAGGCACTTGCTTACCTAAGGCCGGAGACTGCGCAAGGTATTTTCATAAATTTTCAGAACGTTCAGACGGCCATGCGCCGTAAGCTTCCTTTTGGTATAGCTCAGTTGGGAAAGGCCTTTCGGAACGAAGTAACGCCAGGAAACTTCATCCTGAGAACGCGAGAGTTTGAACAGATGGAGCTCGAGTACTTTGTGAGGCCTGGCGATGATGAAGAGGCTTTTCAGTTCTGGGTTGATGCGTACGTTGACTGGTACACGGGCCTGGGCCTCCGCCGTGAAAACCTATACCTTCACGAAGTAGCGAAAGAAGAGCTGGCCCATTATTCCAAGCGAACCGTGGATATTCATTATCGCTTCTTCCCGGAGCGAGAGGGCGAGCAGAAACAGTTTGAAGAGCTCATGGGAATCGCGAACCGAACAGACTTTGATCTTCGCGCTCATTCAAAGAACCCTGTTGACGCAGAGGGCAAGCGTCTGAATCCCGATTCCACTGAGGACCTTTCTTACTTTGATGAAGCGACCAAACAACGGTTCTATCCGTACGTGATTGAACCCTCGGCGGGCGTGAACCGTTCAGTCCTGGCTCTGTTGATGGATGCCTATGATGAGCGGACGAATGACAAAGGTGAAAAGCGAGTGGTGTTAAAGCTGCATCCCGAATTGGCGCCCATCAAAGCTGCCGTGCTTCCTCTTGCCAAGAACAAGCCTGAGATTGTCGGTATGGCCAGGGCAATAAAGCGAGGCTTGCAACCAACTATTCGCGCCGTTTATGACGACACTGGCGGCATTGGAAAGCTCTATGCACGGCAGGATGAGATTGGCACGCCCTATTGCGTTACCGTTGATCATCAATCTCTTGAAGACGAAGCTGTAACTGTGAGAGACCGTGATACTTGGGAGCAGGAACGAGTGAAAGTTACCGAGCTCGCTGAACATTTGCAGCGAAGGCTAAGGAGGTAGTCCGACATATGCCTGTAGTAAAAAAACGCAATTTACAGACTGAGACCCGCCTCTTGCTTGAGAGTGGCGAACCAGTCGAGTTGCCGCCGGCCGAGATCGATGACCGGCATGTGTTGGTTCAGTTCGAACAGTTCAAACCCTTTGTTGGAGAGTTACTAACAGAACTTCGCGCAGGTACGTTGGTAGAGCCAGTGCCGGTAATGAATGATGGCGCTACCTTTGCAGTTCATGGGGAGACGAGGACCTTCTGGGTAAAGCTTTGGCATAGGGCGGGGTCCGATCTCACCAAAATAGAGCGCGCGCAGATTCTTAGCTGTATACCCTCCACCCGCGGCGTTCAGATTCTGGTGGACTCACCGGAGTAGTTTCAAATCTCAGGATGCAGTTCTCACAGATTCCGTCACACGTTCTTGATCTAGCCCGCGAGGTTCGCGCTGCTGGAGGACGCGGCCTCCTGGTTGGCGGCTGTGTAAGAGATCAGTTGATGGGGCGTCAGCCCAAAGACTGGGATCTGGAGGTGTATGGAATTGAACCCAACGAGTTGCGGGCGCTATTGGATCGCTTTGGTTCAGTGAACGTCATCGGCGAAGCGTTTGCCATATACAAATTAGGGCACGATCTAGACGTCTCGCTTCCACGCAAAGAGCGAAAGTCAGGGCGAGGCCATCACGCATTTGTCATTGAGGGCGATCCGCACCTCTCATATTTCGAAGCCGCTCGTCGCCGCGACTTTACCGTTAATGCAATATTGCAAGATCCCATGACGGGTGAAATTATCGATCCCCACGGTGGGCGGAGCGACATCGAGCAACGACTGCTTCGTGCGGTTTCAACAGACACATTCGCTGAAGACAGTCTGCGGGTTCTGCGTGCCGCGCAATTCGCCGCACGTTTCGAGTTCGAGATAACACCGGACACCGCAGCGCTGTGTCGTGGCATCGACCTTTCCGATCTGCCCTCCGAAAGAATCTGGGGCGAGTTTGAGAAGATCCTTTTGCAGGCGCCGCGACCGTCCTTGGGTCTCGAGGGGTTACAGACGTTAGGAGCAGTGGACCAATTGTTCCCGGAAATCAGTTCACTGAGGGACGTGCCTCAGGATCCAGATTGGCATCCGGAAGGAGATGTCTACAAGCATACACTTCTTGTAGTTGATCGGGCCCGCGATTTGGTTGATGACCTCTCATATCCAAAGCAGGTGACGGTGATGCTTGCCGCGGTCGCACATGACTTTGGCAAGCCCTCGACAACCGAGTTTGTGGAGGGTCGCTGGCGCTCACGGGGTCACGAGGAGGCTGGGGTCGCACCGACTGAACGGTTTTTGGATCAGCTGAATATTCATACGATCGCCGGTTACGATGTACGCTCCCAAGTGGTGGCATTGGTGCGCGAACACTTGAAACCCGGGGAGTTTCACAAGAAGCGCGATGAGGTAAAGGATGCGGCGTTCCGCAGACTGTCTCGGCGGTGTGAACTCGACCTTCTTTATCGGGTCGCAAAGGCTGATTCGCTCGGACGGAATGCTCCTTGGGTGCCGCGTGAGAGGTGGTATGACGCAGAAGCTCAGGAGTGGTTTATAGCCCGAGCTCGTGAGCTTGCTGTTGAAGAGCAGCCACCAAAACCTATCCTTATGGGGCGACATCTCCTGCAATTAGGTCTTACTCCTGGTCCAAGAATTGGTCAGATTACCGCTGCCGTGTATGAAATGCAGTTGGATGGTCGCATAAGTACTCTGGAGCAAGCTCAGGCGGTTGCACGGGAACTCATAGCCGCAGAAAATTCTTAGGCAAAAGCAGCATCGGGTTGCTGTTGCGTGACGCAGTGAATAGTACCCATTCCCCAGACCAGTGGTTCGCAGTTGATTCCAATGACCTTACGATCCGCGAATAAAAGCTGAATGATCTGAATGGCTTGTGGATCATTAGGGTGGCCGAAGATCGGGACAAGTACTACTTTGTTTGCGATGTAGAAGTTCGCGTATGAGGCGGGCAGGCGTGCAAGATTGCGGTCCCCAGACTCTGTGGTTCCGGCAACCGTCCCAGGCATTGGCAGTTTGATCACCTCAAAGTGGTTGCCTTCCGCATCGGTCATCTCTTTGAGCAGACGCAAATTCTCCTGGAGAATCTCATAATTCGTATCTAGCCGATCTTCTTCGACAGCGCACACTATCTGTCTTGCAGACACGAAACGTGCGATATCATCGATATGTCCGTCGGTATCGTCGCCCTCGATTCCCTCTTTTAACCAAAGCACTTTGGAAACGCCCAGGAAGTCCTTGAGACACTGCTCTATTTGACTCTTGTCCAACTCTGGATTGCGATTTGGATTTAGCAAGCACTGCTCTGTAGTCAAGACGCATCCTGCCCCGTTCACTTCAATTGAGCCGCCCTCCATTACGATGCCAGGTTCAAATCGCGGAACCAACAGCGTGTCACTAAGGCGGGCCGGCACTTCACTGTCACGTTTCAGTTCCTCATACTTATTACCCCACGCGTTGAACACCCAATCGTTATAGGCCAGGCCGCCTGTGCCGATCAGAAAATTTGGACCATAATCGCGAATCCAGGAATCGACTGTTGGAATGTTGTGAAACCGAATGTTTTCGGAGCCGGCAAACTTACAGCGCGTGCGAACTGCTTGTTCAGTGGTCTCGTCATCTACCAGGAGGTTGACGGTTTCGTACGGAGCAAGAGCTGCCATCATCCGCATGTAGATCTCCTCGACTAGAGGCACTCGATCAGGCCAGGTAAGTGGGTCCTTGGGCCAACTGAGCCAGGTAGCGGTGTGACGATGCCACTCAGCCGGCATGTAATAGCCAAGTTGTGCGGGAGGGGCGTTGCTGGGGTGGTTCATCGTGCGTTCGCTTGACTCACTATGGCCCGATAGATTCCCAGCAGACTGATCAACACCCAGAAGAGTTCAATGATGAAGGCTGCGAGATTAAAGTTGTAGTACAACGACACCACGATCAACGCTGCACCCACAGCATTGAGCAATGAGTAGGCAAGAGATCGACTGTCGAGACGGCCGAGTTGAAGTAGCAAGTAGGCAATCACCAAAAGCGCGGCGCCCATCGCTCCAATTACATCTGCCATCGCCACACCCTATCTATTGGTCCCCGAATCTAAGCCCTAGGCCCTGATACGCATCAATTCGTCGGTCGCGTAGAAAAGGCCAATTCTGGCGAGTCTCTTCGATGCGATGCAGATCACACTGCACCACCAGGGTTTCCTCTTTGTCAGCAGAAGCCTTTGCGATAATGCGACCAAAGGGGTCGGACACAAAGGACTGTCCCCAGAAGTTAAGTTTGCCTTCACGGCCGACGCGATTTACCACGACGACAAAAACACCGTTGGCAATTGCGTGTGCCCGCTGAATTGTCTCCCAAGCGGCATGTTGGGCTTGATTCATCTCTTCTTCTTCATCAGGTAACCAGCCAATCGCGGTTGGGTAGAACAGAAACTGGGCACCTGTGAGCGCAGTGAGCCGCGCCGCCTCGGGGAACCACTGGTCCCAGCACACTAGAGTTCCGATGTTCCCATACCTGGTTTTGTGGGTTTGAAAGCCCAGGTCGCCGGGTGTGAAGTAGAACTTTTCGTAATATAGCGGGTCGTCCGGAATATGCATCTTGCGGTACTTGCCTGCAATACTGCCATCCGCGTCGAGCATGACGGCTGTATTGTGATAGATGCCGGCCGTGCGTTTCTCAAACAGTGAAGCAACGATAACGACCTTGTGCTTTCGAGCAATTTTCGACAGCGTCTCGGTTGAAGGACCAGGAATCGTTTCGGCCAGCTTAAAGAGCTCGATGTCCTCTGCCTGGCAGAAGTATTGTGAACGGAAAAGCTCCTGCAGGCAGACAATCTGCGCGCCACGCCTCGCAGCCTCCTCTATTCGTATAACGGCCTTCTTTACATTGCTTTCTGGCTTCTGGTCACAGGTCATCTGCACCAGTCCAACAGTGACGGTGCTTGGATCTACCTTTCTTGGCATTGGGCAAGTATAGCTGAAGGCGCCGACATTGCCGATTTCAAATGCTGATTGTCGATCCAGGGTGGACAATCGGCATTTCGCAATCGCCAATGTTAATATGTCGCGTCGCAATTCACCCCAAATCTGAAACGAGAAAGCATGATTGAGCTAGAGCTGACAGAAGACCACAAGGCACTACTACAAACAGTCCGCGAGTTTGCCCACCACGAAGTGTCTCCATACATCAAGGAATGGGATGAAAAGCAGGAGTCTCATCCGGAAATCTTCCGAAAGATGGCCGAGCTGAATCTGCTGGGCGTGTGCATCCCGGAAGAATACGGGGGCGCCGGCTTCGACTACATCTCGCTCGGCCTCGTCTGCGAAGAATTAGAGGCCGTTGACACCTTCTTGCGTGTAGCGATGTCGGTCCATACGGGATTGAACTCGCTGACCCTTTATACATGGGGTACCGAAGAACAAAAGCAGAAATACCTGGTGCCGCAGGCAAAAGGAGAAAAACTCGCGACGTATGGACTAACTGAGCCCGGTGCTGGATCCGACGTGATCGGCGCTCGCTCGGTTGCGCGGCGGGAAGGCGATGAGTGGGTTTTAAGCGGGGAGAAGATGTGGATCAGCCTCGCTGATTTTGCGGATACCTTCCTCTTCTTCTGTTGGACCGACGAAGACAAACGTCGCAAGAGAGATCATTCGGGGATGTCCTGCTTCATCGTTGAAAGAAACATGAAAGGTTTCACCTCGGGAACAATTCACGGAAAACTTGGAATTCGGGCGGGCAATACCGGCTACTTTTCGCTGCAGGATGTACGGGTACCAAAGGAAAACATGGTCGGCGAAGAAGGCGAAGGCTTCAAGATTGCAATGTTCGCGCTGGAGCAAGGTCGTTATACAGTTGCGGCAGGAGCTACAGGAGTAATCCGCGCCTCACGCGACGCGTCCATCGCTTACGCACTGGAGCGCGAGACCTTTGGAACGAAGATCGCCAATCACCAACTGGTGAAGCAGAAAATTGCTGAAATGGAAGCCGATTACCAGATGTGTCGGTTGCTCTGTTTGCGTGCAGGCTATCTCAAGAACACTGGCCAACCAAACGCACGTGCAACTAGTTTGGCGAAATGGCAAGCCACGGTGCGCTCGGAAAAGGCTGCATCCATGGCGATTGAAGTCCACGGCGCGAATGGCTACTCCAATGATTATCCTGTCGAGCGTTACCTCCGCAACTGCAAGGCAGCAATCATTTACGAGGGGACGCGAGACATCCATACGCTTATGCAGGCGGACTGGGCGTTGGGCTTGAAGCAGGAGAAATCTGCCCGCAAAACTTTGCCGCCGTACAGAGATGGGAAAGCCTAATGTGGTTTGACGATTGACGATCGCCCGCGACAACTTGACTGAGTCCAGTAACCTTAGGGATGGATCTAAAAGCGATCAATCATCGGAATGAGATGAGACGCCTTACAAGCCTCGGACTGGTTCTGATTCCACTGTTGGTTCCGACCCCTCTGTCCGCCAACTGTTTTCACTTGAGGTTGTGAGGAGTACTCGCGACGCGTTCATCGCGTAAATTTCCGGTTGAGCTAACAGAGATCGCGAATCACAACCACTGGTATTATGATCGTGGGCCCAAGATTAATGAGTCGGTCTGGGAATTTCTCAAAAAGCAATCGCTGACGGCGGACCCTCACTACGAGCAGTATCGTTTTAATAACTAGAGAACGGGTTCAGTCAAGGTGTGTGCTAATCGTCTGCTCATGCGGATCGGCTCATTTATCAGCGCTTTCAGTTTCATCGGGTGCTTTGATGGGCCTGGCTATGGTGGCTGAGACAGTTGGTCCAATGTTCACCGGCGCCGGCTCGTCGGTAATCGCCGTTAAAGCTTCAATTGTCGCCAGCTCTCCTTCTGCCTCGAGAATCACTTGAGTAGTTTGAAGCACGGTGTCTGGATTGAGAGAGATGGACGAAATCCCTCTTTCCACGAGAAACCTCGCAAACTCAGGATAATCCGATGGTGCCTGGCCGCAGATTCCAATCTTCTTTCCCACGCGGTGAGCAGCGTTAATTGCGATAGTCACCATCCGCTCCACAGCGCCGTCGCGCTCGTCAAAGAGATGGGCCACCATTTCAGAATCGCGGTCTAACCCAAGCGTCAATTGAGTCAGATCATTTGAGCCGATGGAATATCCATCAAACACTCGTAAAAACTCGTCTGCATAAATCACGTTGGCAGGAAGTTCACACATGGCATAGATTTCCAGTCCATGTTCCCCTTGCTTAAGGCCGAACTCGTCCATCAACGCAACAACCCTCTCAGCCTCAGCCACAGTGCGGCAGAAAGGAATCATCGCCTTTACGTTCACCAAACCCATGTCCTCGCGAACGCGCCGGAGCGCCAGGCACTCCAACTCAAACCCTTCGCGGTATCGCTCATCGTAGTAACGCGATGCACCGCGGAAGCCAAGCATCGGATTCTCCTCGGTTGGTTCGAACTCGCTCCCTCCAATTAGCATCGCATACTCATTCGATTTGAAGTCTGACATGCGTACGATCACTGGCTTAGGAAAGAACGCAGCTGCGATACGGGCGATACCTTCCGACAGGCGCCTGACAAAGAAGTCGCGCGGATCTTCTTCCCCCAGTCGTTTTTCGATCTCCTTAACAGTTACCTGCGACGCTAGATGCGGGTAACGAACGAGCGCCATTGGGTGAACGCCGATGTGATTGTTGATGATGAATTCAAGCCGTGCCAGACCGACCCCGTCGTTTGGAAGGGAAGCGACTGCAAATGCGTGATCAGGATCGCCAACATTCATCATGACCTGGGTTCGCGGTCTCTCGCCCTCGCCAACTTCGCGTCTATCAACCGCAAAGTCTACCTTGCCTTCGTAGACATTTCCGTGGGCGCCTTCAGCGCACGAAACGGTTATGTCCTGACCGCTCACTAGCACGCGCGTGGCGTTGCCTGTACCAACAATGCACGGCAGGCCGAGTTCCCGACTGATGATCGCACTGTGGCAAGTGCGGCCGCCGCGGTCTGTCACGATCGCGGCTGCCTTCTTCATGATCGGCTCCCATGCAGGATCTGTCATCGACGTGACCAACACGTCGCCGGCTTTGAATTGAGTGAGATGATCAGGATTCGCGAGTACGTGAACTTGACCGTGGCTGATCTTTTCACCCACGGCAATGCCGCTTACAAGTGGCGCTTCGTGCGCACCGGTTAGCTTGTATGTTTCGATGTAGTTGTGACGGTTGCTACCGTGGACCGTCTCGGGGCGTGCCTGCAGGATAAACAGTTCACCGGTGTGACCGTCCTTGGCCCACTCAATGTCCATTGGGGTTGGTTTACCGGCAAGTGCTGAGTAGTGTTCCTCGATAGCGCATGCCCAACGTGCCAGCCGCAGCACTTCATAGTCACTCAAACAGAAACGAGCCCGCTGCGCCTCAACCACCTCGCGCGTGCGAGTGCCGCGACCGTCAAGGCCGTAAACCATCTTCACTTCTTTTGTGCCTAATCTGCGACTGACAATTGGTCGGGCGCCCGTTTTCAATGTCGGTTTAAAGACCACCCATTCATCCGGAGTCGCCATTCCCTGCACGATCGCCTCGCCCAAGCCCCAGGCGCCGTTGATCACCACAACTTCACGAAAGCCGGACTCTGTATCAAGCGTAAACATTACGCCTGAGCAGGCTTGATCAGAGCGAACCATCGGCTGGACGCCGATCGACAGTGCCACATCGAAATGATCGAACCCCCGCGCCGCACGGTAAGAGATGGCCCGGTCGGTCCACAGCGATGCAAAACACCGGTGGCAGGCTTCAATCAGCCTCTCCTCGCCGCGAACGTTGAGAATCGTATCCTGCTGGCCGGCAAAAGATGCTTCTGGCAAGTCCTCTGCGGTTGCCGAAGAGCGAACAGCTACTTCAGGCGTTGCATTTAGACGCTGACAGAGGCGCCGATATGCGTCGATGATCGCGTTATGGACCGCCTGAGGCAGTGGTGTATCCAACATCAACGCACGTGCTTCCTTTCCCGCTTTATTGAGTGCGCGAATGTCGTTGTGGTCCAGTCCATCCATCAATGCACGCAGCCGGTCACCAAGCCCATTCGTTTCGAGCAGCAGATGATAGGCTTCGCTCGTTGTGGCAAATCCATCAACGGCGTGCACCCCTCTCGGTTTGAGTGCGCGGTAGAGTTCGCCCAGACTCGCGCACTTACCGCCGACCAGTTGAACATCACCGGCACCCACTTCGCTGAGATCAAGAACCAGAGGTTTGACAGTCGAGGTCATTTGTTATGTCTCCCAGAGAAGGTCAGGAACAGGCCAATCGAATGCGATATGCTATCAATGAATAAGGCCGAAAGCCCCCAGTATGATAGCAGAGAATTTATGACAATAATTTGTTGAAACGATGCGATTGGCACCACTTTGGCCAGGATAATTTTATTAGGAACGTAATAAGAGCTTGGCAGTGGATTCAGATCAACACCGGATCCGAACGCTACAATTTAGCTACACGCTCTGGTAGTATGACGGCACACTCTTTAGAACTTGACCTTGTGTATTCACTGACGACTCGCAAGAGCTTCTTATCAGGAGAGACAAGAAATGGGCCACGAGCTAAACACCGAGCGCGATCTGTCGCTCGACTTTTTACGCGTTTGCGAAGCTGCCGCAATTGCCGCAGCGCGGACTATGGGTCAGGGCGATCGCAAGTATTCGGATCACGTTGCCACCGAGGCGATGCGCGAGGTAATGGATTCAGTGCCCATGCGCGGTCGTATCGTAATCGGTGAAGGCGAACGTGACGAGGCACCAATGCTCTACATTGGTGAGGAAGTTGGTGGAGGCTTTCATGCGGGAGAGGAGATAGCTGAGTCGTGCCCGGAGGTTGACATAGCGGTCGATCCGCTAGAGGGCACCAACCTTTGCGCGCTTGGGGCGAACAACGCGATTGCAGTACTGGCAGCAGCCGAACGGGGCGGACTGCTAAATGCGCCCGATATTTACATGGACAAGATCGTGGTTGGCCCTTCCTCTCGAGGTGTTGTCGATCTGGATGCGCCCGTTAGAGACAACCTGAAGAACATTGCGCGGCGGCTCGGTAGAGACATTGAAGACTTGACCGTCATTGTTCTCGATCGCTCTAGACATAAGAAATTGATCGCGGACGTTCGTGAGGCTGGCGCTCGAATCCGTCTGATCGGCGACGGGGACCTATCGGCCGGCATTTCAGCTGCAGTAGCGGGAACAAATATCCACGCGTTGATGGGAATCGGGGGCGCGCCAGAGGGGGTGATTACGGCGGCAGCGATGAAGTGCCTCAACGGCGAGATACAGGCACGTCTGGTTTTTGATCCGGAAAAGCTCGGTGTGGACAAGAACAAGGTTCCCGCAAAAGAGGAGGTGCTTGATCGGCTTCAGTCGATGGGAATTAACGATTCAAACAAGGTTTACGACACAAACGATCTCGCGCCCGGGCGCAAAATCATTTTCGCCGCAACTGGAGTCACCGATGGGGCCCTGTTGAAAGGCGTCAGGTTCTTTGGAGCAGGGAAGCGCACGCATTCGATGGTCATGACTACCGACTCGCGGCACATTCGTTTTGTTGACACGCTCCACATCGAGGGTGGACCTGACACTGTAATCAGATTCTAATACGTAAAAGGAAATGTCAGCTCAGTACGTTACGCAGTTTCCCCCCGATCGAAAACCGCAGTTTTTATGGACCACGATCGTGGTCACTTGTCTGCTTCTTGTAAGTGCTATCGTATTAGCCCCGCTCCTGCGCGCTGAGGGTCATACCTTCTTGAGCCTGACGATCTACCAGAGCTTGAGCTATTTTTGTCACCAATTTCCCGAAAGGTCGTTTCAGTTAGCAGGAGAGAAGTTCGCGGTTTGCACGCGGTGTACAGGAATCTATTTTGGGTTCACAGCGAGCTTGCTTTTGTATCCGTTACTACGTCCGTTGCGCCGCACTGAGACGCCGCACCGGAAGTGGCTGTTGTTGGGCGCCTTTCCGCTCTTTTTGGACTTTGCGCTAACGTTCTTTGGAGTTTGGGAGAATACCCACTGGACGCGCTTTTTCACCGGCGCACTCCTGGGGAGCGTCGCACTGCTTTATGTGTTGCCAGGTCTAGTGGACCTGATCGTGAATCGCAGGTGGTCCTCAACTCCCTCTGAGAAAAGGAAGCAGCTTGGCTCAATCACGTCTATTTCACCAGAGGCCCTGGTTGAAGCCAAGAGTGACTACAGTGCTCCTCACCGCCGAATTTGAATCCGGCTGCATTATTTGGAGACCATTTAGGGCACCATACGCTTAAGAGGTTGTGTGAAAAACTAAGGGGGGGCATCCGTCTTGGTGAACCAACTAAATCCTACACACTGCCGAGACTGTGGCAAAACCTGTTACACGGACCAACAACAAAATCCTACACACGGCAGTTAGAAAGGGATCCTACACACTGCAGTGTGTAGGATTTGGTTGAGTGTGTTTCCAGTCGAGAGTGGTCCAAGTAAGAAAACGATCCTACACACGGCAGTGTGTAGTGTTGTTCAGATCCTACCTACTAGAACGGACGCCGCCCCCCTATTTTTTCTTCAACATTCCCGACTCAGGAGCTCCGTCGAAATTGCAGTGGGTGAAGTTGAGGGTTCTGAATGTCACCCGTCTTCTGAGTTGGTATTGTTGAAAAAGAGAAGGGGGGAGGTGGCACGTCTTGGTAGGTGGGATCTAAAAAGCACTACACACTGCCGTGTGTAGGATCCTTTTTTGTAGGCTGGTTCTAAAAAGGGGGTAGCGCGTCTTTGTAGGCGTGATCCAAAACGGCTGGATCTAAAAAGCACTAGACTCTGCCGTGTGGAGGATTAGAAGTGGCGGCAGCTTGTTGCGGGAATGTCGACGCTTGTCAGGACTTTTCGATTTTGCGAATATACCAGAGAAGCCCTGCATTAAGACCGAAACAGATGAAACTGGCTACGACCGACGGCCAGATTACGGAACTGTCACCCCCAAGGTATGCGTTCATCGAGGCCATCAAGAGCCAAAGTTGCAGCATGACAATGATCAAAACGATGCAGAGTATGCCGTAGATGATAGTCAGTCGTTGCTCTCGTGAAAACCGGCGTTTCATGTTGTTCTCAATTCAACATCACTCGCATATATTGCATCGCCGTAAATCTCCAGCTTAATCCTCGGAAGGGGCCGTTGCGGCGGACCAGCCGTTGGCGCACCACTGGCCAGATCGAATGCACCTTCATGACAGGGACAGTAGAGCCGGTTGCTTTCAAGCTGCGGAACTACAGCACACGACAGGTGAGTACATTTTTGACTGTAAGCCACAAACTCCTGCTCATTAAGGCGTAACAGTAGGCAGGTATCGTGCGGATAGGGATACTCGAAAGTCAACGCGCCCCCTATCGGCACCTGATCTGCGGTTGCAATCTGGCGAATCGCCGGGTCCCCACGTCGCGTGCGAAAGTAGTTCTGAAGCGCTATCCAAACCTGGCCAATGACAAACGCGAAACTTGTCAGCACCATAAACTTGGTGAAATCGCGTCGCGAGACATAGTGATCCTCTGGCCAATCTATCGGAAAGTCCTGTCGCCATTTTGGCTGCTCGGCTAACGAGCGGCCATCAGGCGGCAAAGACAACTGCTCATCCTGGCGTCCCTTCATTCTGCTCCTGCCTCGCTGTACATGCCGTCGAGAATATTCAACGAAATTGACTTGCCAGTTACTTTCTCATCCATTGCTTCAGTCACATCCAGGTATTCTGCCTTTCCGGTGCGTGGCAACATAATTTTTACTTTCGTGGAGATCCTCTGTTCCCCGAATTGAAATTGGCTAATAGGGACTGAACGTGGGCGCAGGGCCTCGATCTCCCCTCGAGTCCCGAAGAACAATGCCTGAC
>Ga0209431_10002481_pt1 | contig 14987 bp, 12 predicted proteins | sample RifCSP13_3_FD_184021 | JGI IMG/M metagenome (GOLD analysis project Ga0209431, IMG submission 184021) | Soil microbial communities from Rifle, Colorado - Rifle CSP2_sed 13_3 (SPAdes) (version 2) | ecosystem: Environmental > Terrestrial > Deep subsurface > Rock core/Sediment | place: Rifle...
GAAAGTCATGTCGTTATCGAGGAATAAGAGGTGAGTTGGTGTGAATACTTTGATGGCAAGTTCGGCTGCCGCATTACGTCCGGAGGCTACGCCGAGATTGGAAGTATGCCGATGCACATTGACGTCCGGAAATGCAGCTTGTATCGCCTCAATCGTCCCGTCTTGAGAGCCATTGTCCCAAACAAGCACAGAAAACGTCGGTTTATTTCGTTTCGTCAAGCTGTCCAGGCATTGCAAGGTACGTTCACGTTGATCCACTGTAAGAATAATGGCGATAATTTTCATTCTCTCACTTGCACCATATTAGGAGACCCACCCGATAATTTTCCAGTTGAGTCACCCCGTATGCACTCTTCTAAACGTTGAAATTTCCTGCCTATACGAGCCCAGAAAGGGTGCTGGATACGCCATTGCTCCTTTCTTAGGGCTTGCTGGATTTCTCGGGTACAGATTTTCCGTTCACCGATATAATTTTCTAGCCAGTTCAGGAATAATAAACGGTCCGTATAAGGTTTATCGTTACTCATTACTGAAGATCTGTCCGAATGCGGGTATTGGCGGTACTTTTCCCAACAATCCCCAGAAACAAAAACAGGCACATTCAGGCAGATTTTTGCATAAAGGACCTGGTCCTCGTAGGGACCTCGAAAGGATTCTTCGAATCCGCCGACTCGGTCTAAAACCTCTTTTTTCACTAGAATACTGCATATACATGGAACGGCGGTTTTCCCGATCAGAAAAAGTGGCAGCAGTCCAGGCGGTTCAATGATGGTATCCGTTGGCAAGCCAAGCCTGGGCAAATAATCCGTTTTGAGAGCATCTGAAGCCTCAGACCAGCTATGCCAATAGAGCGTATTTCCATACAGCATGCCAATCTCCGGTCTATCCTTAATGACGGAAACTTGGTGTTCAAGTTTGGCTGGTAACCAAACATCATCTGCATCCAGGAAGGCAATGAAATCTCCTCTGGCTTGCCGGATGCCAAGGTTGCGAGAGGCGCTCATGCCCCTATTCTGCCGGCCAGGATGTTCCAGATAATAAATACAAGCGGGATTTTGGGCAACATGACGGCGTGCTATTTGGGCGCTCCTGTCAGTCGAGCCATCATCGATGAGCAGTAGTTCCCAATTTCGATAAGTCTGTGCGTAGACGCTCTCGATCGCTTCCTGAAGAAATACTTCGGCGTTAAGGAAGATGATAATAATCGAGACGAACGGCAGGCCGGACATCTTATGGCATTACTGAGATAGAGTTCAAAAGTGAGATTATTGCGGGTTTAGTTCAACCAACGCCTCAACCAACGTTCGAACTCATCGCCATCCCAGTCTGGAACCCAAAATCGTGGCAATCGGAAAAGACTAGATCTTCGCCAAACCACATTATTCAGTCCAGCGCACGCATACTGAAAACCCACCTGGCGCACGACACCTTCAACACTTTGAGTATAAGAACTGTGAGGAAACGCAAATCCATGGACCGGTTTACCCAACAGCTCCTCAAGAAAGACCTTACTCTCGTAAATCTCAGATTTCTGTTGATCTTTGGGGAGATAGGGAAGCTCAGCGTGGCTCATCGTGTGGGCGCCAATGGTGATTAAATCATTCGAGCTTAGCTGAATTAATTCCTCAGGAGTCAGCGCCCTTTGGATTTGAATTGTATGGTCTACATCTACAATTATGGATCTCAACTGTGCCAGCAATAATTCTCTCCCCGAGCAAGGTAAATGTCGCAAGCGCTCGTAAAGATCATTAAAAACAGACCATCTAAATTGAGAGGAGTTCTGGGAATCTGACAGGCGATTCGTCACAGTCAAAATAATCCGGCTGATCTCCTCGCCAACACCAGGCCACGGCCTCTGCGCCGGCAATGCTCCAAACAACAATAATCTCGCCAGTTCATCCCACCAGAATTCACGGCCTAAATAACCAGGGACGACGAAGACGGTAGCCGGGATTTGGCTAGATTCGAGGGAAGGCCTCGCACAATAAAGTACCTCTGCATAGCCATCATCAAAAGTTAAGGCTACTGCATGGCGGGGAAAGCGCCCATTCTGCAAACCGTTCACCAGTGTATACAGGTCGACGGGATTAGCATACTGGTTTAGTACTCGGAGGTGTTCGGCAAAATGATCCGGCGTTACACACATCGAAAATATATTGTTGGTTGTTTCCGTCACCAGGTGATAACCTAAGATGAGGCCGCCATGAATAAAATGATTAACAATCCAACGAGACGTACCGACGATTTTCTTATAGCCTGGAAATCTCATGTGTTTGTAAGAGATTTAGTTGCCCGAATGGTGATCAACAATTCGTAATCCGGATCGATGTAATCCAATTCTCTCTGACTAAGCTCCTCAGTCGATAATCCAAACAAGAAGGCAGCAGACGCTAATACGTTTCCATGAGCTTCCACATGAATGAGTTCAGGCTGGAATACCTGTTCGAAAAGTCGCCGTGCCGATTGGGTAGTAAAGCTCCAATAATAGCCCCAGCGGTCCATATCGTATCGGCTGACTTTGCTAATACCAGGAACGGTTGCCAGGACAACTCTTCCAGGCTTTAAAATGCGACAAACAGTGCGAATTGCGCTGGAAACATCAAATATGGTTTGTAGGGTTTGTGTGAGGATCACACAGTCATACGTATTCGAGTGTATGTTCTGACCGTCGGTCAAATCACCCAGGATTGTCACACCCGGTTTTTCCTCTGCTACGTGCAAGACATCCAGTTTGGTCACACGATTTCCACCAAAGCGAGCGGTGTATGTGTTATCTCCAATTTCAAGCACATGTCCCCGGATCTCGGCCGCATGATTGGCGAGAAATTTTTCAATGTAATACCGATCGATAGGTTTGCCGCGTTCACTTCCCCAATCCGGGCTAATAGGATGCAAGCGCCTCAGATCTCCGAACCGGACCCTGCCGATTGGGGGCCAGCGGGTGTATCGGATGATCGAACGCCGGGTTGAGAGGGGTAGGATTGTCCGAAGAACGGCTCGCGCTTCAGTCTTCAACCAATATGTGATGGCCAACTCACCTCCTTGGGCACCAACCCGACTACGGCAGCAAGTCGAGGATACCCTCGGACGATTCCCACCGAAAGGCCAAGCCTATACCGGCGTTCTAAAATCCAAATAAGGACTCCAACGATGAATAGCCCCAAAGCTGCGGCGGAGACAAGGCCGAAAAGACCAGGTAAAAGGCGGTCCACGCGGATAGCGAATACGGTAGCCAGCGCAGAGATAATTGTGAGCACACCCAGAGGTAAAGCCAGACCGTAAAATGGCTTTGGTAGTACTTTATGAATAAACAAAATGCAGATACCTTGCGAAGCCGCGATGGCAGGAAGCCATGCCAGTGCTGCTCCCACGACTCCAAAATTATTTATAAATAATGTTACAAAGCTTATCAACACGATGGTTTGGACAACCTCAATTACCAGAACCTTGTCTGGACGTCCGCTTCCATAAAAGATGGGTACAATTGTTTCTCCGAGGAGTCCCAGGAGGCTGGACAGGGCAAGTATCTGGATGATCGGAGCTGTTCCCTCCCATTTCGCACCTAAGACATTTTCGATCAACGAGGGAGTCAATGCAATCATCAGGAATATGCCAGGGACTAACAATACAGCGAGACTAATCAAGATAGTGCGGAAAGCTTGCGCAGTTTGAAATACATCGGTTTGAATGCGAGCATAGAGTGGGAAGGCAACCTCTCCAACGGTTAGACGGGCCATTTCGAGAGGGAGAAAAGCCAGGCTCGCGGCGAGATAATATAAACCTAGTTCCTCCGTACCCAGCTGCCGAGATATTATCATTCGCAGGAAAAACTGGCCGACCATCACGATCAAACTGATCAAAAACACCCAGCGCCCAAACCGTATAAGGGAACGAATTGTGATTGAATCGATGATGAATTGGGGCCGGTGAGGGGCAAGGTAATAAGATAACCACATATAAGTAGCGGAACCTGCCAAAGTGCCAGCCACCAGTGCCCAGGCACCAAATTCCTTCGCAAATACCACAGCGACTATTGTGTTTGCTAGCGATTTGAGCAATTCAATGATCGAGATTGAACGAAAATTTAGATTGCGGGTAAGTTCGACGACTTTAATGCTGGCAGCCGCGTCCATCAATGGCCGTAGAGCAAGAATACGGACGATTTCTTCTACGCCAGGCTCGCCAAAAAGATGCGAGACGAGCGGCGCTGAAAAGAAAGCGACCAGAGTAACGCTTAATCCCCGAATAATCTCTAAGGTCCACGCATTGTTATAATGACGCTCATCAACAACTCTGAGCTGGATCAGAGCTTGAGTCATACCTAGATTGGTCAGGCTTAACAGTAGATCTATGGCGATAGTGGCAATAGCAATAAGTCCGAAGTCCTCAGGCGATAACAGACGGATCAGAATGATCAGACGGATCAAAAATATGAGCCTGGTCCCAAATTGCTCTAAGCTGCGCCAAGAGATAGCGTCTCCGGCTTGTTCGAATATAGACTTCAAGTGCCGCCTATTCCTGTCTTATCCCGGCGATTATGCCCGGGAGCAGCCCAGCCAGGTATGCTCGACTTGAAAGGGTAAGTTCCCTGTCACCGTTGATCAAGCCCTTTAGATAGCGCCTGGAGGTGCGAAGATAGTGGACGATTGCGCGGAGAGCGATAAACCAATCGAGCTTGCGGATATATTTTCCATAGAAACTTCCATGACTGAAGGCATAATTCCTGTATTGTTCAATCCTTTGGTCCTTATCCCGCCATCCGTAATGCGTCACGCACACTTCTGGAGCGTAAATAATCGGGATTCCGGTGCGCAGGGCTCGATATGCCCATTCGCCATCTTCAGCTGTGTTCAAACGCTGATCTTCATCGAAAAGCCCAACATGTTCTATAACTGCCAGTGATGTGCCCATATTACCGCCTGACAAGGCATCAAAAGTTAACCTAGGCTTGGAATATTGAACAGACTTATCAGAAGTTACAACGAACGGCACACGCCCTCCACCAGCCTCTACTCTTCCGGTGACTATACAGAGCGGGTTCTGGCGCAGTCTAGCAACCATCTTAACCAACCAATCAGGAGCTACAAAACAGTCATCATCTGTGATTGCAACATAGGGAGTCTTCACGAGTTCCAAGCCACGGTTGATCCCGGCAGCCCTGCCACATTGGCTTGAAACTAAATGTTTAGCATCGAGCCCCAATAATTTCAGGTTTCTTATCCATTCAGGGACAAAAGCGGTAGAGTTTTGCTCAACAACAAGGAGTGTTCCAGGCCAAGCGCTGCCGTTGGCAATCCTGGAAAGGGATGCTTCCAGGATTGGTCGGCCCACTGTTGGAATTACGATGGTAACATCCTCTAATACCGGTTGGAAGTTTTGACTGTTTACCATCAGATGTCCAGTTAGATATTGCAAGGGTGATTTCTTACCACGAGGAGAGCACCTAACAAGAAGCACGATCTCCGATTACATTGAAATTCATTGTTTGAGCGAAAAGACTAACATGAGTATTGAAAACCAGGTCTTGGGAATACCTGGCTTGAACAGTCTTGCGAGCAGCCTGGCCCAAACGAGCAGCTAACGAAGGTTGCGGGATGAGTAGTCCGAATGCATCAGAGAGACGTTGAATATCACCTGGAGGGACGATGAGGCCGTTGGCAGGAGAGCCCATTCCATCCGTGGCATAAATAAAGTGGATGTGCTCCTTATTCGCCAGCCTGGCGATCGTGCCTCCCACCGCCAACACGCAATCGTCCATGTGAGGCACGACGACCACTACCCTACCGGGAAAGAATTCAACCGGGTCAACGGACACCATACTCAGGCCAGGCTTTCCAACAGACTCAGCGTTTCTTTGGCACAGGCGTCCCAGGAAAACTGATTAGAGCGTTCCAAACCCTTCCTGGCAAGGAGCACCTGCAAATCCGAGTTAGATAGCACCTGATAAATGGCGTCCGAGATGGCTTGAGCGTTATGGGGATCGACCAGTAGAGCGGCATCCCCGGCGATTTCCCGCAGGCCATTGGCATTGGAGGTGATGATGGGCGTGCCACAAGCCATGGCCTCAGTGATGGGTTGAGGAAAGGCTTCCAAGTTTGAAGGGTACAGATAAAGGTCCGCCTGGGAATAAATTGCGGGCAAGTCCTCTTGCTCGATCCAACCCGTATAAATGATGTCTGAGCCAGCTCCGTTCATCGATAGATGATATTCATCTGGAAAGAGCCGAGCCTCCACACCACCAATCACCAGCTTGTGAGGCATTTCCGCTCGCTTGTGATAAAGTGCATAGGCTTGCAGAATCTGGCTAAGGTTCTTTCGATTCTCGCCACCATTTTTGGTTAAGGTGAAAATAAATTTATCAGGAAGATTGTAGCGTAAATTGACTTCCTCAAGTTTGACAGGATCCGTAATCCGGTGGAAATGCCTGGCGGGTCCAATATAAATGGTTTTGATTTTGCCAGGCGGCAGCGAAAAAACCCCAAAGAAATTTTCTGTCGTGAGCCGTGAGATAGAAATCACCACAGCACATTTCTTGAGGTACAGGGGCATCATCGCACGCATGTACAGCACATCCAGTTTCGGGTAAAACTTAGCCTGATCGGGTATAAACCAATCAGCTCCATGCACTACCATGACAGCTTTACAAGGCGCTAACAAAGGTGCGGTGAACTTGGGATGGAACACAATGTCGACCTTTTCCCGCCAACAGGCGAGAGGGATGGCGAATTGATCCCAAAAGAGCTTATTTGAACCCTCAACCAACCGTTCAGTAACGTTTGTGTAATGAGAGAACCGGCCTAGATTGGCTGAATTTCGATTGAACAAGACATATTGGTTGTTACGATCGATGCGTAATAGTTCGAGAACAAGGTTATTGGTATAGACTCCGATCCCACCTTTCTCATCCATTGAACGAAGCATCAATCCGATCCGCATTCTATTTAGCCTGTGATAGGTTCGTTAACCTATAAACCGGAAGCTTGTCTCAACCTTTTTTCGACCCCCGGTAGGTCGGACTGTTCGATATAAATCTGATGCCAGATTTCCAAGTTGAGTAGCATCCACAGGCGGACGTGATGGTCCTCCCGGTTATTTCTATGCTCTTCAATCAATCTTAAGATGGCATCTTTTCGGAAAACGCCCATGCGCACAAGATGTGAGTTCAAGAGGAAGGATTTCGTGACCGTGTAGAGCGGGCCACGTAACCAATATGCAATAGGTAGCATAAAGCCCTGTTTCCCGCGGGAAATTATCTCAGAAGGAAGATAATTACCAGCTGCCTTTCGAAGTAGATGTTTTGTGGTCTGTTCTCGAATTTTTACCTGGCTTGGAATAGCAGCCATGTATTCTACAAGTTCATGGTCTAAGTAAGGCGAGCGTACTTCTAGGCTGTGCGCCATACTCATTCTATCGCTGAGCATAAGCGAGTGTTCTGGCAAGCGGGTTACGAAATCAGCGTAAAGCATCCGATCAATGCTGTCCTCAGCATTAGCCTGCTCATAGCGTTCGGTGATAATCGCAGACGAGTTTAAATGCCCAAGTTGATCCCAAAGGCCAGCGCCATACAGCTTTTGTTTTTCTGAATGACCGAAGCGGGAGAAGCAGGTTGCTTCGGCGTATCGCTCACCCGGGGTTCTGAATTGTGCTAAGTAGTAAGCCCAACGTGCCTTCTGAGTGAAATTCTTATTCGCATAACTATTCCGAAATCTCTTAATCATCGGCCCAAAGATCAGTTGCCGGAAAAAAAGAGGAGTGTAGGAAAATACATTTACGTAGCCGAAATTCAGGTATCGATCAAAACCGACGAACAACTCATCTCCACCATCCCCACCCAATACAACCTTGACATGCTTGGAGGCCAAGTCTGCCGCGATATACATGCAAGCAGCAATCGGGTCGGACGGTTCATCCATATGCCAGACAATCCGGGGAAGCAAATGAATGATGCTCGATTCTGCGAGATTTTCGATATGGTCGGTATGATATTGATCGGCAACCAAACGCGCGTAGGGAGATTCATCGAAATCGGCCTCCTGCACACCTACCGTAAAAGTTTTGAATCGTTGACCCAGCATACTTGCCATGACTGCCACAATGAAGCTCGAATCCAAACCACCGCTGAGATATGCACCGACAGGTACATCACTGACCAAATGGGATTGAACAGAATGGGTAATCCTATCCTGAATATCAATTAGAAGCCCTTCTTCAGAAGCGTCATATTTTTTATGGAGGAATGTCAAATTCCAATAACGGTGAATAGTAAGTTTTCCGGCCTGGAAGACCAATATATGTGCCGGCGGCAATTTCTGGAGATGGCAGAACATTGTCCGAGGAGAAGGGATAAACCGGAGAGAGAGGTAATGGTGCAAGCTTTCGTAGTCGATTTCTCGCTGCAGGTTACTGATTGCTAGGATGGCCTTTATTTCGGATGCAAAAAGGAAATCCTCTCCTTCCTGAGAATAATAGAGCGGCTTTTGCCCGAGGCGATCTCGTGCCAGAACTAATTTCTGTTCCTTCTCATCCCAGATCGCGAAAGCAAACATTCCATTGAGCTCATTTACACAATGGATGTCCAGGTCTTCATAGAGATGGACGATCACCTCGGTATCAGTGTTGGTTCGGAAATGATGGCCTTTGTTTTCCAGCTCTTGGCGTAGGGATTTATAGTTATAAATCTCACCGTTGAACACAATCTGCACAGTTCCATCTTCGTTGCAGATCGGCTGGCGGCCTCCGAGAAGATCAATAATTCTCAAGCGGGTACAACCTAACCCAACATGTCCTTTGATGTAAGCCCCTTCATCGTCTGGCCCCCGATGAGCAATGGTTTGCAGCATGGATTTTATTTCTCCCAGATGCACACCAGCCGGGCTATACTTTCCACAAATTCCGCACATCAGACTTTAACAGCTGTCACAGAGATTTTATGGGCCAATCGCTTTGCGATTGCTTCCGGGATCAGGTTATTTTCCGGCATTAAAACCATTTTGTATAAAGATGCTATAACACAAAGCTATACCTTCAAATATGCGAGTTCTGCACCAACTTTTTGATCTGGAATTCCCGCGAAACATTCCATAAGAAACGCCTCAATTTCGTCCACCATTATCTCTAAAGTGAATTTCTCCAGCACAGTCTTACGACCGGATTGCGCTAACCTATCGTACAAATCTGGATCAGTTCTTAGCCGATCGATCTGGTCAGCCAAACCTTCAGCATCTTCCGGTGTAAAAGTCAACCCGTTCTCGCCATGCCTCAATAATTCCTTCGTTCCTCCCGTGTTGGTTCCAACAACCACCAAAACAGAGAACATAGCTTCCTGTACAATGCGGGCGAGAGGCTCTTGATAGATGGAAGGAAAAACAAGAATATCGAATCCCTGTAAGAAGGCCGGCATTTCGTCTTTCGATATTGGATTGTGGAAGGTCACAAAACCTTGTAAGTGCTCTCTCTTAACCAATTCTCGTAAGAACGCCTCATACTTGGGATGACCCGAACCTACCAAGGTCAAGCTGATCTGATCGATCCCCCGCTTCTGTACCAGCCTCGATAATGCTTCGATTGCCGTGTGAACGCCTTTATGTTGAACCAATTGTCCTGCATAGAGCAATTTAATGGACTGATTCAGGTAATCCCTTTTGCGAAAATATGGAAATCTTTTAATATCTGTACCACCATAAATAATCCTGGCATGCTGGACTGGCAAACCTGCCTCACAGAGATTGTCCCGTACCGCAGCGCTAACACAAATCACATTTTCGAGGATTAATTCGCTTTGACTCTCTTTAGCAAGCATCGCTAGAGCAAACTTGCTTAGAATCCGTTTAGGCAGTTGCATGAACTTATGGCGTGTTGGCGATTGCCAATACATAGTGTGCATGTCAAGGCCAGAGAGCCAATAATCTGACAGGTAGTAAACCACCCGACCCGGCGCAAGTCGTTCAGCCAGGGCTGGAAGTGTCTTTGAAAGCGCCCACATACCCCAGATAAAGATTAGATCTGGTTCGAAATCTTTAACAGTGTGTTCAAGGGTTATCAAATTTTTGCGATGCTGTTTTTTCCATTTTAGGAAAAAATGGAGTGGGCGGTAATAAGCAAGATCCCCTTCGAGGTGGAGAAGACGGTAGATATTCTGTTCATTCAATGGCACATTCCCCCGTTTGTAACAACTAGTCAACACTCCAATCTTATGACCACGCCCAATCAAACCTTCGCTCACTTCTTGGCACCATTGGGTGTAGCCACCTGAGCGAGCCGGGGGAAAGAAATTTGTGAGAACCAGGATGCGCATAACGACTCGAACGCCAGATTAAGGAGTTGAAGCAATTTCGGAAGATACCTGCCATATATGAATGGCTCTGTCCGATCCGTCATTAATAGGAAATGTGTGTACAACCAGGAAATCGGGTATCGAAGCGTAGGAATCATAGTCAACGATGTAATCTACCTCGTTCTCAGAGAGGTAATCGGTCAGTGGTATCGAACCCCGCAGCACGCGCTGGTAGTAATCGATATTGTTGATCACACCATCCAGGTTAATGAAAGTCCGATCGGAGAAATAGCCGAGTTGTCCAGCATTCCACGACGCGAAGATTGTATCGGGGGGTGAATTCTGTGCAAGCCATTTAGCCACGTGATATCTGGTAGTATATAACTTTGAGGTAAAGTTTATACTTCTCGCAAACATATACAATGAAACAGCAAAGATGAGCAAACTAAAACCAACTGGCGTCCATCTTAAGTAACTAGAGTTTTGTATGGCCATTTTGAAATGGTCAAAAATAAAGAAAGCAATAAGGGATGCAGAAATGATCCAAAAAATAAACGCCGGAGAGCGATACCAGATAAAATATGGCATATACTTTACCCCAGAGACTGCAATGTAGAATTCATAAAGCAGTTCTCCGACCAATAAACAAAACCACAAGTTTAAGAAAGCCCGTAGTTCGAGTGGTTTATCCCTTCTACCGAATTGTGCCCGGAGAAGGAGCAATATACCGGAAATCGCCACCAAAATGAGCACAAGCGGGGGAAAGCGGCCTTGAAGAATTGAAGGCATGCCCTCTAACACCACCTCAACGAATTTCGTTGCCGATTCTTTTTCTAACGCCCAGCTAGTTCCACTGGTCTTAACGATGGCTGATACCGGGAGGAATGAATCTCCTATCACTTTAAAGGCGGTCATCTGAGCGATCAGCGCAACACCTGCCAAGAGAATACATCCAACGATGACTTTTTTATAGCTTTCATAGAATATCTTTAAATTGCTTCGATATGCGTATACCAGCATCCCGATATAGAAAGTAAACAGAGTCACCGACAGAAGAGCCGCATCGAGTCGTGTCCAGACATTTAGAATGAGGGCGACCGTCAATCCCCAGAAATTTGGTCTCTCCCCAGTTTGGACCCGAATTAAAAATATCACGCTCTGCCAAATAAGGAACCAAAATACCAGTGCGTGTAATGAATTTTCCATTCCCATGGAATAAATTCTCCATGGAAGGCTTTGAAGCGACCATAAGCTGGCCATGAATAAGGCTAGCACCGGTTGTTTCAGCTCCGCACCTATTATTACGATGAATAAGTAACAAAGCCCATTTAATAGAAAGACAACTGCTAATGTGGCAAATAAGAGCGCAATTTTCGTTTTAACTAACAAGGTGAGTAATAAGATGATCACAAACCACAATAATTGGACACCATTGGTTGCATGAAGGCCATCGAACGTGACAAATCCTAACTGTTTGGTATTCCAGGCCGTCTGCAAATAGTAGTAAGTATCATCAATAACCAATGAGGAAGCGATATATTCCACCCCTCGAGCGAGCAGGCTAATTTGTATAGCGAACTGGATCACAGCCATAAGGGTTACAATGTAGATCGTTGTTCTTAATGTAAGATCCGGTCTCATAATATCGCCTTACAAGGCAAACCCAATCAGTATCCTTACCTACCCCTCTTTAACATCAACCGGATAAACGCGAACCCTCCAAGCAGGAGTAGAGTCGGAAACAGTGCATATATAATAGCGTTGTCCGGCCTCGGAGTCTGACTGAACGCCTGAGTATCCGCTGGGTTAGGTGATGACGATTGGGTCATCGCTGTGGGCTTGTTCGCATCTAACCCAATTAACTTCCCTGACTTGAGAACCGGAGTTGCTGCCAGCGTGGGCAACGGCACTGGCTCAAGAGGAAGAAGATCATCCAGAGTGCGGTGCATGGCGAATAGGCGGCGGTTAGGATCGGCCGGGCCGTCAGCGAAGGTTAGAACCAATTGGTTGCCTGCTCTCACGACCGGGTGGGTGTGGTGAGCGTGGACACGATTGCCCATCCCCGCTTCTGAACCATCTTGAGATATCAAGTAAATCAGCGAAGGTGGTGTCCACTGATTTTGATCCCAATAAGCATGATAAATGCCTTGCGGGTAGCGAATCTGGCCGATAAAATGTACACGGCCCGCCCTGTCTACAGCCAAGCCATCAAATGCTTGGCCATGTAAATCGCCAAAGAGCCTCCTTGGCCCACTCCAGGTCTGCCCTGCATCCGTAGAGAAGCGGTGATAACGATAGGGCAGACTACCGGCTGCCCAAACAACATGCACAGTTTGGCCTGCGACAACCATTTTAGGGCCAGCAAACGTGAGGTTGTGTTCGCTCTCCTGCATATATTGATCGATCATAAAGGGTGTTGACCAGGTATTCCCTCCATCGAGAGAATGGATGTAGCGAACCCAATCAGGTCTGGAGTTCTGATCGAGTGCCCCATAAACCCAAACTGCATGCAGACCATCAGTTTCATCGATCTCAAAGTTAAGGCTGTCAGGAACATGATTAGGTAAAATGTCCGGATCTAACCAGACCGGATCTGACCATGTAGTCCCTCGATCTTTTGAGCTGACGTAATAAACCCCGGGTTCTTCTACTTGGTTGGTGTAAAGGATATGGAATACATTCTTAGAATCCACTCGTAAGATGAGAGTCTTCGCTGGAATATCAATTTGGATTGGTTGCGCCCAATTTTGCGCTGATAAAGCACTCGAGGCTGGGGCGTGAGTGTAATACGCGGGACCTTGAAAGCCTTCCGCCCAGGCGAGATGCAAGGTTCCCTGCTGATCAACTACAGGGGAGACATTCGTAATGGCAAGATCGGTCACATAGATATCGTTTGGGATTGACCAGGCTTCCCCATCAAAGCGAGCATATTTGATGATCCTGCGCTGGTTTTTATATAGAGTTTCTATCCAGAAGCTATGTACATATCCGTATTGGTCGGCCACCAAGTAACCCTCACTCGCCTTGCCGGCTTCACTTGAGAGTCGAATAGGTTCGGACCATCCTCCGCCTTGGACTTGGGCCTGGGCCCTTGCAATCCAGAAGAAGGATAGCAGGCATAGTGAGCAAAGTAATACGCTGACTCTTCGTTTGAGCACGCTTTAGACCCCGACGGCTTCTGAAGATCTCACTTGTTCAGAATCTGATGAATTAATTTCCATGATACTCAGATAGATTTCCTCAAGACGCCTGCTATATTGCTCCCAGGAATATTGCTCGATGGCCTGCTGCCGAGCATTCTGACCAAGGCGGCTACGTTCGGCTGAATCGCATAAGAGCGTAAGTATAGCGTCAGCAAAATCAGAAACACTTCCAGCATTAACCAAAATACCAGTATGTCCATCCCGGATCACTTCCGTTGTCTGGTCTATCGCCGTTGCTACAATCGGCTTACCCGCCGCCATATATTCGAACAGCTTGAGCGGGGCACCGGTTCCACCACGGCTGGCTATAACAGGGGCAGAGGGAACGACCGCCAGATCGGCGATCGACAATATTTCCGGCACTCTATGGTGAGCAATTGCCCCGGTCATGATTACAGCGTGGCCGAGCCCCTCATCGAGAACTTTGCGCTCAACCATCGGTCGCGTCTTTCCATCGCCTACCAGGATTAGCCTGGCGTTTGGGAGTTTCTGTAGCACCTGCGCAAAGCTATTTATCAGTAGATCAAGGTCATGCCAGGGATAGAACCCACCCACCCAAATCACCACCGGCTCAGTGGTCAAACCCAAACTTCTTCGTATAAGTTCAAAATTATGGTTCGCCCCAAAAGATTGCACGTCCGCCGCGCAAGGCAAAACGATTAGTTTGTTCTCCTTTACATTCCAGGTGCTTCTCAAGTGATCTCTGAGTCCGTCGGACACACAAATTATCTTCGCAGCTGATTTGAAAGTCATTCTGGTTGCCCAAATCGCGAATTGACGACGCAAACCTCTCTCTGGAACGCCTTTATACTTCCGCTGTTCCAGTAAATCAGCATTGACTTCAAGGACGAGAGGAATTCCAAGCTTCCTGCTGGCCCACACTCCGCCCAAGGCTAGCAAATTAAAACGTTCGTGGATCAGATCGATGCCTTTTAGATTCCTGTTGGCGGCCTCGGCCACGCGATAGCTATCGAATAAGGCAAGATAAGGGAAGGATAACTCTGACTGAATGCGACGAATGAGGCTCTCAAATCGCTTGAACAGGGCTGTTCCACTGAACCCTAATTGACCATAGTGGCCGTCGTGGAGATTGTCGCTACTAAAAATATGAAGATCATTTGTGTAAAGGATCTGCCTCCCCCGTAAAGCCAGAAGCTTAACCTCATGGCCTGCTTGCTGCAAACCGCGCATGGTGTGGTAAATGTGAAGCTGGGCAGCTTGAGGCTCATAAAATCGGATGCTACTATCCTGATATAAATAGGCTATATTTAATCTTCGCAACCGCACCACCAGATATTCATTTTGGTTACCTTAGATCGGGAGAACACTAAACAGTTGCTTTAAGCCGCTCTGTTAGTAAGGCCAAGCCTTCATCCAAATTACTCCCGGCGCTTAGCGGTCGTTCGCTTCGATAGCGGCGACCAATTTTTGGATATAGAAGAGGTCGCCGCGGGGAAAGGCCGGCACATCCAGGAAAGGTTCCAGTTCCCCTGCGGGCTCCTGCAGGATCC
>Ga0209431_10002494_pt1 | contig 14948 bp, 12 predicted proteins | sample RifCSP13_3_FD_184021 | JGI IMG/M metagenome (GOLD analysis project Ga0209431, IMG submission 184021) | Soil microbial communities from Rifle, Colorado - Rifle CSP2_sed 13_3 (SPAdes) (version 2) | ecosystem: Environmental > Terrestrial > Deep subsurface > Rock core/Sediment | place: Rifle...
TTAATCCTAAAAATAATTTTAGTGTAAAGTTTAATTTTAATTTCACTTGGAGAAAACGAAACTGGATTGATAAGAAAATATTGCACCGGCATTCCTCGAACAATAGCAAATTCTCCAAAGCTAATGAGTTGATCAGCCGGTAGAGCGGAATAATACTTTTCACTCACCTCGTATTTGTAAGAAACCAATTCTTCTTCTTTAACCATAGCCGGAATTGGAAGAATTTTCCCTTCAAGTTCTTTTACTGATGTAGATAAAATTTCCACCGTATTTCCAAATTCTGAAGGTACGCCAATAGGAATTTGTCTTGTTGGAAGTGAAGCTGAACCTATTGCATCATAATTTAGAATTGAACCGAATGATAAAGAAACTTTTACAAATGTTTCATTATTAATTTCTTCATTCGAAATGGAATAAATAGGAAAATACTCCAATGTGATTGAGTTTCTGTCCGATGATAATACTTTGAGGTCTTCCTGAGGGAAAATTACCGAAGTAACTATCAGAGAAATTATTAAAGAGATTTTGCTTTTCATTAATAGAAAACGGAAAAATAAAAAATTACGAACTTTATCTATTATTATTTATTTGTAGCAAAGATCTCTTAGAATTTCTCCAATTTTTCGACCGAAATTAGCGAATAAAAATCAATATTGTCAAGGCAATTATCTTATTTCAAGCTCTTTTAATAACTCACGTTACGCAAGGGAATAATGAAAATCCGCAAACAAACCCAGTTCCTTTGATTTTTAGGAAGATGCATTAGGAACTGGGTTTGTATTCTTCACTTTTGCGTAAGGTGACTTAATAATTTAATCACTGTCGTCCAAAATAAATATGAAATAGAAAATAAGTCCTTCTAATTACCTAAACTAACATCATTTTAACTTTTGCTGGTTTTAATTCCCATCTTATTACATTCTTCTCAATTCGTTTTAGATGAAAAATCTCCTTACGCTTAGAAATGACTGTTCGATAGCAGCCAAAAGTGTTTTTATGAAATAATGTGATAAGGTTGAAATGTCTATCTTATTTTATGTTACTAAGGTTGCCGGTTTAGTGATTGACTAAGTTAGTAAGCATTATTTTAACCTTAGTAAAACAAATGACCATAAGAAAAATAACCTTCTCAGCTTGTTTCTTTTGAATTCAATCCGCTATATGTAGATAAAAATATTTTATACTAATAAAATTCGAACTTTATTTTCTTTCATCGCATTAATGCAGAGTTGAATATGCTCTTCCAAAGGAATATTCAAAAGCTCAGCTCCTTTGTTTATATCTTCACGGCTGACATTTTTTGCAAACGCTTTGTCCTTCATTTTCTTTTTAACGGAATTTACCTCAACTTCATCAATTGATTTACTGGGGCGAACATAAGTTACTGCTGTGATAAATCCCGCAAGCTCATCGCAAGCAAAAAGTACTTTTTGAAGTAAACTTTCTCGTGGTACACCTGAATAATCTGCATGAGATAGAATTGCATTTCGAAATTCCTCACCAAATCCTTTTTCTCTTAATATTTCCGAACCCTTAAAAGGATGTTCTTCGGCAGTGGGAAACATTTCATAATCAAAATCGTGAAGCAAAGCCACATTACCCCAAAACAATTCATCCTCATTAAACTTTTTTGCATATGCCCTGACACAAGATTCGACAGCAAAAGCATGTTTTAATAAGCTTTCACTCTTTGTGTATTCCTTTAAGAGTGATAAACAAGAGTTACGATCTCTTTCAATACTATCCATTACTTTTTTCCACTTTTGAATTTTTAATTTTGTCAACCAGAGGCTGATCCGCCCCTGCCTGCCGTCAGGCAAGTTTGGCGGAAATTTTTAATTATTCCGCTGGTTCGAAACTTGGGCACAAATCACCCAAAACGCACTCCAAGCATTTAGGTTTTCGAGCAACACAAATTTTTCTTCCATGCGTTGCCAATAAATGAGAAGAAGCGACCCAATCTTTCTCAGGTAATAATTCTTTCAAACGAAATTCAATTTTTTCCGGATCTTCGGATTTAATAAACCCAAGTAAATTGGATAATCTTTTTACATGGGTATCAACTGCAATCGCGGGAATTCCAAAAGCATTACCTGCAATAACCGATGCAGTTTTTCTTCCAACACCGGGAAGCTTAATTAAAGCTTCAAAGTCAGCGGGCACTTCTCCATTATGCTTATCAATCAATTCTTTGCAGCAAGCTTTAATACTCTTAGCTTTTTGGTGATAAAATCCAGTAGAGAAAATATCCTTCTCTAATTCTTCGTTACTTACATTAAAAAAATCTTTTGGAGATTTATATTTTTTGAAGAGATCTTTTGTAACAACATTCACCCTTTCATCCGTGCACTGAGCAGACAAAATTGTTGCAATTAAAAGTTGAAAAGGATTATAAAACTCAAGTGCAATCTCTACTTCGGGATATTCATTCTTGAGAAGTTTAAAAATTTTCTTTGTTCTATCTTTTTCAGACTTCGACATCTTTGTTATAGTTAGGATGATTTATCATTAATCTTTGTACAGGTTTATTGCCAATTAGATGACTCTGAATTATTTCTTCAACATCATCAGTCTTTACTCCACCGTACCAAATTTGTTCGGGATAAACAACAACCGTCGGTCCAAACTCACATGCATCAAGACAGCCGGACGAATTTGCTCTAATTTTTGATTTTATGCCAAGTTCATGCAGCCGCTTTTTAAATAACTCTCGGATTTCAGAACTTCCTTTGTCGAAGCAGCAACCTTTGGGATTTTCAGGTGGTCTTTTATTTTCACAAATGAAAACATGTTTTTCAAATCGTTTCATGATGATCTTTTTTTTATGATCAAATATAAGAAGAAAAATACCTTTCTTGCTTTAGGGGATTTTTATAATTTTGACTAACAATCTTACGCAATGTTAAGATTACAAACCCAGTTTCTTTGCAATGCTTTATTCGTTCGTTTAGAAACTGGGTTTGTTTACGAATTCCAATCGTCATTGTGCGTAAGGCGACTGATCAATATAAAAAGGGAAAGTGATTCACAGAATAATTATCATTTCATCCATTCTACTTCTTTTTAACAGCTGCGAACAGCTAGTTAATATTGGAGATTTAACTTCATCCCAAAAATATCCTGCTAAAACAGGTCATGAGTGGGAGTATAATACTATTTAGAAGTTTGAATTTTATGATTCAACAGGGCATATTGATAGCACATCATTTGAAAATTTAGGAAACACTATCATTAGAATTATTCAGGAAAGAGACACGATTGGATCATATACCAATTTAGTAGCATTTAAATGTTTTGACGAAAGCACACCGCAAAATATTAACAAGATGTGGTATATGAATCTGGACTCAGGTTTATATGTAATCGCTTATTCGAATCCAGGTGCATCACAGCTAGTATTGCCAAAAACTAGTGTAATGACTTTCGAACGACTTAAACACCTTATAAAAACAATTGGAACTTTCCCTGGTTCTTTCGATGAAGCTAATTCACTTTATCAACTAACAGATACGATTCAATATTACACTCCTACAAGAAAAGTTTTGACATATCCATTAACAATTGGTGCTCGATGGATTGAATTTACCTTTCCGTTCTTTAAAGAAAGATTTATTCAAAAAAAGGAAATCGTAAATACTAATAGCGGAAGCTATAATTGTTACAAACTTGAAACGAATTGGAACTGGTCAAATTTTGAGTTCAATGATTACGTAGATCTAAAAGCGGGACTTATATTGCGGGAGATAATTGCCGACAGCCTACCAATTTCATCGGTAACAACTATAGATCCAGATACAGTTGGGTTTTATAAATACACATCAATTTCAAAATTGGTGAGAGAAAAGAAATAAAAGGATAATTCTTATTATCAGATAAGTAAAACTGTATTTTATCGTATTCAATAAAGAGTAAGATACTAAGAAACAATTAGCAAACAATTTAAACAAGCAGTAAGAAAATCATACCCAATGGAAAAATACACTTTCATTTTGTACGTTATTGTTTTGCATATTTGATCGTTGAAAAATTCTAATCATGCAATTTTTAGTGAAAAAATTACAAGTCTACTAAACGATGTTAAAGACAAATTGCTTTTAACGCTTCTTGACTTGCTCTTATTGTTTTATCTAAATCCTCTTTGGTGTGAGATGTAGAAACAAACATAGCTTCAAACTGAGCTGGCGGTAAATAAATTCCACGGTTCAACATCTCATGAAAATATTTGCCGTAAAGCTTAGTATCAGATTTTACAGCTGTATTAAAATCAGTTACTTTCTCTTCAGTAAAATAGAATGTCATCATAGAACCGACGCGGTTGAATTGATAATTCTTTCCAACAGATTTAATTCCATCTTTAATTCCGTTTTCAAGATATGCAGATTTCTCTTCGAGTGCCTGATAAACTTCCGGATGTTCTTTGATGTATGTAAGTGCTGCATACCCCGCATTCATAGCTAAAGGATTTCCACTTAATGTTCCCGCTTGATAAACCGGTCCACTTGGTGAAACCATTTCCATAATTTCTTTTTTGCCGCCGTAAGCTCCGACTGGCAGGCCGCCGCCGATAATTTTGCCGAATGTTGAAAGATCAGGTTTTACTCTAAGAATTTCTTGAGCTCCGCCTTGTGCCAGACGGAAGCCGGTCATCACTTCATCGAATATCAAAACAATTTTTTCTTCATCGCAAATAGTGCGCAGCTCTTGTATGAAAGAATCTTTCGCACGAACGGTTCCCATATTCCCAACAACGGCTTCTATGATAATAGTTGCAATCTCATTCTTGTTTTGCTGAACTAATTTTTTTACTGATTCGATGTCGTTAAAATCGGCGACCAATGTATCGGCGGCATTTCCCTTTGTAACGCCGGGACTGGTTGGCACACCAAAAGTTAACGCACCGGAACCGGCTTTAATCAAAAAGAAATCGCCATGACCGTGATAGCATCCCTCGAACTTGATAATCTTATCTTTACCGGTATAACCGCGAGCTGCTCTTACGGCACTCATTGTTGCCTCGGTTCCGCTATTAACCATACGCACCATTTCAATTGATGGAACGAGTTCCGAGATTATTTTTGCCATTTTGATTTCAATTTCTGTCGGTGCGCCAAAGCTTGTACCTTTCTCCACTGCTTTAAGTAATGCTTCTTTAATAAAGTAAGGATTATGCCCGAAGAGATGCGGACCCCAGCTTCCGATGTAATCAATATATTCATTGTCATCAACGTCATACATTTTAGAGCCACTTCCTTTTGACATAAATAGCGGCGTTCCGCCAACAGATTTGAAAGCTCGAACAGGAGAATTAACTCCGCCCGGAATATATTTTTTTGCCTCTTCGAAAAGTTGTCGGCTTTTTTTGATATTCATCAATGTCTCGGTTAAAAGTTACTTGTTCTTATCCAAATATTTTGCGATATCTTTTGCGAAGTACGTTAATATCATATCGGCACCTGCTCGTTTAATTGCAGTTAACGATTCAATCATTACGCGTTCTTCATCAATCCAATTATTTCTGCCGGCTGCTTTTATCATTGCGTATTCACCGCTGACTTGATAAGCCGCAGTTGGCATTCCGAATTTCTCTTTAACGCGCCATATGATATCGAGATAAGCGCCTGCCGGTTTTACCATTATAATATCGGCACCTTCTTCGATATCGCTCTCTGCTTCACGTAATGCTTCAGAACCGTTTGCGATATCCATCTGATGAGAGCGGCGGTCACCGAACGCCGGGGCTGATTCAGCAGCATCTCTAAATGGACCGTAAAAACCTGATGAATATTTTACAGCATAACTTAAGATGGGAATTTCGATAAATCCTTTCTCATCAAGCGCTTTACGGATTGCACCTATTCTTCCGTCCATCATGTCAGATGGAGCAATTATATCTGCACCGGCTTCGGCATGAGAAATGGACTCTTTCACAAGCAGTTCAACCGTCTCATCGTTCAAAATTTTTTCACCGTTCAAAACTCCGCAGTGCCCGTGAGATGTATATTCGCAAAGACAAACATCCGTGATGACTAATAATTTCTTTACTGCTTTCTTTATTGCGCGGACAGCTTGTTGAATAATACCATTCGGGTCGTATGCACCCGAACCAACTTCATCTTTATGATCCGGAATTCCAAAAAGAATGACTGCCGGAATGCCGAGTTTTTCAACTTCCTTACACTCTTCAACTAAAACATCTATCGACATTTGAAATACTCCCGGCATAGAGCGAATTTCATTTTTAATTTTTTCACCGGGTACAACGAAGAGCGGGTAGATCAAATCATTCTTTGTTAGAATTGTTTCGCGAACCAAATCGCGGACAGTAGGATTGTATCTTAATCTTCGTAAACGTTTTATTGGAAATGTTGCCATGATAATCTCCTTTTAATTCTTAATTATTTTTTTAAAAACTTCGTAAGAATTTTTTACACAATCACCTACGGAAATTCCCCCGCGGTAGTTGCCGCTAAGAAAGATTCCTGGATGATCATATTCAAATTTACTGAAATAATTATCGTGTTCTATGTAACCGATGTTATATTGAGGAATAGCTTTCAGCCATAATTTTTCTCTTAAGAAAATTGGATCAGCGTCTATATGCATTATCTGCTTAAACTCATGCAGCACCTTATCAATTAATTCTTGTGTATCATTTTCGAAAAGATGTGCAGAACGAGCTCCGCCAGTAAAAAGTGTGAACGCTGCTCTATCATTATCGCAACGATTTGGGAAAATTACAGAACTCCAGATAGCTCCAAGAAAATTTTTCTTTTCTTTCGATGGAATTAAATAACCAAATCCATCAAGCGGAATTCCAATATCTTTTTTATCGAAGCCCAAATACAAAACCATTACAGGCGGGTAAAAAATATTATCTGCATGTTTTGTAAAATCGTTATCCAAAGACGAAAAAAATTTTGAAGCCGAATGAACCGGAACAGTAGATAGAACATAATCGGAAATTATTTCATGTGTATGTCCGCTATTTTCATAAATTATTTTCCAACGACCGGTTTTAAATTCTGCACTCTGCGTTCTGCGTTCTATACTTTGCACTTTGCACTCATAAGAAATATTATCTTTCAATTTCCGAGCAATTGCTATGGGGAAAGATTGCATTCCATTTATGAATGAAAACATTTTTGCACTTTGTTTAGATTCCTCAGCACGTTTCTTTCGTTCGCGTGCGCCTTTAATCATGCCTTTAACTAATCCGCCATATACTTCTTCTAATCGGTACAATTTTGGAAATGCCGACTTTACGCTTAATTTATTAGGGTCTCCGGCGAACACACCGCTAACGAAAGGATCAATTGCGTAATCCAAAAATTCACGTCCCAATCGTCTGGAGACAAATTGAGCGATACTCTGGTAATAACCGTCATCAGATTTACCAACAAATGGTTCACCCAATAACCGAAATTTTCCTTTTATCGAAAACAATTTTGATTTGATTAATGAAAGAGGATTCATTGGTAAGGGATGCAGTTTATTATCGCGAAGAATATATCTTTTATTAGATATTTCAGTCGCGTAAATCATTTCATTTGACAATCCAACTTCATCAACAAGGTGACGAATCAATGGAGTTGTCTCAAGTCCACTATTTGGACCATAATCAATTAGAAATCCTTTTTCGTATGAAGTTTCCATTGTTCCGCCGGCTTGATGTTTAGCTTCCAGTATTTGAATATCAAATCCATCTTTGTGAAGCCAATATGCGGCTGCTAAACCGGAAATACCGGCACCTAGAACTGTGATCTTTTTTTTATTCATAAATTATTTTTTACCAAATCGGAAAGTGCATCAATAAACAATTTCGAATCATTCAATCCTTTCATAACAATGTAATGCTCTATACCAGTTTTTTCTGCAACGTGACGATATTCAATATCAAGTTCAAATAAAGTTTCAACATGATCGGAAACAAAACTTATAGGCACTATTAGTAAATGTTTTTTATTTAAAGCAGCGAGCTCTTTAATCTTTTTGTCTGTTGCCGGTTCCAACCATTTCATCGGACCAACTTTACTCTGAAAACATAAATGATGATTGTGAGAATGTTTTCTAAGTTTCATAACCGCTTCGACTGTTTGTTTAATATGTTTACAATATGGATCGCCTTTCTTAACCAAACTTATCGGGGTTCCGTGCGCGCTGAAAACAATTTGTATTTCATTTCGAACTTTCTTTGGAAATTGTAGTATTGACTCATCAATTCTTTGATTAATTGCCGCGATATATTTTTCGTTAGTTGGATAGCTGTTAACATAAATTAGTTTGGAACTATCATTTTTATAATGTCTATTCCATTCATTAAAAGAAGAACCTGTTGTTGTTTTTGAGTAATGAGGATAGAGCGGAAGCAAAACGATTTTGTCATAATTCTTACTTTCAATATTAGAAACGGTTTCAATTGTAAGAGGTTTCCAGTATCGCATAGCTTTATAAACATCAAGAGATGGAAAATCTTTTCGTAAATTTTCTTCAAGCATTGCTCTTTGTTTCTCAGTCCACTCGTTTATAGGAGATTTACCACCGATAAGTTTATATTGAACTGCAACTTTAGGTGCACGGCGCTTCGAAATTAATCGCGCAAAAAGTTTTTGTCCGAACGGTAAATTGAAAATATCGTGGTCACAGAACAAATTAAATAAAAATGGTTCTAATGCACCTAATGAATCCGGTCCGCCAAGATTGAAAAGCACTACAGCGATTTTTTGCAAATTAAATTCCTTATATAAGATTATACTGTTCTAGAATACCTAGCTGTATCTTCTTTGCGCTCAATATAACCGTCAAAGTTCATGGCAATATTGCGGATTAATAATCTGCCCATTTCCGTGACTTTAATTCCGTTGTCATTTAAGGTAAGCAAATCGTCAGTTTCCATTTCCCTAAGGTTGCTCAGTCCCCATACAAAATATTTTTTAAAATCTATTTTGAATTTTTCTTCAACTGTTTTGAAGTTTAGTTCAAAGTCGCACATAATTCTCATAATTACAAAACGTCTTAGCTCATCATCTTCAGTTAGCTTGTAACCTTTTACAGTAGGCAGAGTTTCCCGGTCAAGTGCGTTGTAATATTCTTTTTCAGTCTTATAATTCTGCGCATAAATTTTTTGAAGCTGACTGATCGCAGTAATTCCCATGGCGTACAAATCTGCATTTGCATTTGTGCTGTAACCCTGGAAGTTTCGGTAAAGTTTTTTCTCTTTTAAAGCAATTGCCAAGTCATCATTTGGTTTCGCAAAGTGATCCATTCCAATAAAAACATATCCAGCAGATGTTAACTTCTCTATCGTCATTTTAAGAATAATTAATTTTTCCTCTGGCACAGGAATATCTTCTGCATGAATTAATGACATGTGTTTCTTCATCCATGGAACGTGTGCGTAATTGAAAACCGCGATTCGGTCCGGAGAGATATCAATTATCTTGTCAACTGTTTCTGCAAATGTTTCAGTTGATTGAAATGGAAGTCCGTAAATCAGATCAAGATTCAAGCTCTGAAATCCTAATTCACGAATCCAATTTACAGTTTGCCTTGTTATATCTTCGGGCTGGATTCTATTGGTGGCTTTCTGGACTTTCTCATTAAAATCCTGAACACCCATACTGATTCTGTTAAAACCATTTTTTCTTAAAACTTCAAGATGTGCTTTGGTTAATCCCCGGGGATCAATTTCACATCCATTTTCTGAACTATCTTTAAAGTTGAAAGAAGCCTGAATATACGACGCAAGATCATCAATCTCATCGGGATTTAGGTGAGTTGGGGTTCCTCCTCCCCAGTGAAGCTGAGTTACTTTTCTATCTGGCAGCAAGCAGCTTCTTAACAAATCCATTTCTTTTTTAATATAACGAACATATTCCTTTACGCGCTCTCTGTTGCGTGTTATTATCATGTTGCATCCACAGAAGTAACAAAGCGTATCACAGTAAGGAAGATGGTAATAAAGAGAAAGATCAGGAAGATTTTCTCCGTAATTAGTTTTGATTATTTCATCAAGAAAATGCTCGGCCTTAAAGCTCTCGTTAAATTGCGGAGCCGTCGGATAGCTTGTGTAACGAGGTCCTGGCTTGTCATATTTTTTTATTATATCGAGATTTATGTTAAACATTAAAACTTCCTTATTAATAAAATCAGAATCAGTGAAATTTTTTACTCTCCTCTTTCACAATATCAACTAAGTATTTAGCATTTTCCGGTGATACATCCGATAAAATACCATGACCTAGATTGAAAATATGTCCGTTATGGTTACCAAATGATTTCAAAACTTTAATTGCTTCATTTTTGATTTTATTTTTATCAGCATATAAAACTGTGGGATCAAGATTACCTTGCAATGCAACTTTTTCACCAAACTTACTTCTTACTTTACCGATTTCCATTGTCCAATCAAGACCAATTACATCTGCACCACAATTTACAAGTTTATTCATTTTGAAATGAACACCTTTTGCAAAAACAATAATTGGTTCATCTTTGTGTCTAATCCTTGAAATTATTTTTTCAATGTAAGTGAGCGAGAATTCTTCATAATCATCCGGCGAAAGTAAACCACCCCATGTATCAAATATTTGAACTGCATTTGCACCAGCCCGGATTTTTGCTGTAAGATAATCTGCAACTGCATCGGCAATTTTATTAAGCAGTAAATGTGCAGCTTTTGGCTGAGTGTAAATGAATTTTTTTATTTCTGAAAAGCTTTTTGATCCGCCGCCTTCAACCATGTAGGTCATCAAAGTCCAAGGAGAACCGGCAAAACCAATTAAAGGTACTCGTCCGTTTAATTCTTTTTTTGTTAGTGAAACAGCATCAAGAATGTATTTTAAATTTTTAGTGGGATCCACCTCTTTTAATCTTTTAATATCGTCAATAGTTCGAATAGGATTATAAAGTACTGGTCCTTTACTTTCAATTATTTTCAGGTTCATTCCCATCGCTTCTGGAATTACAAGTATATCTGAAAATATTATTGCAGCATCAACACCTATAAGATCTACCGGTTGTAATGTTACTTCTGCTGCAAGCTCGGGAGTTTTACACATAGTTAAAAAATCATATTTTTTCCGTATGTCCCGATATTCAGGTAAATATCGTCCTGCTTGACGCATTATCCAAATTGGAGTTCTAGCTACAGGCTGTCGTTTACAAGCTTTTAGAAACAAATCATTCTTTAGATTACGCAAAAATATTTTCCCTTTTTATTATTTCTTTTCTAAGAGCTTGGTTTGATAAAAATTCACCAATGCTTTAGCCATGGCATCCATCGAGTGTTCTTCAGGCATAATATCAACCTTGACCTCTCTTTTCTCAATTGCGGATTTAGTAGTTGGACCGATTGTGGCAACGTAACTACCAAGAAAAAATTCAACCGGTTTGTTTAATCCAATTATTTTTGAAAAATTTTCAAATGTTGATGGACTTGTGAAAATGTATACATCGGGTTTTTGTTTTGATAATTCTTCTATGTTCTCTTTAATTTCTTCTTTCTCAAATATTGCAACATCATATACATCAGCGGCATGCACAATTCCTCCGATTTTTTCGATTCCCAGCTTAAGTTCATCTCGAGCAATTGCTGACTTTGGGATGAAAAATCGTTTTCCACTAATGTCTATTTCTTTTAGTTTTTTAATTATTCCTTTGCTTGTAAACTTATATGGAATAATATGAACAGGAATATTATTTTCGATACACAAAGATTCGGTTATTTTTCCTACAGCTGCCACTTTAATCAATTGAAAATCTGCTTCAACTCTGAGTTCCTGACATCTTCTGCAGAACATTTTAACAGCATTAGGTGAAGTAAAAATAATGTAATCAAATTCTCTCAATCGTTTTACAGATTTGTCGAATTCTTCCCAGCTTTTCGGCGGAATAATCTTAATGGTAGGAAAAAGTAATACATTCGCACCCAACTTTTCGAATATTGCACTTGACTGACTTGCCTGTTCCGGGCTTCTGGTCAGAACAATAATTTTATTTTTTAGTGGTTGTTCAGAATTAATATTCAACACTTTCTTCTAACTCTTATTTTTTCTTTCGGTGTAATAAATTTCGTCAAGAATTTCACTTGCACCAGCTTTTAACAAACCTTTGGCAAGTTGGATTCCCAATTTTTCCGGATATTTTTTTGATCCGCGAACTTTTTTTCTGAAGGTTATTTTTCCATCCAGAGAACCGACTAAGGCATCAAGATAAAGTCCTGTTGATTTAACTTCTGCAAATGCGCCGATTGGAACCTGGCAGCCGCCTTCAAGAGTTCTAAGTAAAGCTCGTTCAGCCAGAACTGCAATGTAAGTATCTTCATGATGAATTGATTGAACTATATCATTCACAATTTTATTGTCTTCTCTAATCTCAATTCCGAGCGCACCTTGACCAACAGCAGGAAGCATAATATCGCTAGGTATAACTGAAGAAATAAATTTACTGAGTTTAAGCCGCTCAACTCCTGCATGTGCTAAAATTATTGCATCCCAATTCGAATTAAGAAAGGTTTTTATTCTCGACGGAACATTTCCTCTATGTTCTTCGATCTTTATATCAGGACGAAGATGAAGAAGCTGACTTTTTCTGCGAAGCGATCCTGTTCCTACAACTGCATTTTCTTTAAGTGAAAATATTGTCTCTCCTTTTTTTCGAGCGATAAGCACATCTTCAACATTGTGCCTTTTGGAAACAGCCGCAAGTTTCAAACCGTCCGGTATTTTTGTTTGCAAGTCCTTTAAGCTATGGACAGCAAGATCAATTTCCTTATTCAGGAGAGCTACTTCAAGCTCTTTCGTAAATAAACTTTTGTCACCAATTTTTGAAAGAGCAACACCAAGAATCTTATCACCTTTAGTTTTGATGATTTTGATCTCTACGTGAAGATTTTTATTGTGCTTCTCCAACTTCCTTTTTACAAAGTTGGCTTGCCAGAGAGCCAGCTTACTTCCACGTGAACCAATTATAATCTTTGTCTTCAATTATTATTCTTCCTTAGAGCTGGAGTTGTCTATTCCAAATATTTCGCGGATAATTCCGACTTTTGCAGCAGTTTCATCATGGTTGTTTTCGCCTTCGGTAAGTTTCTTAAGCTCAACAGTGGGCTGATGTAGGATTTTATTAATTATTCTCTTAGTAACTATCTCAAGCTTTTCCTGATCCTCACTTGAAAATTTATTTTTATTCTTCTCAACTTCCTCAAGACGAATATTTTCAAAATGATCTCTCATGCTTTTTATAGTTGGAGCAACCTCAAGCGAGTGATACCAATCGAAGAAGTTTTTCAACTCCTCATCAATTATTTTTACTACTTTGGGAATCTGAGCACGACGCTTTGTTAGGTTCTGCTCGACAATAATGTTCAGTGAATCAAGATCATGATAAAACACATAATCTATTTCTTTTGATTCTGGATCAATGTTTCTTGGAATAGCAATGTCGGTAATAACAAGATCTGCAAAATTACGCTTCTTCATTATAGTGCGAATTTCATCTTTAGTTAAAATTAAATTTTCCGAGCTTGTTGCGCTAATGATTATGTCGAATTCATGAAGCGAAGATTTGAAATTTTCGAAAGGAATTATTCTTGCTTGAAGAGATTCAGCCAGGCGCTGTCCTTTTTCAAAAGTTCTATTTGTTATGGCGAGTCTACCAATTAATTTTTCTCGTAAATGTTTAGCCGCTATTTCGCCTGTTGCGCCGGCGCCAATTACCAGTGCAGATTTTTTTGATAAGTTGGAAAATATTTTTCCAATTAATTGAACTGCTGCATAGCTTACCGTTACGGCACCTTCACTTATTTCAGTTTCGTTGATTGCTCTTTTCCCGGTTTTGATAGCGACATCAAATAATTTTTGGGTTAAGAATCCAGTGAACTTAAGCTCTTCCGCATAACGCATGGAGTCTTTTACCTGATGATAAATTTGATTATCACCGATAAGCAAAGAATCTATTCCGGTAATAACTCCGAATAAATGTTTTACCGCATCGAATGAAAAATAATTTTTGAAATTTTCTGATTTTATTTCGGGTACAGGCTTTAATCCCAGTATAAAGCTTTGTACGGCAGAATGATTTATGTTCGGATAGGATGGAATACCGTAAATTTCTGTTCTGTTGCATGTAGAAAGTATCAAACCCTCGTTGAAGAGCTTTCCCTTAGCCTGTTCAACAAAAGTTTTTATTTCTTCATTGTTAAGATGGAGAGCCTCCCTCAATTCAACAGGTGCTGTATGATGGCTAATTGAAAGTGAAAATAAATTCATATCTCAATAAAACGAGTGAAAGCTTCGAGCTAAAAAATTACTTAGCATAGTTGATAGGATGGCAAGAACATATCCTATAATCGAAAACAAAATTACTTTTCGTCCGCGCCAATTACCGAAAAGTTTGCTCGCAATTCCCAATCCATACAATATCCAAACGATTGATGTTCCAATTAATTTTGGATCCGCATAAGAAAAATCCGGGAAAGCCGTCGGCAGCCAAATTACACCCACAACAATTGCAATTGTAAGCATAAAAAAACCAATTACTGCAGAGTAAAAGCTTAATGTTTCTAAAACTTCTAAGCTTGGAAGCTGGTTGAATACAATTCCGAATTTATTAAGCTTAATTTCTTTGTAAAGAATCAGGTAAAGCAATCCGTAAACAGCCGAAATAGTTATTCCGGCATAACCAATTAAAGCGCTAAAAACATGAGAGCCCAAAAGATTGCTTCTCAAAATTTCTTTTACTTCCACCAAGTTTTCTATAAAAAGAGACGAAATGACTTGAAAAATAATTGATATGATAATGATGAATGGGCCCGTATTTCGAATGTCGGTCAATAATTCAAGTATGAAGTAAGCGAAACTCACAGAAAACGCGAGGACGGTAAAAATTTCGAAAACATTTGTTATTGGCGGATGATTGAATGCAATGATTCTAATAACTAAATAAATACT
>Ga0209431_10002500_pt1 | contig 14935 bp, 15 predicted proteins | sample RifCSP13_3_FD_184021 | JGI IMG/M metagenome (GOLD analysis project Ga0209431, IMG submission 184021) | Soil microbial communities from Rifle, Colorado - Rifle CSP2_sed 13_3 (SPAdes) (version 2) | ecosystem: Environmental > Terrestrial > Deep subsurface > Rock core/Sediment | place: Rifle...
GATTCAGAAATAGTTATTGAAAAATTTAGCTATGCTGGCCGTCTGGATTCTTGTATTTAACTTCTGGACCCTTCTGCCAGATCTTGTCAAAACCTGCAAGGAAGTCATTGCTTTTTGACTTGTTGCTCATGGATACATCAACAAGAATATCAAAAATGCGATTCCAGATATAAGCCACATTTCTTCCAATACTATATATCAAAATCCAATAGTCGCGCACGCTTCTTTTTTGATGTATTTGCCATGACTTAAGCGAAGCTAGAATCAATCAGCAAAAACGCATAATGGGAGAGATGAATGTTGTCAGAAGGAACAGTTTTTCTTACCGAACAGCAAGAAGATTGTGGAATTATACAAGAGTTAGGCAAGACAGTAAAGGTGCTTGTCGAAGGGAAAAAATTATTCTCCAGGATGCAAAAGACTCTTTTGAGCTGTGATACGTATCATTGATTCATAAGCCTTTACTTATACTTCTCACTTTTTCTTATTTTGCTGCTTGCAATGAATTGTTCACAACGTTGGTACAGTAGGAGTGGCTTAGACTTCGCCAAAATATATAGTAACAAACAATTTGGACAAATTCTACTGGAGGCAATAGACCAAGCCTTGTCTAGCTTAGGTGAAAACGCAAAAGAGTCAGTCTATTTTCATATGGAGCGAAAATCCAAGATTACGAGACAAGAAATCCCAAACAGAATTGATGATTTTTCAGATTCACTTGAGCGCATCTTCGGCTTAGGCGCTAGGCACTTAGAGATTATGTTTATGAAAAATCTGCATGCCAAGGTCAAAACTGTTTACAAAATGGATACGCCCACATGGGTTGTTCCAGAATTAACCTTTAACGAATATGTTCGCAATGTGAAGCAGAACTTTGAAGAAGCCCCGCAGGAACGAGGCAGAAATGGGGACTCTCATAAATGAGCACAAAGAACTACAGAAATAAAGGAACAGCCAAAACTCTTTTGAACCTTCTACCCGAGCCAGCAGTTCTGGTTGACGAAAAAGGACATTTCCTAAATGTAAATGACGCATTCGAAGAAATGACTGGGCTAAGCCGAGAAGAATTAGTTGGAAAATCCTTCTTGGACATGGGTAATTTAACCGCGGAAAGTAAAGCAGTCCTCTTGGAAAATCTAAAGAAAAGAATTCAAGGCGGCTCAGTTGAACCGTATGAAGTTACCTTTAAGGACAAAGCTGGCGAAACTAGGTGCATTGAGGTAAGAGGAAGAAAGGTTAGCTATGCTGGGCAACCTGCTGACGTTGTCCTGTTCCACGACATTACTCGCAGAAAAGAAAACGAGCGACGGCTCAAGGAATACTCTGAGCGAATGGAGACGCTTGTGGAAGAGAAGGTTGGAGAGATTAAAGATAGTGAAGAAAAATTCAGGAATCTAGCAGAAGAATCGCCTAACATGATCTTCATAAACCATAAAGGCGGAGTGGTTTACGCCAACAAGAAATGTGAAGAAATTACGGGATATACTAGAGAGGAATTCTATTCTCCTGACTTTAACTTTCTTTCTCTTAATCCGCCCGAATATGTTGAGGAATTGAGGTCATTTTATGCTAGGCACATGAGAGGCGAGGATGTTCCTCCATACGAGTATGTGCTCATCACGCGAGACGGCAAGAGAGTTAATGCAATAATCACCACGAAGCTGATAGAATACAAGGGCGAGCAGGCAATACTTGGAATAGTGACCGACATAACTGAACGCAAGAAAGCCGAGGAAGCACTAAAAGAAAGCGAAGAGCGGTCACAAGCAATAGTTGCAAACTCCCCAATTGGGATAGCCACGACAGGCATTGACAAACGCATCTTAAGCGCAAATGAGGCATTCTGCAGAATACTCGATTACACAGAGGACGAGTTGCGAAAACTAACTTTCAAAGATATCACACATCCGGAAGACATCCAAAAAAGCGTCGAGGAGGTAGAAAAGCTTGATGCTGGCAGATCATTTTCCTTCACGCTAGAAAAACGTTATATTAAGAAAGATGGAAGCGTGATAAACGGAAAAGTCACGGTCAGCACAGTGCGTAACCAAGATGGCAAACCCAGCCTTTTCATCGCTGAGCTCGAAGATATCACCGAACGCAAGAAAATGGAGGATACCCTTAAGCAAGAGCGGGATATGCTTGAAGCTGTTACAGAAAACATTGGCGCTGGACTATTTCTGATCAGCAAAGACTACAGAATCCTAATGGCTAACACGTTTTTCAAAAAACTCTTTGGCAAGGACCTTGAACAAAAAACTTGCCACTTGAGACTACGTGGAATAGATAAGCCATGTTCCAACTGTGGAGTCAAGAAAATATTTGGTGGTGCAGAAACGGATATCCGCGAACAGTCAGCTAAGGATCAAGAGGGCAAAGTGGGATGGGTTAACATTATTGCTACTCCGATTAAGGACGCAAAAGGAAATGTAATCGCGGCTTTGGAGCTTGCTGTGGACATAACCAAGCGCAAAATAACGGAACAAGAATCACAGGCAAACAATGCAAAATTTAAAGCCATCAATGAATCCCTGATGGACGCCGTATTTCTGTTTGATGAAGAAGACAGAATCACATATTGGAATCCTGCTGCTGAACGAATTTTTGGTTACACAGAAAAAGAAATAATAGGCGAAAAAATTAACTCGACACTCGTGCCGCTTCGCTTTCGCGAGGACCACCTTAAACTTACCGCAAAACTCGCTAAATTCGAAAACAAGAATATTGCAGGTGAAATTCGAGAAGTACCTGCCCTGAGAAAAGATGGAACAGAATTTCCAATGGAGCTTTCTATGGCCCCATTTCGACTATATGGCAAACGGCACATCGCAGCCATAGCTAGAGACATTACAGAGCAAACAGCCATTCGCAATAAGCTTGAAGAATACTCTGAAGGGCTGGAATTAACAGTTTCAGCTCGAACAATGGAACTAAGGGAGGCGCAGGGGCGACTGCTCAAGGCTGAAAGATTAGCAGCTATCGGCGAACTGGCTGGAATGGTCGGGCATGATTTGCGCAATCCGTTGACAGGCATCAAAAACGCTGCGTACTTCCTGAAAAAGAAGGGCGCAACAATCCCCGAAGCCCAAGCTAAAGAAATGCTAGAAATCATCGACAAATCAATCGATCACTCAAACAGAATCATCAACGACCTATTGGACTACGCTAGAGAGATGCATTTGGAACTGCAAGAAAGCTCACCACGCAGCCTGTTAAACGCAACACTGCTGACGATGAAAATTCCCGGCAAAATCAAAATCCGCGACCTCACCAGCGACGAAAACAAGATACGAGTTGATCCGGACAAAATTGAACGCGTCTTCCTAAATCTCATAAAAAACGCTGTCGACGCAATGCCAAAAGGAGGCACCCTTGAGGTAAAAAGCACCCGAACAGACAGCAACGTGGAAATATCTTTCGCCGACACCGGAGTAGGCATTCCAGAAGAGGTCCTAAAGAAAATCTATACGCCTCTGTATACAACCAAGGCGCAGGGCATGGGCTTCGGCTTAGCAATATGCAAACGCTTGGTCGAAGCGCACGGAGGCGAAATATCAGTGGAAACAGCAGTAGGCAAAGGAACAACCTTCACAATAACTTTACCAATTAAGCCTACACTTGAAATCGGAGGTGCAAAAGAATGGTTAAACCCACCCGAATCCTTGTTGTCGATGACGACGAAAACATCAGGAAGACGATGAGCTCCATTTTAACTGATGAAGGATACAGCGTTGACTTGGCTGATTCTGGAAGCGAAGCTATCCGCAAAACACAAGCAGCAGCCTACAACCTTGTACTCATAGACATTCGTCTACCAGATATGGAAGGAGTAGAACTGTTAACCAAAATGAAAGAGATGGTTCCAAAGACCCGAAAAATCATGGTGACCGGTTACCCTTCAATGCAAAATGCCATAGCTGCCCTGAACAAGAACGCTGATGCATATGTGATAAAACCGTTCTACATCCTCACGAGCAATCCACAAATTATTCGTGGGAACGTGACAAGTCGGATTCGAGTTCCATGTTGAAATGGAAGGGAAAAAGCTGTTCAGCAAGCGGAAATAGTGGTCACCCGACTAGTAGTTAATGTTGGAAATAAGCGGATACTGTTTATTAACTAGGCAACTTTTTATGTAGATTCAAAACACACCTAAACGGATTGAAAAATCTTGAACGTGCTGACCAAAATTTACTGGCTAAGAGTAACTTTAGGTGCAATTGCAGGATTAGCAAGCACAAGTGTTTCTATACTCACGGGGTCAGCTACAGGAACATCAATGCTTACACAAATAGCGAATACGAGCACATTGCTAAATGGAATAACAATAGCCCTGCTTGTTTATCTAATATCGTTCTATGTTTTAAAAGCCAAGTATTCGATGCAAGTGGAAAAGAAATCCAAAATCATGAGCATGGGCATCTTCATTTACTTCTTCACATGGCTAATCATTTGGGTGCTCACGTTAACCGCGTTTATTGGACCATTAGCAGCAGCATAAAACTAAAAAGCCTAATCTTTTTCCTCGGCATCATCCAACTTTTTCTTCAAAAAATTTTCAATAGTAGCTTGACTCTTGTCACTTTTCAAAGTCTCCAGAGTCTCCTTCTCGGAAACCGCATCGCTCTTATTGACGTGAGAAGTAGCCATCTCCTGCCTAGCAAGAACACGCATGCAATCCGCCCAAGCAGAAAAGTATCCGCGGTCAAAATCTCCATGAAGCCCATTCCTCATGTGATCAAGAAACTCACGCCTATAGCCATGTAAAGCTGCCTTGTCAGTTAGGTCCAACTTTGAAAAAAACGAGTAGCCGTCAACGTTGGTTTTCCGCGAAAGACACATACCATACAAAGCTCGGAAATAACCCCTATTCCACTCCGTTTTCTGCATTTTCTGCTTAACCCTTTCCAGCTCTCGCTCAGCCTCAGTAAACTGCCTAGCAACTACGAGCTGGAAATACCTAGTTACCAACGCTTGAGAAATAGGCACTGTTAACGACCACGACCTTTGCTAGCCTTCTCAGCTTTCTCCTCTTCAGAAACATCTTCTATGCCGTTCTCGGTGACTTTGAGGATTTCCTCACCTTCTGGCAAATATGGACTTGAAACCAGCCTCGCAATACGCACTGGCCCGTGGGAAGCTTTCCTGAGGTAAATGCGCGTATGACTTGTATGCCCAACAATATGGCCACCGATGGGGTGGATGGCGTCGCCGAAAAACTGATCAGGTTTAGCCATGACTTGATTGGTCACGACAGCTACAGCGTTAAAGGCTCGTGCCAACGCTATGAGCTTGTGCATGTGCTTGTTCAATTTCTGCTGTCTTGACGCCAACATTTCGCGTCCAATGTATTCGCTTCTGAAATGGGCGGTTAATGAGTCTACAATTATTAGTTTTATGTTGTTCGCTTTTATGATCTCGTCAGCCTTTTCTAATAGAAACATTTGATGATCTGAAGTGAACGCTTCAGCGTAAATGATGTTCTTAACCACCTGTTCAGGGTCAAGACCCACATGCTTCGCCATCTGAATTATCCTTTCAAGCCTGAAGGTGTTCTCAGTGTCCACGTACAATGCGGCACCATTCAACCCGCCACGCTCGAGAGGCAACTGGACGTTTACGCATAACTGATGGCAAAACTGGCTCTTTCCACTCCCATACTCGCCGTAAAACTCGGTAATAATCTGCGTTTCCAAGCCGCCATCAACCATCTTATCCACAGCTTTGCTGCCTGTCGTCAAGCGCAAAACAGTCTGACGCATTTTGAATAGTTCGTCTGCACGTACGAAACTTATGCCAACAGCAGAGCGTGCTGCCTCAATTATTTGAAAGGCTTTTTTCTCGCTTACTCCAACGGGCTCTAGCTCACGTGCAGTTGCCATTGCCAGCGACTCAACGGTGTGGTAGCCGAGCTCGCGCAGTTTTTGTGACGTTGCTGGACCAACTCCTGGAAGGTCCTCAATGAACTCGTACTTCTTTTTTTCTTGTGTTTCTTCTTTTTCTTGGTCTTCGACGGGTTTGTCTTCTGACATTGGTTTCACGGTCTCTGAGTAACGGAGGAAATATTTGCTTTAAGCCATATTTAAAACACGCGAAGCTTATGAGGTTTTAGTCCATGGAGAGGTAAGTTAAAGTGAACCGGTTTTTGACGCTAATGGTGGGTTTACCGTGAAGTGCAAATGCGTAGAAAACAAAGAAAGATAAGATGAGATAAGTTGGATGTTATCCAACGAAAAGTAACACCTTAACCATCCCGATAGAGACGTAACAGAACCTGCAAATGCAGAGCGCTCTATGTGGCTTAACAAGCGTGCCAGTCGGCTACGCTGGAAGTTTCCTTTCTACACTCGCTCTATTTCCTCTCGCGGTCCCGCAGCTGCTGGCTGGGTTAGACGTTTTCTGGCTTGTTCTTGCAGCGCTGAGAACAATCAGGATAGAAAGGCTTCTCAGCTGACTTCCCCGCTCTGCCTTCACATTAACCCTCAGTTCAAGGTTATTATGAACGCCAAAGGTTCTTAACTTTTAATATTTGCAGTTTAAAATCGGTCTCCGCTGCATTTTTCTCGACAAAACCAACTGGCACTATATTGGCTGGAAGAGCATGGGGACACGGTTTTTCTTGAACAGCTTCTTGGAGAAAAGCAGTCCCACCGTAGCAACCGCGACTAGCATCGCTACGGCGAAGATCCCTGGAAACTCTGGAATTACAGCGTCAAAAGACCCGCTGACGTCTGTGTGGTCAATCAACACGGACACCTCATCGGGTAATGGGTGATCTGCAGGCTCACTGTGCAAGTCAAGCCCTGTGTGACCGAGTTTTGTGACATTAAACGTGACTGTGGCGATGGTTCCGCTGCCATTAAAGGAATCCGCAGGATTCTGGGACGTAGCCACGAGATGATACTCTCCAGCCGTTTGGGATACGCTGTTTTCTACAGTGCTGACGGGTTCATGTAGGACGCCGCCTGGATTGGACTCCATTCCTAAACGAGAAGTTGCGTTTACTACTTGGAGGACTGTGACGTTCCAGTTGAGAGTTACATCTAGTCCGTAAAGGTTCTGAACGTTGCTTAATGTTATGTTAACGGTGAATGTTTCGCCTACGCGTCCTGTGCTGATTTGAGGCGAAACGCTTACGGCTGTGCCAGAAGTTTGCGCCCCAGCCATTTGGATAGACAAAATCGCAATCAGAGCAAAAACCATGGCGAACAGGATAATTATCCGTTTTGACTGATTAATTTGCTTCACAGTTATTCACTTTTACCCTGATCAGCGAGAGTCACTATTTTATCTCTCCCCTTCTTATACCTTCTTACAACGCCCTTCTTCTCTAAAGCACTCAAAAGCTGACTGGTTTTGGCTTTGGAAAACCTACACTGCTCGGTTATGGCAGACTGCGAAATTCTGCCACCGCTTGACCGGATGATTTTCACTATCTTCTGCTCTTCGCTTTCAATAACCGGAGCATCCGCGAGCGTTCCCGAAAGGTTGATTGCTTTTCGCCGGCGGCGCTTTAATGTGAGGAAGCCTGCTGCCAATGCGGCGGCGACTGCTGCAGAGCCTACACCTACGAAGAGGGGTAGTTGCCACCCTGACCCGTTTGCAGTATGGTCAGGAGCAGGTGATGATGTAGGAAGTGAAAACGAGGAAATGTCAAAGTGCGGGTTTCCGCCTACGAAGAACTGAGTGCCCAGCCACTGCAAAGTCTGAGTAGAGTCAATTCTTTCGTCAGGTGCCGGAGAGACCGACTTCAAGGTGTAAGTTGACGGATAAGCTATTTGGAGTGCGCCATCACCGTAGAGTTGATTAAAGAAGCCGCTAACGCTGAAAACATCGCCAAACGTCAAGTTCCCATCCTGAACTGCGCTGAAGTTCACCCAAGTAAACATATACTCGGTTATTTTGGATGCGTTTGAGGAGATTGTGGTGCTTATCTGCGGTGAGTTCGGGTTAAGACTCATTTCCCGCTGGGTTTGGTTTGCCGCGGCTTCAATGAGGGATGCTACTCTTTGCTGAAAACCTGTCCAAGTATCCACGGTACCGTTAGATTCTGAAACTTGGGTTATGGTCCATGCGGCTGACCCATCGCCGTTTACTTTAACCGTATATTGTATGTAGTTTTGGGCTTGCACGCCTTCAAGCGGGAAGATTAGGACAATTAGCGCGCATACGACACATAGGACAACGAAGCAGCGGAACCTCATCTTAAATCTAAAGTAACAAATAACAGGTTCCTTATTTAGGAATTGCATCCACAGGTTTATTCCTCAAGGAAGCCAATTGACGCCCCTTGCGCGGCAAAAGATCGAACATCGTTTCTCGATGGAATTTGTTTAGGAGCAGTTGAAGCGCGCTGATGTTTTATTATCGCAAAATGGGCATTTTAATGCCTTAGAAAACGTAAATAAACTAATATGAACTTTAATGAACAGAAATAAACGTTCTACATGATTATTATTCAAAAATAAGCTTAGAAACGCTTTTATTTTACGGCAACCAATGAAAATCAACGAAAACATGCAACAGAGTGTATAAAAAATGAATAAAAAAATCGTAGCAATTTTATTGGCAGTAATCGCTGTAGGTGGTTTAAGCATTGCTGCAACTGCAAATGCCATGCCATTCATGAACTGGAGAACTTTCCCCAACATACCAAGCAACTCTCACGGACCAAGGCTCCAACAGAGCTTTGTACGATGGAATGGACTCATAACGGAGTGGGGCACGACCAACGTCACAGGTGCCATTCAAGCGCAATCGAGAACCATCGTCTTTAACGACGCCAGCACACGTCAAGGAGCTTCCGCCACAGCCATCTGGACAACTAATACAACACGACCGATCAACGCTCTTAGGGATAGAGAAAACTTCACTTACACATTCTTCGCAGCGAGACTCACAAACGCTTCAGTGTCAGGATTGAACGTTGGCAGCAACGATTTCTTCCTGAATGGAACTTGGACAGTCTATCAAGTAACTACTAATTTCACAATAATCACCGACATCAGCGGAACGATAACCAGCTTCCACCGGAGCCAAGACGCTACTGCCCTCGTTTCAAATGCTTACGGAGAACTCACGGTAAAAGACAGCTGGGCTAACTTCACTCTCGCCATTAACGGGGTAAACCCACTAACAGGTTCAGTTCACCGCCAAATAACAAGATCAATGCAGTTCAACCCCTTCAAAATCAATGAGGACGATGAAGCGAACCCAACTACTGTTACTAAGGCAGACGTTTTGAGCATTACACAAGCTTACGGCGCCATGCCCGGCTGGGGCAACTACGACCAACGCATGGACTATAACTTTAACTACAAAATTGATATAGTCGACTTAACGACAGCAGCAGCCAACGTAAACGCATAATAGACGCGAGTACGTCTTTCCACTTTTTATTTTTTTGATTTTTCGCTTAGGCAACTCACCCGAGGAGAAATAAGCAATATTTCAATGAACAGTATCCCGATTGTTTGTTTTTCAAATGAAGTCTTTCGTATGTGTTTAGCTATATTTGTTTGGGGGTGGTGGTTTGGTTTTGCCAGGATCTTATCCAAATATTAGAGCGTGGTTTCTATCCAACATTAGAGTGTGGTGTCGCAAACCGGCAAACCCAATAGCTCTTTTTTTGGTCGTCTCAAAGAGAAGATAATGATAATAATGATGATGACACACACCGTTCGCCCTTGTTATCTTCTAACCACAAAAAAACCCAAACAGCAAACACCACAAATCACCCCAACAAAACAACCCACCACAACCCAAAAAAAGCAAAACACAGAAAACCTCCGGCTAAATACGCACGTCTTTCCGCATTGGATATTACAAGTCCAGCATGGCAAAGGGTTCGTTTCCGACAAAATACGTCGCTGTCAGGAATATTTGGGCGAATACAGTAGAAGTCACCTTTCTTCAGGACTCGTTCTTCACGGCTGATTTTCAGAAGCGCTTTTCCGCTGCAGACAACACCGACCTGTTCATGCTGTGAGTATGAAGCGGAACTGCATGGTTGGGGAGCGTAGCGTTTAAACCATCATCATCTTCTTACCTTGTATACCAACTAAAAAGGTAGGTTCTAAATCTTTAAACTGTTTATCTTGGGACTTTCACTGTATCGGAAGTTTCTTGACCCGCGTTTTTCACCTTAAGCGGACTCAAAGAGGAATATCGCTCCATTAGTTCCACTCACACAGAGCCCATGAGTTTCAGAGAAGCGGCATGGAGCTGGCTTTCTTTTGGAACCGGAAGTTAGTTAGGCTCAAGGCTGCTGTATCCATTTTGACCTTGTTTTCAGTCGCCATCGATTTGCAGATGAAGTTAAGTGAACCCTCGGTGAAGTTCAATACTGTTCCTCCGTCGTTTGTGAGTTCATATACTTTTCTCGGCCTTTCACAGTCCATATTCCAGTTGCTTTTGAGATAACCTTTCTTTTCAAGGGTATTCAATAGTGGGTAGATGGTGCTGGGCCCGAAGTATACGCCGAAGGATTTGCGGATGCTGGAGATTATTTGGTAGCCGTGCATGGGCTGCTGATCGAGAAGCTGGAGGATTATCATGTCTAGGAGACCTTTGGTTAATTTTGTTTGAATTTCCTTTTTGTAGTTGTTAGTCATTTACTGTTCTTTCCTTGTGTTTTTGTGTTGTACGGGTATACAATATGTCTCTTCTGAGACATATCGTACGTCTTTATACAGCATAAAGTTCCCTATAAAGGTTAACGCATATCTTAAGCATATCAAAGCATACCTCAAAACGCGGCAAACCATAGACGGAAACATATCCAGCCCCGAAACATGTCCTAAAACGACTGCCCAAAAACCCTTTTCGCTCAGAAAAAAACGCTAAACACTGAAAAAATGAACTGTACAACACCTGCGCAGAAAACCGCAAAATCTATGGGAAAAAAAGAACAAATCACTCGAAACTGTGGCGGAGGCTTTCCAAATATTTTGCAAAAGAGAGTTGACTTTGTACCGGATAAAACTTGAAGCCGTCCACTTTGCGGTGAAGCATCTGAATAATCTTCGTCTCCAAAAGCAAGGAGGCTCTCCCGAAAATATCTTCAAGCGCATGCGCAAATGTTTCAATGTTGCACGGAATGGAATCCCTAACCAACCCGTAATCTTTCTCCAAACAAGAATAAAGAGCCTGTTTGCATGCCCCGCCGAGCGTCGAGAAAACGGAATCTAACGTTTCCTGAAGCAAAAAGTCAAAACTGGACGGGCATAGCTCACGCGTCTCTGTACCTATGTGTATTAAGCAGACTGGTTCAAGTTGGTTTACAAGAGAGGGTGTTCTTTGTTTTTGTATTCGTGTTGTACTGTTCATGTGTGGCACTCAGCTACACATTCGGTATCGTAAATCTTAATATAACACTTATTTTTTATTCTGATATATTCCCAAAATCGATATATGTACATAAAACGACACAAATGAAAGTGACAGACGCTTTCAAAATTTCAAGCTCGCTACAGGCGCAATCTCGATGAACCCATCACCACCTTTCATTTACCTTTAGCTTCCAAAATAGAAAGGATTCAAAAAAGATGACGATCGGAGGGCAAAATAAGAGCTTATATCGCAGCGCAAAGTGTCCGCAGCATACGAACGATTGAGGGGTCGCAAACTGTTCCGCCAAAATTGAGGAATGCAAGAAGTGCAGGTTGGGTCTAAGCCTTAATTATGTTCGCGGTCCATTGAGGCGATGTCTTGATCGCAACATGGTCTTTCACCGTTTTGACCATGCCACTCACGGCCTCGATGCAACAACGCTTGTCCAGCCCATCGAAGCAAAGTCTTGATCGCGTATCGATTTTTCGCTGTTTCAATCGAAGCGCTCAATGCCTCAATGCATCGCAGTTAAAGCGTGCTCCCCGACCTGCAAGTAATACCAATGCACTGGGTATGATATAACCCGTCTTGCACAAAATCTCAGCAACAGACTCATGAATTCGATGGATATTGCTATCCTTTTTGACCAAATCCTACTTATGTGGCTCAAATAATCTCCAACAGTCTGACTGCGGAGTTTTCCATTTTGACATAAACTTTGCAATTTGACATGAACGACGCAATTTTGTTGCAAAATGCGCTGGAAACGTCTGTTTGCACCATTTCGCAGTAGACGCAGTGCCAGGATAATAGCTTATGGTGATCCCAGCTGTTAGAACCTATTTTTCTTGTACACATCCATGAATTTGCTGTAGTAGTCAATGGGTTGAAAAACAGGTGCATAAGTTAACTGATGTTCTAAGCCACAAGTGCAGATTGCAATTACTTCCTTTTTCTTTACGTCTGCCAAAATCTGCAGCAGTTCTTTTTTGCATTTGGGGCAGTAATATGGGCCATTGACCATTTGCTTTGCTTCTTTCACGAGGATTTTAATGCGGTTTCGAGGAACCTTATATGCTGAATTTCGCGGACACATCTTATTTTCAACCTGAACTTGCTGTTCCTGATCCTACAATACTTATTTGGACTTGTGACTAAGATATACCGTTCTCCGCAAAAATGGGTTCTTAACAACAAACGTTTTCACCTTGTCCATGCTTTTTGCAAGTTGCCGATTGGTTGTTGCTTGCCCGCGCGCTTAAAACTTTATGCGTAGACTAATAAACCACTTAAGTTGTGCGTACTTAGTTTGTGCAAAACTTGTCTAACTCTAACATAAAATAGTTCGCCTCTGCCTCATTTTTGGACCCGTTTTCCACAAAAATAGCAGCTTTTTCGCTGACGACGACGGGAATACTTCCAAACTTGAAGCTGAAAGAAGAAGGAGAAGAAGAAGGCGCAAAAACGCGTGAATCTTCTTCTCTTAGTTAACTGGCTGCTCAAAAAATCTATTTGACTCTATTGTCAGAATAGTGAAGAATAGGCTACTTGTGGAACCTGCTGTTTTTCTTCTTCCAAATACAGATTGGAAAGTAAAAAGGGAACGATACTAAACAAATAGCTAAATACGCACCCTGAGTTCTTTTCCCACATCCCAAGCTTTTGCAAATTTATCGCCGAGTTTCCAATAGCTTCGGTCGTTCATAACAAACAAGATGGGCTGCACCTTGCCAAAATCAACAACACCTTCCGTGAGAACAGCCTCATCACAGTATGTAGCAGCTATCCTGCCTACGAAAACATCATGACTTGGAAAATCAACCGTCTCAATCAACTCACATTCCATGTTGATTGCACATTCTTCAATCATGGGCGCCGACTTCAGTTTACCATAAAAAGTCTTGAACAAAGCCGATTTATCCACTGTTTTTCCAGAGACCAAACCGCAATGATCTGTTTCCTTAACCATTTTTACTGAAGGAATATTAACGCTGAAAGTACCATTCGCTTTTATACCAGCGTTTGTGTAATGGACTTTGCTCATACCAAGAGAAACAGACCCCAGATCCATTATGCCCACATGCGCGATAGTGATGTAGTTGGGTTTGCCACTTACTAAGGCTCCAACCAGCGTTGTTGGCAACGGATAAAGACAGTTCTTATCTCCAATTTGTATTTTCAATTTTTTCTCAACCTTCTATTCCAGTTAGTTTAGTGCTTTCATCCCAGGGCGTTGTTGCACAGCTTGCTTTTAGGAATACGCGTATTTTTCCTTTCAAGCCATGTATCATAGTATTAACATCCTCAGCGCGCGATCGAAGAAATAATGTTTTTCCATAAACTCAGGTTGCCAATGCACAACGGGCAAAATAAAGAAAAAGAGTCTTACGGATTAGCAGTAAGCGCTTTCAGTTGCTTCTTACTCAACCCCAGTCCAGGTTCTGCATCAAGACGTAGGCTCACTTTTCCTTTCTCAAAGAGGAGCACTGTAGGGTAATACTCAATAGAGTACTCTTCGCACAATTCAGGCTTCTCATCAACTATTACACTCAGGCATTCTCCCGGTTTGCTCCTCGAATACTCTTCAAAGATGGGCAGGAACCTTTGGCTAAACGGACACCAAGAAGCATAGAAAAGGACGAATACTCTATCTTTACGTTTTATTTCATCGTCAAAAGTATCTTTTTCTTTCTTCTTCGACTCGTGCGTGTTAGCTTTGCTCATAAACTTTCACATTATTTCAAATCTGGTTTCTTACCTTGAGCAAAAAGGCAACTCGCCCTTTTCTCTATGATCTTTCACACACTCTCCACAATTGCCATGATGAACACATTTTTTCTTGGGACAAGGACAATTCGGAGCCGCCATAACAAAGATTATGTCACATCCTTATAATTCTTTAACGCATCCCCTAAAGGAAGAGGAACACGCTGCGTTTGTTCCCAAAGTGTATTAACACTTGAGGGCAAGCCCGCGTGCATCCTTTAACAAAGAACCCAGTTTTAACGCCTCTTATTTCAATTTTTGTTTGATTTAAACAGTGAGCATCAACTTTACGTGACCAAGATGCTATATCAACACCCACGTCTAAATACCACGCGAAGATCTGAATAAAAGTTGTGAATCAATGTAATCGGCGTTTTCTAATTATGTCTGAAGTTTTGCGTTTTTATATTTTCAGGATGCGGTAGATGTTCTCAGGCTTTGCTTTGCGTTTGAATTTTTGGAAAAGCCAATTCACAAGCTTTCTCGAACACTGGTTCTTCAGTCTTTTGTTTTGTAGTTTTTCTTTATCCCATGGTGATTCGGTTAGGAAGCGGTTGAGGCTGCTTTGGTCTTTTGCGTCCATGAAGGTGCGGTTTATTGTTTGGATGTTTTTCTTGCCTTCACATGTTATGAGGCCTACGGTGTAGGTTGAGAAGTTTTGGAATTGAGGCTTGGTAAAGCAAGGTCGGTACTCTTCCAAGAGCTCTTCCATAACATCTATGACTGGAGAAATTAACATTTTCAGGTCCCTTCGTCTGAACCTGACCCTATTATGCTGCAAACAGCAAATAAGCTTTAAATTCACGTTAAATCAAAAACGCAAAACTTCAGTTATGTA
>Ga0209431_10002501_pt1 | contig 14932 bp, 19 predicted proteins | sample RifCSP13_3_FD_184021 | JGI IMG/M metagenome (GOLD analysis project Ga0209431, IMG submission 184021) | Soil microbial communities from Rifle, Colorado - Rifle CSP2_sed 13_3 (SPAdes) (version 2) | ecosystem: Environmental > Terrestrial > Deep subsurface > Rock core/Sediment | place: Rifle...
CTTGAGAACAAGGACGCGACGGCCGAGGACAAGGCCAAGGTCCAGGGCATCCTGGCCGAGGCAGCCGCCCTGAAGGCGGATGCGGTACAGATGAAGAACATCCTCACTGCTGCCGCGGAACTCGACGGTGCGATCGCGGTTGAGGCCAGGGAAATTGCCGACAAGGGACTGAATGCCGGCTCGAAGGCGTTCACGAACTGGGGCGAGTTCCTGTACTGCGTGGCGCTGGCCACAAAGGGTACGCCCGACAAGCGGCTGGTCGCCTTCGAGGATGACGAGCCCAAGAGCGCGAAGACCACGATGCAGGAGGGGGTCGGCCAGTTTGGCGGCTTCCTGGTTCCGACGGAACAAAGCACGACCATGATGTCCGTCGTGGCCGAAAACAGTTTGGCACGCGCCGGTGGCGCCACGGTCATCCCGATGCGCCGGCGCCAGATCGACATGCCGATCCTTGATCAGACCGGCACGACCGCGGGCCAGCCCCATTGGTTCGGTGGGATGCAGTTCTACTGGGCGGAAGAGGGTGGCCTCAAGACCCAGTCGGACCCGAAATTCCGCCAAATCAGTCTGGTGGCTCACAAGCTCATCGGTTATACCCGGGCCTCGGACGAGCTGCTCGATGACTCGGCCATCGGTCTGGACGCTTTTCTGGGCGGGCCGCTCGGCATGGCGGGTGGAATTGGTTGGATGGAGGACTACGCCTTTCTGCGCGGCAGTGGCGCGGGTCAGCCCCAAGGCGTGCTGAACGCCCCGGCGACCATCTCGATTGCTCGCACGGCCGTCAATCCCCCGGTTCAGTACACGGACCTGGTGAACATGCTCGAGAACTTCCTGCCCACGGGCACGGGCGCCTGGTACATCTCGCAGAGCCTGCTCTCCAGCCTCATGGTGATGCAGGATCCGGAGGGGCACTACATCTGGACGCCCTCCGCACGCGACGGTGTGCCTACCGCCCTGCTCGGCTTCCCGGTGCACTTCACGGAGAAGCTCCCCGCGGCCGGGTCCGCTGGAGACATCCTGCTCGCCGACTGGCGCTACTACCTGATCGGTGACCGGCAGGCCACCACGATCGAGAGCACGAAGTTCGATCGTTGGCAGTACGACGAGACGTCCTGGCGCGCGGTCCATCGGGTTGACGGTCAGCCGTGGCTAAATACCCCGCTGACTCTAGCCGATGGCAGTTCGCAGGTCTCGCCGTTCGTGCAGCTCGGTGCCAAGACCACGTAGTCTTGGTGATCCGCTGACACCCTGAATCCAAACGCCCGGCGGTCGTAAGGCCGCCGGGCAGGGAGAGAATGGAAATGGCTGAGAGCACCGCACGTTTCACCGAGCAGTGGGCACTGATCGGGAAGATTACCCCGGCGTCCTACAGCTCGGAGCAGAACTCTGGCCGGCTCAACCTGGCCAACTACCATCGTGCCGCGGTCATCATCTTCAACGGCGCGCTGGGCACCGACACCACGCTCGACTCCGACATCGAGCAGGCGGATGCGGCCTCGGGTGGCACCCTCAAGGCCATCTCGGGGAAGAGCATCACCCAGCTGACGGATGTCGGCGGCGACGACGACAAGGTCGTGGCGGTCGAGATTGACTGCGACGAACTTGATGTGGATAATGGGTTCGAGTACATCAACGTGGAGCTGACGCCGGCGACGAGCACAGCGATCTGCGGCGCGTTGGTCTTCGGCCTGCCGCGCTACAAGCCGGCGATCGTGACAGAGTACGACGAGGTCGTAGACTAGTTTTACCTGGTCCGGTGGCGGGGAAAGGGTATCTCCCGGGTACCCCAGTACCCGCCACCGTTCCATTTTGTCTCAGGGATCCGGGAGGCCCGGCGTGTGGGTTCAACTCATTTCAACAAAGGGCGTGGAGAAGGCTGGTCACCTGGTCACCTATAGACCGGGAGACTGGTGCGACGTTGGGAAACAGACGGCGCTGGAGTGGGTCTCCGACGGGTCCGCCCGTGCCGTTGACCCGGTCGCCTTGAACGTGTTCGCCTCGGGCACCGGCGTCTTTGTCCGAGGTTCAGTGGAGCGAGTATCAATCCTTCTTGGCCCGTATGCCAAGCGCGGAGAGATCACGGACGAACCCCCGATCGTCCACTTCGATAAGACCCTGGTGCTCAAGCCCACGGGTGCACACCCCCGGCTCGACACGCTCGGCACCGCCTGGCGCTTGTTGGACCAGGGGTGGGAGGCGGTCATTCCCCTGCTCGACTACAACCAGCTCGCCTCGAACTACGGTACGGTCGAGGAGCGCGAGCTCACGGCCAAGTACGTCCACGATCTACGCATCCCGATGTACGACCCCCGTGTCATCTTTGTGCGGCGGTGCCCTGCGGGGGAAGCCCTCATCGCGGAGTTCTACGAGGAGATGCACCGCGGCGGTGAGGAGCCCCTGGCACTCCTTCGCGCCCTCCACCGGGTCAAGCCGATGGTACTGGCGACCCCGCGAACATGGGTCGACATTCATGCCCACCGGACGGAACAGTGGTGAAGGAACTATTGCAGTCACATAAAATGACCGCCACGCGCACCGCCGTTCTCGTTGCCGTGGGCGATCCTATATACCGTAGGGCGGCGGACCAGGCCGTGGCGTCCCTTGCGACGCACATGCCCGACCTAAATACGGTCGTCCTCAACGGCCCGATCCCGCCGGGGCTGAACGCCGCGCAGTTCTCCCGGGACGTAAAAACCTCCCTGCTCCACCGGGTGGGCGCCGACCAGGTTATGTATCTGGACGGAGAGTGCCTGGTGCAGGAGAACGTGTCCGCCGGGTTTCAACTACTCGACGACGGTTGGGACCTCGTCATCACGCCGAGTCTGAACCAAGACGGGCTTGATCTGTTTTGGCACGTTGGTCGCACCGAGACCGACATGACGCTGTTGAACCTGGGCTTCGCGCCGCTCCAGCTTCAGGGGGGCATGTGGTTCGTGCGTCGGTCGCCGGCGACCGAACGGCTGTTCGACGCCTGGCACGCGGAGTGGGACCGCTTCCGTGGGAAGGACCAGGCGGCCCTTGTGCGGGCGTTGTTGGTCAATCCGGTGCGGATTGCGCTGCTGGGGTACCCCTGGTTATTGGGTCCGGTGGTCATGCACAGGTTTGGACTGTTCGGGAGGACCGGGTGACCCGCGTCCACGTCGTTACGGTGGACTACGACACGGACATCGTCCTGAGTCGGTTGGTGCGACCGCTGGTCGACGAGTTGGGGTGGTCGCACGGCACGCGGCCGGACCGGACGGCGGACGTGACCTACTACTTTCCGTACCTCCAGCTCGGGATGGGGCCAGACGAGACTCGGACCATGGCGTTCTTCACCCACCGCGACGTCGGTCGCCCAGAGAAGGTGACGGCGTGGGACCACGCGGACGCACGCGTGGACATGCGGACCGTGTGCGCCCGTTTGTACTGGCGGCAGCTTGGGTCGCCCAAGGCCATCGTGACGCCGGACATCCAGCTGGAGAAATTCGTCCCAGGGGACGGGCACCGGCACGCGGTCGTCGGGACGGACGGCTTCGTTTATCCGGCGGGGCGCAAGGGCGAGGGGCTGTTCGGGCAACTGATGCGGCACCCGGCAATGCACGCCGTGGACTTCGAGACCGCCGGGCGTGGGTGGCCGTGCGAGTGCCGTCTTTGGCCCTGGGACCAGTTGCACGAGTTCTTCCAACGGCTGTCCGTTTACGTCTGCACGTCCACGATCGAGGGAACGGGGCACGGGCCGCTCCAGGCCCTGGCCTGCGGCGTGCCGACGGTTGTGCCCACGGGCGTCGGCGTGTTCGATGAACTGGAGGGTCTTGGGATCCATCGGTACGAGGCCGGGAACCTGGACCAACTCGTACTGGCGGTGGAGGACGCGCTGATGGACCGTACGCCGACGGAGGACATCCGGGAGTGCGTCACCAAGTACACTCACGCCGCGTGGTTGCGAACCAACGAAGCCGCCGTGGCGCAGCTGATGGCGGGGAAGCCATGAAGAAGCACACTGTAGCGCCGGGCACGGCCACCGAGATACGTCGAGCCCTGCGGATAACCAAAGCGGATGTGAAGGCGGCGCTGGCCGCGATAAGGGCAGCTCTCCGGTGAGTGACCGCGGCGTGTATGTTGTTGCGTTCGGCGATCCCGCGCGCAAGTGCGCCGTCCGATGTGTCGAGTCGTGGCACTACTTCATGCCCGGCGTGCCCGTATCCGTCGCCGGTGTCGAGAAGTTGGGACCGGAGGACGTGTTCGTGAAGGCGGAGGACGAGGACGTCGGCGGTCGGTCGGTGAAGACCAAGATTTGGGATCTGGCGCCGGCGGAATGGGAGTACGTCCTGTACGCCGATGCGGACACAGAACTGATCGCCCCGGTGCCGTCCCTCTTTGGGTTCCTGGAGGACGGGTGGGACGCACTGTTCTGTCTGAACGCCCAGAGGTACGTCACCGCCGAGAACATGCGGCGGCCGGACAACGGGGACGAGTGCGACGAGACGGTGGCACTCTACGGCACAAACCAGCTGATCCAATTCAACGGTGGAATATTCGGCTTTCGGCGCAACGAGCGCACGCAAGCACTGGTACAGGCGTGGCACTCGGAATGGGACGCGTACGGAAAACGGGATCAGCAGGCGCTCATGCGGGCGCTGTTCCATTACCCGGTTCGGCTGCTGGCCCTTGGGGTCGAGTTCAATACCAGTCTCCGCTACTACTCAGCGGCCCGTTCGGTCGGGGTTGTTCACAGTCAGATGAACGCTCGGCGCTGGAAGGGCATCATCAAGGGTCGGTCTGATAGTGACGAAGCCTGGGCGGCCACGCATCCGAGCTGGGCCGATCTTGGTGGGAAGCCCAAGTGAAGCCTCTTCGCATTCTTTGGGTGGTCAAGAACTCTCCCTCCTGTTTTGAGAATGCACATCGGAACATGGGCATCGGGTCGTATTCGGTGGAGGGGATGACCTGGGAGAAGAGGACGTGGTCGCGGTTCAATACCACCCAAAGTTTGCGGGCCATTCGCAAGGAGGGTTTTGACCTGGTGCTGCACGAGGATGGGGGAAGCTGGTGCACGTATACAGAACGTGGTATCTTGCCCGTCGTGTACTTTAGTATCGACGATACCCTGTCGGAGGATCACCTGCGCAATCGAATAAAGCAGGCACGGCAGGCAGATTTGGTACTGGTGGACCACGGGCCGCTGGGGCCGTTCAAGACAGAGGCCGGACGACCGGTGCTCCGGTTCAACTACGCGGTCAACGAGCGGGTCTTCTATCCGATGGGTCATCGGACCACGGATGTAGTCTTTCATTGTTCCTCCGGGCAGCGGCAGAATGAGCCCGGTGCGGCGGAACGAATTCGGGTGCGGCGACTGTTGCACACTATCTGCCAGCGACACGGGTGGTCTTATCGGTCGGGCGTACGGGGGCTGGACAAGTATGCCCGTTCGCTCGCGCAGGCGCGTGTGGTGATGAACGTTCCCCGAACGGAGACGAACCGTCCGCACCGGGTGTTTGATACGATGGCGGTCAAATCTTGTTTACTTACGGGCCCCATTCCCAGGGTGCTGGGGGATGACATTCAGACCGGCGTACACTATGTGACCTTTACGGATGATCAACAGCTGGAGGATATGTTGGAGTACCTGTTGGAGGATGACGGTGGGTACGAGGAGATTGCGGAAGCAGGTTACAATCTGGTCATGGCGAACCACACGTGGGTGATCCGCGCCGCACAACTCAGGGCGACGTTGGCGGAGGTCTTTGGATTATGAGGGACTGGACACAGCCCACTTCCCCAGGCGCCATTCAACGTAGGCCGTGGATGTCTCCATGGGCTGAGCACATGTTTGGCGAGCTGCTGTACCCCGGTATTCGGGTTGTGGAGTTTGGGAGCGGTGGATCAACCCTGTGGTTGCGGGATCACGCGGCGACTGTACTTGTTTCTTACGAAACTAGACTTGAGTGGGTGGAGACGATGGTCATCCATGGGGAGATACCCTGCCTGTGGGACGGCCTGACGATGCTGGACATTCCAGAGCATGATTTGCTATACGTCGATGGTGATCCGTACGAGTTCCGGCCGCTGTTCGCCGCCATGGCCTGGCCAAGCTTGCTATCTGGTGGGTGGATGGTGCTAGACAACTCCAACGAGCGACGACTTGGGACGATGCGGGCCGATTACATTACGCGCTCGTCAGAATTTCTCGCGGTAGAACATCAGCCTCGTCCGTGCGGATTCTGCGAGACCGGGTTCTTTAGGAAAGGTTGATGCCCATGAATGTTCTCGTGATTACCTGCAACGAACGGGCGCACCTGCTGTCGGCGTTTGCCCACTGCTTCAACTCTCGGTGGCCGGCGATCCAGGCGGTGGACGTATTTGGCTACGAGGATTTGCCCCGGGACCTGCCGACCAACTTTTTGGTCCACTCGCTTGGCAGGCAGAAGGACGTGTCTTGGGCAGCGGGACTGCGGAAGGCCCTCGGGGACTATCCCGACGAATTCGTCTTGCTCCTCGAGGACTACTTTCTGGTCCGTCCCGTCAACCTGGTTCAGCTTACCGCACTGTGGAACTACGCGCTGGAGGGATCGACGGTCGCCAAACTCGACCTAACGGGCGACCGGATGAAGGTCCCACACCAACGCTACGCCATGGTGGCCGGGATCGACATCGTGTCCTCCTTCCCTGACGCACCGTACCAGGCGTCCCTTCAGGCGGCGATCTGGAAGCGTTGGTTCCTGTGGTCGTTGCTCACGGAGGACGAGGACCCCTGGCAGTTTGAGAAGCACGCGACGAACCGGATCATCCAACGGCGGAGGGAGATCGGTTCCTCCTTTGTCGTCCTCGGGACGTACGCCCCGGTACTGAACTACGCGAACGCCGCGGCGGGAAGGGGCGGCGTGCTCCGGTACAACGTTCCAGACGACCTGAAGGCAGAGTTGAAACGGGAGGGCGTATGGGCAACGTAACGTTGGGCATTCCGCCAGAGCTCGGTCTAGCGGCCAAGCACGCGTCGGGCGCCCGGGTGTTTATAGAGACGGGCACGTACCGGTGCGGTACCGCGCTGTGGGCGGCCAAACAGTTCGAGGTCGTGCACACGGTCGAGATGTACGAGGACTATTTCAGTCGGGCGAAGCATGGGCTGGCGGGGCACAAGAACGTGACGGTCTGGTTCGGGGACAGTCGCATCGTCCTTCCGACGATCCTCCAGGATCTCCACGAACCGATCATGTTCTGGCTGGACGCACACTGGTGCGGGAATGCCGAAATCTCTACCGGTACCCCCGGCGAATGTCCCCTGATGGAGGAGCTGGCTGCCATCGCCGAACGGTACGATCAGGGGTACGAGGACGTAGTGCTGGTGGACGATGCGCGCCTATTCGTCGCCCCGCCCTCGCGGCCGCACGACCCGGCGCAATGGCCTACGGTTGAACAGGTTCAGTACGCTGTACGAAAGCTGCTCGGACGACCGCACGCACCGGTGATCGTGGACGACGTTATCGTGTTGGCTACGCCCAAGGCGCTACACAAGATGGGACTGATGGAATGATCAACATTCACAGAACGGACGGGACCGCCGACGACTACGCCGTGTGGCTGGACCTCATGTTCCCCGGAGCGTTCGAGGACGTGGAGCAGGCGACCGACAAGATCCGACGAGGCAAGCGAAAGAAGCAGGTAGCGCGGTACCAGGCCCTGGCGCTGTGGGGACTGGCTCGACAGTACAACGCAACGGGGGAACTGATCGTAGAGCTTGGGACGTACTACGGGTTCTCGGCAGCGGTGATGAAGCTGGCGACGCCGCTGGCCTGGCTCAACACGTACAACCCGGTATCGTGGGAGGCGGGGGATGCGGCGCAGAATCTGGCAAGTTTGGACCGGTGTACCGTCTGGACGAAGGCGTCCTGGGACGCACTGGCCGGGCAGGATACGGCGGATGTGTCCATGGTCTTCGTTGACGGGGACCATAACGCAGTGGCCCGGGACGTGCCGTGGTTCAACACGCTTCGGGTCGGTGGATTGATCCTTTTTCACGACTTCACGCCGGGCACCTCTCTGATTCATCCCTGCGAGCCGGTGTACCGTGCGGTGAATAAACTTGCCCTACGGCTGGGACGGGAACCGGATGTTCTTGTGGTCGAGGAGTCAACGTTTGGTCTTGCGGGGTTCTACCGCCAAGAAGGGGAAGTCTCGTGATAGAATTGACGGGAGGGATTTATGGCTGATACACCTCGTTATACCACGGTCGTTGAGGTCAAGGCGGCGATGAGCAAGGCCGGATCGGAGTTCGATACGCCCCTAGCGATGCTGATCGTCTCTGCCGAGGATACCATTGATCGAGTCTGCAACCACAAGGACGGGTTCTTGGCGGCATCCACAGCTACGGCTCGTACATTTCCTGGTTCGAACAAGGCTTACCAACCCATCGACGAGTGTGGCGCGGCGCCTACGCTGGTTGCGGTGAAGGACAGTCCTTCGGACACGGCGTACGTTTCCTGGGCAGCCGCCGACTGGGTAGCGTTCACCGGCGATCCCCGGCGTCCGGACTTCAATCCGGTCAAGAAGCCTTACACCGCGCTGATGGTTACGCCGGCGGGTAACTATCGGGTCTTCACCGGCGGACTGTACAGTCAGCAACGGGGGTTTCGCCCCGACCTCGATGTGCGGTTTGCCGTCCCGACGGTGCAGGTCACCGCGAAGTGGGGCTATGCGACGATCGTTCCGAACCCCGTGCGAATGGCCACGGTGGCCCAGACATTGCGGTGGTTCAAGCGCGCCCAGGGTGCGTGGCAGGACGCGATTCAGTCGGGTAACATGGGAACGCTCTTGTTCACCAAAGTCCTGGATCCAGACATCGAGTTGATGCTCGTCCAGGCTCGGCTTGTGCGGCCGGCGGTGGGCTAATCGTGCCCGTCGCACCGTCTATCGAGCTCCAGGGGATGCAGGCGCTCCAACGCTGGGCGGAGACCCGCGTTCGAGAGCTCCAAGGAAATCGGGTGCTCGCAGCCATGCGGAACTCCGTGCTGATGGTCGAGCGTCAGGCCAAGATCAACTCGCCGGTAGACACCGGGCGCTTGCGGGCCAGCATCACGCCGGACGTAGGGATCGGCGAGGGGAACGCGGTCGAGGGGATCGTGGGGACCAACGTGGAGTACGCGCCTTGGGTGGAGTTTCGCGAGGCCAAGCACGCGGTTGGCCAGAGCCACTACTTGGGGGATGCGTACCTCCAGTCCATGCAGTACATCCGGGAACAGTTAGGAGAAGCCGTGGGTGAGATCCTGTCGGAGCTGCACGAATGACCACGATTACGAACGCCCAGATCTGTGACGCCATTCGCAACAAGCTGGTCGCGGCGGTTGGCGTGGCGCAGTCGTACAACGCCCTTACCGAAGGGATGAACGACCCCAACCTCATTCAGGTGTATCCCGAGGCCGCACGCCAGGATCCCGGCGGGCAGACGGACCGTACCACCTTCGGTGCAGGGGTGCGGCAGACCGACACCACCATCAACTGCGACTATTACGCGCGGCAGCGACGGGAGATCGGCGAGGACATGGCCGCCCTGGTTACCGGCATCGACGCCATCACGACCGTCCTGGAGGCGCAGAGCCACGAACCGGCGTTCGGACTCGACGGGATCCAGCAGTTCTCGTGGTCGTGGACCCGGGTGCTGTTCTCTTACGGTGATCCCGACATCCGTTACATCGGAGCCCGTTTCGTGATTCACATAAGGACGTACTAGAATGCTGTACCGCGTGCTGAACCCCCTGTCTAGGAAGGAACGCCTCTATCCCATCGGTACGGTGACGGACCTGTCGTGGGTGAACGAGGAAGGGCGGGAGAAGCTCGTCCGCGTGGGCGCAGTGGCCGAGGTGCACGGGCCCCCGATTACCGAACTGCCGGACTGGAAGACGCGGGCCCCCAGATTGGCAAAGCAGGATATAATGAACCTTGACCAACTCGTGACGGCGGACGCAAGCGCGTTGGCCGCCGGGTTGAAGATCAGCGTTATCACCGTGAAACGCTGGCAGTCGGAGGCGGCGGCGGCCCTGACCGCGCCCCCCGAATCGCAGTGTTGAGGCGGGTGAACCCCGCCCGGAGGGTAGGGATGTGGCTCAGACGAGTACCGCAATAAACGCCTGTGACGTCAGCTTTTGGTTGGACAACGCGTCGGCGGCCTTGAAGGACCTCAGTGGGTCGAGCAACTCGATCCAGGTGAACTTCGACCACGACGTGAAGCCGTTTCGTACGTTCCAGAGTCAATGGCCGAAGCGGTTGGAGTGCGGCAAGGATGCGAGCATCACGCTCAACGTCGTGTACAGCTCGACGTCGGACGAGGGCTGGAGCGTTTTGAAGAACTGGTTCTTCGCCGCGGCCCCGGGCGCCCGGACGTTCAACCTGTACATCCCGACGAAGAACGTGGGGGCGGACTTTTTCTATGGCGAGGTTCGCATCAAGAGCCTGAGCTTCACCCTGTCGCCCGACGAGGCCGGTCCGGTGATGGTGCAGGCCGTGCTCGAGCCGGACGGTCCGATAACGCTGTCGACCAGCTCGACGTAAGGATCAACGGGTCCGGGAGGCCCTGACGAATGAAGACATTCGAGAACACAGAGCTCGGCGTAAAGTTCGACCTGCCGGAGGACATCACACTCCGGCAGGAGCTGAACTACTTTTCCACCGTGGACCCGTCCGTCCCGTGGATGCTAGCGGCCTGGCAGGCGGCCATGACACTGGTCAAGAACTGGGAGTGCGAGACGATCCCGGATCCGCACAAGCTGGACCTGGACAAGAAGCACAAACGGATCATTACGCAAATCATTGTGTGGGTCGGGACCGAGGTGTCGGCGTACGTGAACGGACTGGGCGTGCCTTCCCCAAAATAGTAGCGGCCACCGTGGCCGCGGCCAAGGGCCCGAAGAAGGGGCGGAAGGGTCAGACACCGAAGGAAACACCGGTGCCACGGCTCCTATCACTGTTCTGGATGTCACAGCGGCTCAACGTGCCGCTGGAGGCCGGGGCGCTGCTTGACCAGTCGTCACGGCTGCAGCAGCAGGCACTCTACCTGGACAGGGTGTACGCCGTGGTCCGGGCGTGGGCGAAGGGAAAGAACCTTGAAAAGGAAGACGCGGACTTGGTGCTCAGGCTGACCCAGGCGGGGATGATGTAAAATGGAACAACAGTACACTCTTTCGCTGGTCATCAAGGCGCTGGACGAGTTCAGCAAGACGTTCGCTACGCTAAACTCCCAGCTTGGCAATACGGCCAAAGCGCAGGGTAAGACTACCACAGCGACGGCGACGGCGACGGCCGGACTGAACCAATTCAAGAATACCCTTCAGCAGGTCACCTCTGGAAACTTCGTAGGAGCGTTTCAGTCCCTTGCCGGTGCCATTCCCGGTGTCGGGGTCGCGGCGGTCGCTGTCACTGGGATTTTTGTAACCCTAGGAGCAGCACTAAACAAGCAGGTAGAAGAGGTCCGGGCAACCATCAACGCCGTGGACGAGCTGGCCGACCGCTATAACCTTACCATGCGGCAGGCCAACCAACTCCACTACGTCACGAAGATTTTCAACATTGATGCCAATACCCTAGGGCGCACGTTTCGTACTATGGGCCGGCAGGATCTTCCGCCCACGGTACAGGGACTGATCGAGGCCAAGAAACGGATCGAGGCGGTACAGGACCCGACGGAGCGACTACAGCTGACGTTCAAACTGTTCGGTCGTGGTGCACTCCTGATGGCGGACATGCTCAAGGCCAGTAGCACCGAACTGCAGCTGTGGGCCGACCGGGCGAAATACCTGGGTTCTGTGACCGAGATAATGACCAAGGAGCAGGATGACTTCAGTCGATCACAAGCGTACTTTACGAGTGCAACGAAGAACGCCAACGTCGCGATGTTCAAGTCCACCCTCACCATGAAGCAACAGGTACAGTTGTGGTTCGCAGAACACACAGCCATGGGTCGGGTCAACGTCGCCCTACAGTCCTTGGGGCTCAACCTCGACGAAGCCACCCTCGATCTAGACACCATGAACAAGATGCTGTACGCGGCCACGCAACTCCAGGTCGCCGGTATCCCGGTAACCGAGGCCATGACCAATGCCTGGATTGCCTCGGAGGACGCGGTGCAGCGCGCCACGGAGGGTCAGGACGAGATCGCCGCGCGCATGCTTATCACCGAGGAAGCGGCGCGGCGGCTGAACCTTCCGGTACAAGACTTTATTCAGCGGGCGCCGACGGCGGCTCTTGCCTGGAACGAGGCGCTGGACGGCGTGGATACCAATCTGGCCGGTTCCATCGAAAGCTGGCTGTCCCAGTTCAACATCTTGAACATCGGCATCAAAACTACTCAGGACACATTTGCACTGCTGAGGGGTGCCGCGGCCCAGGGTATGGATCCCAAACAGGTTGAGGACTACGCCGCGGGGCTGGAGGGCGTTGCGCTCGCCCAGGAGGCTCTGGCCGGCGAGATGACCAAGGGGGAAGCGCTAAAGGCAGCCCGGGACTTGGGTGTACCGATCCAGGACATGTACAATTATCTTGCGCTATCGAAAGAGGAACTTCAGGGCCTGGCACAGAAGTGGAAAGTGCAGATCGCCGTGAAGGCCTCCGGCGACACATGGGCTTTGCGGTTCCTCATCTCCAATGGGACGTCCGGACAGAGCAAAGCCGATACGTACGAAAAAACAACGGAAGCCCGAAATCAAGCGTTCGGCGACTCCAACCTCCTGGGCGGCATCTACAACGTCGGGGAAGCGGGCACCGAAGGACTGATCGTCCGGGGCGGACGCATCAGCATCATCCCGCACCACAAGTGGCTGGCGAGCGGAATGGGCGCCGGGCGCCCGGGATTTATGGAAGGCGGCGACCTAAACACCGGGTCGCTCAACACGAATATCGCCTACGCCGGGCTGACACAGAACCAGATCGACTACATGACCGGGGATGGCGGCGGCGGGAAGAAGACCAAGGCCGTTCAACAGGTTGCCGCGGCCGTGCAGCAGGCCTCGACGCAGGCGGCGGCCGTTGCCGCCCAGGTGGTCGCTGCTGCGGTTCCGAGTCCGGCGGCGATCGGCCAGGCGGTCACGACACCCGTCATCGCTGCAAGCGCACGAGCGGAACAGGCATCAAAAGAAAACAGCATGCTTCTCGTACAGATCCTATCGGTGCTCCGAAACCAGGGGACCGCGGCGGATACGTCGAGGGGGATGAAGGAAGCAGTAATTTTGGGCGGGCAGTAGATGGCCGACATCAAGCTAGACAGTATTCGCGTCGACGTGGAGCTCTCCGCCGGCGTGTGGACGAACCTTATTGCCGACGTGGTCATGGACGACTCCATCACCTCGGCATTAGGCATCACCGGCTTTGGTCCGACGGATCTCGTTGGCGGGACCGGGACACTAGCGTTCACGCTGGACAACAGCGCCCTCGCTGGGCTCCTCGGGCGGTACTCTCCGGGGCATGCCAATCTGCTTGCCGGATGGGCGGTGCAAGATCGCGTGCGGTTTGTTCTGTCGTACAGCACGGGGAACGCGGCAATCTACAACCCTACGGCGGGGAGTACTACAAGTACGGCGGTCGCATTCGCTCCATCGCGCCGACGGCCGGGCAGTTTCAGGATCGAAAAGTGGCGGTGGGGTGCACGGATTGGCTGGATGATGCGGCGAACCAGAAGACGTCTAGACTCGTGGTGGACTTTGACGTCATGAGCGGGGAGGCGGTGAATACCCTGCTCGACTCCGTGGTCAATCAGCCCCAGGGGCGGGACCTCGCGGCGGGCATCGAAGTATTCCCGACGGTGTTCGACACGGCCAAGGACGAGCGTACCCTCGTTCTGGGCGAGCTCCAAAAGGTGGTCGTCTCTGAGTTTGGGCGCCTGTACACCAAGGGCGATCAGTCCTCGGGAGAGGTACTGACGTTCGAAGACCGTCGTCAGCGCCTGCTGATCAAGACGGCGTCCCAGACTCTGAACGAGACGGACCTCATGGAGGTCACCCCGACGCACGATGTGTCTAGCGTGTATAACGTCGTCCGGGTTACGTCGTACCCCCGCCTGGTCGGGGACACGCCGACTGCACTGTTCACGCTGCGCAACCCCATCTCGTTGGTACCGGGACAGAGCCATACGTTCCAGGCGCGGTACACGGACGAGGCCAACCCCGACGCACGGGTGGCCGGAACCGACATGGTCACCCCGGAGGCCGGAACCCACTACAAGTTCTCCAAGTCCAAAGACAACGACAACGGTGACCTGAACGAAGACCTTACGGTGATGGTAACGTTCGGCGGCAACGCGGCCGAGTGCACGGTGACCAACGACGGGCAGACGCCGGGTTTTGTGACTACGTTCAAGTTGGTGGGTACCTCGATCAAGACCTACGAGCCGGTGGTCGCCGAGGCCCGAAACAACGCCAGCATCGCCCTGTACGGCGAACGGATTCTCGACATCTCTATGCCCTACCTGGACAACTCGTTGCTCGCCGAGGCGCTGGCGGTCTACGTCCTGCGCCTATACGCGTATCCCCGAACGTTTTACACGGTGGGCATACAGACGCATGGGGCGGACGAGTCCCTGCTCATCGCGGCGCTCCAGGTGGAGCCCGGGGACGTGGTGGACCTGACCGAACAGATAACGGCCCTTAGCGGACTCTTTGTCGTGAACGCGGTTCGTGTTACAATAGATACGTACTGGATGCCGTACGTCGTGTGGTCGGTCCTCCCGGTGGATCCCACCGACTACTGGTTGCTCGAGACGGTCAACTACGGCGAGCTCGAGCAAGAAACGTACCTGGGGCCATAACGCATGGGATACTTAGCAAGAACCCATCTCAACATCGGCGACCTCGTCCCGGCCACGGACTATAACCAAGGCATGGACAACGAGGCCCAACTCAAGTCGTGGGTGGACGACGCCTCCAAGGCCTCACTGACCAACAACAGTGGCGGGAACCTGGCGGAGGGCGCG
>Ga0209431_10002503_pt1 | contig 14926 bp, 10 predicted proteins | sample RifCSP13_3_FD_184021 | JGI IMG/M metagenome (GOLD analysis project Ga0209431, IMG submission 184021) | Soil microbial communities from Rifle, Colorado - Rifle CSP2_sed 13_3 (SPAdes) (version 2) | ecosystem: Environmental > Terrestrial > Deep subsurface > Rock core/Sediment | place: Rifle...
CCCACCCCCTTATCCCTCATCCTTCCGCCTTCATCCTTGCCTGTAAACAGGTCCCACACCCGGTACAACCACCTCACTACACCCTGGATGTTCTCGTCGCTCCACGGTCCGCCTTCGGACCAACGATAGGCAAACATCAGGTAGGCGCGCACCGTATCGGCGCCATACTGCCGCACCAGTTCATCCGGGTCGACCACGTTTCCGCGGGATTTGCTCATACGTTGATGATCTGTACTGAGGATCTGACCCTGGTTGCGCAGCTTCAACATGGGCTCATGCCCTTCCACGATGCCGAGATCGCGCAACGCCTTCCAAAAGAAGCGCACGTATAGCAGATGCATCACCGCGTGCTCGGCACCGCCGGTGTACACATCGATTGGCATCCAGTAGTCATACTCCTTTGGATCGAATAGCCCCTTCTCATAGTGCGGGCTCAGATAGCGCAGGAAATACCAAGACGAGCACATGAAAGTATCCATGGTGTCGGTGTCGCGCTCGGCGGGCTCGTTGCAATTAGGGCAGATAGTCTGCTTCCAGCTGGGATGCAGTTTCAACGGGCTTTCACCCGTCGGTTTCCATTCCACGTCGTCCGGCAGCAGCACCGGTAGTTGGTCATCAGGCACTGGCTGCACGCCGCAGGTCTTGCAATAGACCATGGGGATAGGCGCGCCCCAGTAGCGCTGGCGCGAGATCAACCAATCGCGGATGCGGTACCCCACCGCGCCTTCGCCAATCTTGTTCTTTTCCAAGTACGCGATGGTCTTCTTCACTCCCTCGTCGGCGTTGGTACCTGTCAGCGGTCCACTGTTGATCATCTCGCCAAAATGGGCGGTCGCCTCCTTCATGGTGTTGCCATCCAATGGCTCGCTGTCTGGCGGTTGGATCACAGGGCGCACCTCCAGGCCGTATTTGCGCGCAAACTCAAAGTCGCGCTCATCGTGCGCCGGCACCGCCATGATGGCGCCGGTGCCATAGGTCATCAGCACGTAATCCGCGATCCAGATTGGTACCCGCTCGCCATTCACCGAATTGATTGCATAACCGCCGGTGAACACGCCGGTTTTCTCGCGCTCGGTGGATTCGCGCTCGATATCAGTTCGCCGCGTGGATTCTGCCACGTAGGCTTCCACCGCGGCCTTGTGATTTTTGGCGGTTACTTTGGCCACCAGCGGATGCTCGGGCGCCAGCACCACAAACGTTGCCCCCCACAAAGTGTCTGGCCGCGTCGTAAAGATGGAGAACTCATCCCCGCCTTCAGTCCTAAATATGACGTTGGCGCCTTCGGAGCGGCCGATCCAGTTCGTCTGCAGAGTACGTATCTTTTCGGGCCAATCGATGCCATCGAAATTCAGCAGTTGATCGGCATAGTTGGTGATGCGGAAAAACCATTGCTCCAGGTTCTTTTTGATCACCGGAGTGCCGCAGCGTTCGCACACGCGGTTCTCTCCCACCACCTGTTCGCGAGCCAGAGTAGTGTTGTCTTTGGGGCACCAATCCACCGCAGCCATCTTTCGATAAGCGAGGCCCTTTTTGTAAAGCTGCAGGAACAGCCATTGTGTCCAGCGGTAATACTCAGGATCAGACGAAATCGCTTCGCGCCGCCAGTCGAACATGGCACCCATGCTGCGCAATTGCTGGCGCATATTAGCGATGTTCGAGTAGGTCCATTCCTTGGGGTGGATATTGCGCTTGATGGCAGCATTCTCCGCCGGCAGGCCGAAGGCGTCGAAGCCCATGGGGAAGAGCACGTTGTAACCGCGCATGCGCATTTGCCGTGCTTGCGCATCAGCAGGCGCCATGGTGTACCAGTGCCCCATGTGCAGATCCCCGGAGGGGTAAGGAAGCATGGTCAGCGCGTAATATTTGGGCCGCTTGGGATCGATATCGGAATGGTAAAGACCATCCGCCTCCCAGCGCTGTTGCCATTTGGGCTCGATGTCTGCAGGATTGTATTTGTCTGCCATTCTCTTCTCCTAAGAGCTAACCTCTACCCAGCTGCTTAAGCAATTGCTCTTCGATTGCAAGGCACTCCTCCCTTTTCCAAGGGCAAGAGCCTGCCCGACGAGCCGCTCGCGGCGACGAGGGCAGCCGGGGATGGGTCTGCTTAAACAAAAACACTCCAATCCCTCACCGGGACGAGAGTGTGACTCCCGCGGTACCACCCGCATTGTTCAACATTTCGGCAAAGTTCTGTTTCACAAAACATTGCCTGAAATGTAAACCTCTTTGATTGCGCTAACGGGCGACCTCCGCCGCGGCTTACTCAAGCATGCGAAGCATGCAGTTCAGCCGCGGAGCCTGCTTCCACTGGAAGCGGCAGGCGAGTTAGGCCCAAACTGAGTGCTTTGCTCAGTAGTTCTGCAGACCTCTACCGGACTTTCACCACATCATCCGGCTCTCTGGCAGATGGCTTAGTACTCCTGCCATGGCTTTGAATATTCTTTTGTGGGTGGGTCTTAGACCCGCTCTCAACCCTCAGTGGACCCAGTGGGATTCGAACCCACGACCTTCTCAATGCCATTGAGACGCGCTCCCAACTGCGCTATGGGCCCAAGAAACCGCTTGTTTATTGCGGTTTCGCAGTTACGAGGAGTATTGCCCGCAGACCAGAGCCTGTCCCGAGCGAGCCGCTCTGCGGCGACGAGGGAAAGCAACCTCTTTGCTTGCGATTCCGCCGTTGCAAGGAGGCCACTAGGCAACTCCACACATCATGGCCAACCTTTTGGCCATCAATCGCACCAGTGGACCTGGCGGGATTCGAACCCGCGACCTCATCAGTGCGATTGATGCGCGCTCCCAACTGCGCTACAGGCCCAGGGAAGGCTTTGACTCAGCAGATGCAAGGAGCACTCGCAGTGCGACAAAACAACCTCCCAGTTTGTTAAAGCCGCGAGATTGTACTGTAGCGCGTAGGGGCTGTCAACTTCGAGGTCTTTGCAGGCTATAATAACCGTCCGTGACGACCGGAAAGAGCGACCTTAGCATCGTCATACCGGTCTATCGAGGGGCCCATCTCCTTAAAGAAAATCTACCCTTATTGAACAACTACCTTTCTCGCCTCTCCGTACAAAGTCAAGTGCTAGTGGTTGATGATGGAAGCGAAGACCCCAAGAAGTGCCGAGCGACGGCCTCAGAGAACGGGGCCCTGTTCCTGGCGAATATAAAAAACCAGGGAAAAGGAGCGGCCGTCCGGAAGGGGATGCTGGCCGCCAATGGCGATGTACGGATTTTCACAGACGCCGATCTACCCTACAAACTGGAATCGATCGGGGAAGCATACTTATTGCTTCGAAACGAACAATTTGACCTGGTGGTTGGCGATCGCACACTTCCGCAGTCGGCTTATTTCGAACTCATTCCCAGCGGGCGAAAGATCAGCAGTCGGATCTTTTCATGGATTGTGCGGGCCATGCTCCTGGGAGAAAACTACGATACCCAGTGTGGTTTCAAAGGGTTCACGGCCAGGTCGGCCCAGGCTACCTTCAACAAGACACGGATCGATCGATTCGCCATGGATGTTGAGGCGTTATGCATTGCCAAGTTACAGGGTCTTTCCATTGGACGCCTAGCTGTGCAGCTGCGAGTTTGGCAAGATTCTGACGTGAGCATCCTCAAAGATGGTCTTGCCATGTGCAGGGATCTGCTGCGCATACGATACTTTCTCGGGGCGGGCGCTTACAAATCGACTTGATGTGAATCCGCAATGTCAATAATGAAGAATCTAGTTAGCCGGATCAGCAATTATCGGATCGAAGATCAAAGTCTCCCCTGGCTTTTTTTGGGGATTTGCATCGCCGCCTTTGGCCTGCTCATTCCCTTTCTGGGCTACTACTGGGACGACTGGATGACCTTGTACTTCATGAAGACTACCAGCAATCCCGCTGATTTCATCTATGGGCCTTATCGTCCATTGCATGCTCTCTTGGATGTACTCGAATTCCGCCTGCTCGGCCCATCTCCCCTCGGGTGGCATATCCTCTCTCTTTTGTTAAGGTGGTGCTCTGTCATTCTGGTTTGGCTAACAATGCGCCGGGTTTTTCCTTCAGCTAAGGAATTCGCCAACTGGGTAGCGGTTGTGTTTGCCATCTATCCCAGCTTCCATCAGCAGTCAAGTGCCCTGGTCTATCGCCAGCATTGGACCACTTATGTTTTCTTCTTACTCTCCTTGCTTTTTATGCTCGACTCGATCCGTCAAAAAGGCTCTCGCCAATTCGCGCTGCTGTTGCTAAGTCTGACCACAATGTTGGCCCATTTGTTGACCACCGAATACCTGGTCGGTCTGGAAACCCTACGCCCGATTCTCCTATGGATCTCGATCCCGACTGGAAAAGTGAGTTGGCGGCAAAAGGTGCGCAATGTATCCCTCAGGTGGCTACCGTATCTTCTGGTCGGGCTGGGTTTTGTAGTCTGGCGAGTATTCTTTTTAAATCTGGCTGAAGATCCGAATCCTCCAGTTCTAATCTTTAACCTCCTTAACAACCCTCTGTCCACCGCGGCTGGATTATTAAGAACGGCTATTCAGGATTTGGTTGCCGTTCTTTGGACTCCATGGGCAGATTTGCTATCACCCTCGATATTGGCCTTCACCGATAAATTCGAATTGTTTTCCTGGACTCTAGTAGTTTTCTTGATCCCTGTGTTACTCTTTCTCTGGAGCCGCATCTCGGTTAAGAAGGCTCCGAAGACTGCAGGCGACCAGGGGGCTGGCATTCTGGTGCTGGGTTTGGCCAGTTTGCTTTTGGGTCTGGCCACGAGTTGGATTGTTGGAAGGCAGGTTTCCAGCGGGCTGTTCAGCGACCGCTTGTCCATCCCGGCAATGCTTGGGGCTAGCATTCTGGTGGCGCTTTTCCTGTTTACCTTGATCCCGAATCGCTTCCATCGCAACCTTGTGCTGGTTGTCTTAGTTAGTCTGGCAATTGGCTCTCATTTTCGCCAGGCAAATTCCTACCGGCTCAACTGGATCAGGCAAAAGGACATCGCCTGGCAATTCCACTGGCGCGCTCCAACCTTACAACCCGGCACGCTGGTCATCGGAGACGGCTCGCTTGCTAGCTATCTTGACGAATATAATTCCGCCTTTGCGATCAATACCTGGTATTCCCAAACCACGAAATCGGATTCCCCAGCCTATTGGTATCGTTCTTTTTTTTCTGGATTGCATATCGCAAGTCCTGGGAATTTTGCTGACGGCGCGACCGTTAAAGCAGATTTCCCGGGCATCGACTTTATTGGCAACACCGGGCAATCGATCATCGCTTACTATTCATCTGAATCTCCCTGCTGGTGGTTCCTAACTGCCGCAGACATTGATAACAAAGCCGTCAAACCAGACATGGCTGCGGCGGCGGCCTATATCAACTTGCAGCCTATTCGCCGCGAGGTCAGTAACGAACTTCAGTCGCTCATTGACATCTTTGGCCCAGAGCCTGGCTCCCGTTGGTGTAAGGTTTTTCAGCAAGCAAGTCTTGCCAGCCAGTTTGGAGATTGGGGAAGGATTAGGAATCTTTGGAGTCAGGCCAGCCAAATGGGGTTCGAACCATATTTCGGAACCGAATATCTTCCGATTATTCAGGCTTTTGCTTACACAGGCGAGTGGGACACAGCCAGCGATTTAAGTTTACACGCCTATGAGCTCAGCCCAAAATCACAGTCAATGATTTGCGCTGAATGGACGAAACTTGCAATTGAGTTCCCTGACAAAACGGAGCAGAAATCGGCCCATGATTTGGTAAAGAACAGCTTAAGTTGTTCCGACTAGGCTTGATTTTTTGATAAGCGCGCAAGGATGGGACGAATCCCGAAGGCTATATTCCGCGACGATGTCTGAAAAATCCGCCTGGCTGCGAATTTCTCTTGTGGTCGAACCCGAGCTCGCCGAAGCCGTCTCCGAATTGCTCGCCCGCCACATTCCCGGCGGCGTAGTCATCGAGAGTACCTCGATCGAAGCAAGCATCGAAGAAGAGGGCCGCGCCGTGGGTCCTCTGCGCGTCAGCGGCTATATACCTGCCGATAGCGAACTGGAGAACACCCGGACGAAAATTGAGCAAGGGCTGCGATATCTGTCGCTCATTCGGCCAATCCCCGAACCCGATTACCAGACCGTCCAAGAGGAAAATTGGATGGAGGCTTGGAAAAAGCACTACAGGCCTCTGCCCATCGGTGAGCGCCTGCTTGTCCTGCCCGCGTGGGAGACTACAGCAACCAGCAACCGCATCCCGATCCGCATCGAGCCCGGCATGGCTTTTGGCACCGGCGTGCATCCGACTACTCAACTAAGCTTGCAGTTACTCGAAAACTACATAAAGCGAGGCAATTCAGTCATCGATCTCGGTTGTGGCTCAGCGATTCTAGCTATCGCGGCCGCTAAAATGGGCGCCGAGCCGGTAGTCGCAGTGGACCTCGACGCCCAGGCGCTGGACAACGCGCGCCACAATGCGCGCTTGAATGGTGTAGCTGTCGATATCGGCCAGGGCTCTTTGGCAGAACTATTGGCCGGTCAGTTTGGTTTGGAGAGAGCCGATGTGGTGGTCGCGAACATTCTGGCACCAGTGCTCATCCGCTTGCTCAATCAAGGATTGGCAAGTCTGATAAAACCGGACGGCGAGTTAATTCTTTCTGGAATATTGGCTGAACAGGAAGCGGAAATGAAGAAAAGTTTGGAAAAAAAGAACTTACATATTATCGAAGAGCGCAGGATTGAGGATTGGTTAGGGATAGCGACTAAGTTAAATTAACAATGCTATTGGCTTTTTCCGCAGACGACCTGCCTTGAATTATCGTTGCATCCATCGCTCTAACCCCTCAGGCGGCTGATAGGCCGCCAGGGCATCCAGCAGCTCTTCTGGGTGCTCGGCTTGGCAATACAACCGTTGATGTTCCCAGAAGGTAAAGCCTTCCCGGTTGGCGTGCTCAAGGAATTTCAGCAGCTCGTCGAAATAAGAGTAGATATTCAGCAACCCTACCGACTTCCGGTGCAAACCGATTTGAGCCCAGGTCAGAATCTCGAAGAATTCTTCCAGGGTACCGAAGCCGCCCGGCAGCGCCACGAAAGCGTCCGCCAACTCGGCCATGCGCGCCTTGCGAGTGTGCATGCCATCGACGAGTTCTAGCCGCGTCAGGCGACTGTGGGCTAGCTCAGGCTTGTTGAAGTGCTCTGGCAGCACGCCGATCACCTCGCCGCCCGCGTCCAGCACGGCGTCTGCCACCGCGCCCATTAACCCCGTGCTGCCGCCGCCAAAAACCAACTGCAATCCACGCGCAGCCATTACCTCACCCATATTCCGCGCCGCCTTAATGTAGCGTTCGCCCACTTCGTCTGAGGACCCGCAAAAAACACAGACCGCTTTCATTTCTGTTCCTCTTTTGCCTCTTCCAGCAATTGCCTGTCTTTCTTACTCAACTCAGCCCGCGCCAGCAAATCTGGCCTTCTCTGCGCGGTGCGCAGCAGCGACTGTTTCCGCCGCCACTGCCGTATGCGGGCGTGGTCGCCAGACTTCAGCACCTCAGGAACCCCCCAGCTGCGAAACTCGGGCGGGCGGGGGTAGTGGGGATACTCCAGCAGCCCGCTGGCGTGCGAATCGGTGATCGCTCCGGTCGGGTCGCCCAGGGCGCCTGGCAGCAGGCGGGCTACTGCGTCGATGATGATCAAAGCGGGCAACTCGCCGCCTGTGAGCACATAATCCCCCACCGAGATTTCGTCGGTGACCAGATGCTCTCGCACACGCTCGTCCACACCTTCGTAACGACCGCAAATCAGAGCCATGCGCTCGTTGGCGCTTAACTCCTGGGCTACTTTTTGGTTGAAAAGCCTTCCTTGTGGGCTTAGCAAAATTACCGGTACCGATGACCCCTCTGCAAGCACGCCTTCTATAGCAGAGAAAATAGGTTCGGGCTTCATCACCATGCCCCCGCCTCCACCATAAGGCTCATCGTCGGTCACTTGGTGTTTGTCGGAGGCAAAATCACGGATATTGTGTAACTGAACATCCAGTAGTCCCGCTTGTCGAGCGCGACCGAGGATGCTGGTTTCCAAGTAAGTTCCAAACAACTCGGGGAACAAGGTGAAGACATCGATGAGCATGGGTACATTCTAACCGTGCAAGGCCATTCCGCCGTTTATCAATCCCTAATCACGCGTTCTTGACGCTAATTTTCCGCAGACGGTAGAATGCGGGCATGTACTTAAGAGGAAGCCGCTGGCACATGCAGCGGCAGAGAACTAAACGCCGGACGAACCCGGCGTTTATTGGGCTGATGATCATGCTGATTTTGGCAACCTGTTACTTCAACCAATATGTGGTGCCCACCCTGCCCTTACCACAATCGCCTACGTTAACCCCAACACTGGATGCCGAAGCTTATGCAAATGCCGGCGCGGCCTTCTTTGTTGAAGGCAATTTGTTGCAGGCTATTTCGTCCTATGAGCAGGCGGTTATGGCCGATCCAGATAATCCCGCCATCTACATCGAATTAGCTCGTGTGCAGGTCTTCGCTGGACGCTATGAAGCTTCCCAGACCAGCGCCAGCAACGCGCTGCTGCTCAGCCCCGACAACCCCACGGCGCTGGCCATCCTGGGGCAGGCGCTGAACTTCCTCGGGGACCAGGCCGGGGCGGAGACCGCGCTCGAGCGGGCGCTGGCGCTCGATGGCAACCTGGCTATCGCTCACGGCTTCTATGCAGAATTGCTTGCCGACCAAGAACAATACGAGCAAGCTGCCGAGGAGTCGCGCAGAGCGGTGGAGTTGGAACCCAATTCGTTGGAAGTGCGCCGCTCGCGCGGCTACGTGCTCGAAGCCACCGGCAACTACGAAGACGCCATCATCCAGTATGAAGCCGCTTTGACCATCAACGATCGCATTGCCGATTTGCACCTGTCGCTGGGCCGCGCCTACCGCGCCGATGAACGCTACGAAGACGCCATCAACGAATTCGTCATTGCCGACTCATTGAACCCCAGCGACCCGCTGCCGGACACATACCAGGGACTCATTTACATCACCATCGGCGAATTCGGCAAGGCGGTGCAGGCCATGCAGCAAGCCGTGCGCGACGATCCGACCAACCCCGTGCGTTATGCTAACCTAGGAGTGGCTTTTTATCGCAACCGGCAGCCGGAAGAAGCGCTGAATGCTTTCCAACTGGCGTTGCGCGGTGGGACGAACGCCGACGGCCTCGTGGTCAATGCATTGCTGCTGGATCGCCCGGACGTAGTCCCCTATTACTACATGTACGGATTGGAGCTGGCGCGCGCTGGTCGCTGCGGCGAAGCGCTGCCCATCGCCTCGGCGCTCAAGGCCGCGGTGCCGGACGACGAGATCGCTTTCGACAATGCGGAAACGATGGAGGAGATCTGCGAAGACCAGGTAGGCCGACTGCAGCCTACCGCGACGCCAACCGCGACCGTGCCGCCGACAGCCACTGAAGATATGGTGTCCAACTAGCCGACCATGCGCGTACGACAGCGACGTTCCGAACTTTTCCACGACCGCGGGTCGACATCGAACCCGTATCGGTTGATCTTGTGGGGCGTGTTGATCTTGGCTGGCCTCTATTTGCTGTATGGCATCGATATCGGCAGAGTGCAGCCGCTGTTCGTGCCAACGCAAACCGCCACCCGCAGCGTGGCGTCGTTTCGCCAGGAAGGCAGCGCGTTCTTTGAAGCCGGCAACCTCAATCAGGCCATCAAAGCCTACCAGGACGCTCTAGCGGTCAACCCGGAGGACTACATCGGCTGGACGGAACTGGCGCGTATTCAGACGTATTCTTCCGCGCTGCTCACTCAAGAGCGGCAGCGCGCCCGCCTGGCGGAAGCGCTGGAAAGCATCGACAACGCCATCGAGCTGGCCCCGGAAGACTCGGCCGCGCACGCGGTGCGAGCTTTTGTGCTGGACTGGACCGCCAGCGCGTCGGGCACCACTGCCGATTACGAAGCCTACATCGCCGACGCCAGCCGCGAGGCGGCGCTGGCCCTGCAATTGGACAACAACAACGTGCTGGCGCTGGCCTACCAGGCCGAGATCTATGTCGATCAGCAGCAGTTCGTGCAGGCCGGCGAATACGCCAAGCGCGCTCTGGCGCTGGAGCCGAATTCTCTGGACACCCTGCGCGTGAGCGGCTACGTCCAGGAGGCCGGCGCCAATTATTCATCCGCTATCGAGCTGTACAAGCAAGCCGCCGAGGTTGCGCCTAACCAGACCTTCTTGTACATCCGCATCGGCCAGAATTACCGCGAGCTGGAACTGTATGACCAGGCGCTGGAGTACTTCGACCGCGCCGCCAACATCAATGAAGTGCTCGGCATCGACGACCCCCTACCCTACATTGCCATCGCCAAAACCTATTCACGCATGGGTGAATTTTTTGCTGCCGCACTGAACGCCGAAAAAGCCGTCGACTTGGACCCGACCAATCCGGATTGGTATGGCCAGTTGGGAATCATCTACGACAAGGCGCGCAATTTCGAGAGCGCCATCCTGGTGCTGCGCTGCGCCGTCGAAGGCTGCTCCGATATCCAGAACACTGCCGACAGCGACGGCCGCTGGACGATCTCGGTGCGCGGATTGCCCCTAGACAACAACACCCTCATCTACTACTACACCTATGGCTCTCGTTTGGCGGCCCTGAACCAATGTGACAGGGCGACCCCGATCCTCGATGAGGTGGCGGCCGCCTACCCCGGCGACGCCATCGTCATAGGCATCGTAAACGAAAGTTACACGGTGTGTGAGAACCTTGCGGCATCCTCCTCTGGTTCCAGCCAATAAGTATCAGAGTTTCGTAAGAGTTTCTGCGGAAGCCAACATTAAATCTTGACTCATCTTTTCAAGATGGTATGATGGGGAGAGTTAGCACTCATTTGACCAGAGTGCTAAACTTGTTAGACAACGCCAAAGGGCGTCAAAAACTCAACTTCGAGGAGGCATTTTATGGCTATATCACTCAAAACCGCTCGCCGACCGCGTGTTGGTGGAGCCCATCGAGGACGAAGAAGTCACCCCCGGTGGCATCGTTCTCCCTGAGACCGCCAAGGAAAAACCGCAGCGCGGCAAAGTGCTGGCTGTGGGGCCGGGAGGGCGCGATGAGGACGGCAAGCTCATCACTATGGAAGTGAAGGTGGGCGAAACCGTGCTATTTGCCAAATACTCCGGCACCGAGATCAAGGTGGAAGGCAAGAAGATGTTGATCTTGCGCCAATCGGATCTGCTGGCAATTGTGGCTTAATCCCAAATCAATCAGTTATTAAGGAGAACCAATCTATGGCAAAGATACTCGCCTTTTCCGAGGAAGCACGTCGCCACTTAATGGCCGGCGTGGACGCCGTTGCCGAAGCGGTGGTCACCACCTTGGGCCCCAAAGGCCGCAATGTGGCTCTGGATCGCAAGTTCGGCGCCCCAACCATTACCCACGATGGCGTGACGGTGGCCAAAGAAATTGAGTTGGAAGACCCATTTGAGAACATGGGAGCCCAGCTGCTCAAAGAGGCTGCATCCAAGACTAATGACATTGCCGGTGATGGTACGACCACCTCAACGCTGTTGGCGCATGCTATCGTCACCGATGGCATGAAGAATCTGGCCGCCGGGGCCAATCCAATGATGTTGAAACGCGGCATTGAATCCGCCACCAAGGCTGTCGCCGAGGAGATCAGCAAGACAGCCATCGAGCTGAAGACCAAAGAGGATATCGCCAACGTGGCCTCGGTCTCGGCGCAGGATCGCGAGATCGGCGAACTTATCGCCGATGTGTTCGACAAGGTGGGCAACGACGGGGTCATCACGGTTGAAGACTCGCAGGGTCTGCAATTCGAAACCGAATACGTGGAAGGGATGCAGTTTGACCGCGGTTACCTTTCCGCCTACTTTGTCACCAATCCGGAACGCATGGAAGCCGTGATTGAGGATGTTCAGATCCTCATTCATGACAAGAAGATTTCCGCCGCTCAGGATATGGTGCCGTTGCTCGAGAAGCTGGTCCAGACGGGCAAGCGAAACCTGTTGATCATTGCCGAAGACATCGATGGTGAAGCTTTGGCCACCCTGGTGTTGAACAAGTTGCGCGGCATGCTGAATGTTCTAGCCGTAAAGGCGCCGGGCTTCGGGGATCGCCGCAAAGCCATGCTCCAGGATATTGCCATCCTAACTGGCGCCACAGTGATCTCTGAGGAAGTCGGCCGTAAGCTGGAATCCGCCACGCTTGAAGATCTTGGCCAAGCCGAAAAGGTGGTATCAGATAAGGACAATACCACCATTGTTGGTGGCAAAGGGGACCCTAAAGCAATCAAGGGCCGCATTGAAGAGATCCGCGTCGAGAAGGAAAACAGCACGAGTGACTACGATAAAGAGAAGCTGGATGAGCGCCTGGCCAAGTTGTCGGGCGGCGTAGCTATCATCCGCGTCGGTGCGGCAACGGAAACCGAGTTGAAAGAAAAGAAACATCGCGTGGAAGACGCCGTTTCGGCTACGCGCGCCGCCATTGAAGATGGCATCGTGCCTGGCGGCGGTGTGGCGTTGATCAACGCTCGCGCCGCGCTGAATAAGGTCAAAGCCGAAGACGACGATGCCAAAGTCGGCATCCAGATCGTACGCAAGGCGCTTGAAATGCCCATGCGCCGCATCGCCGAGAACGCGGGACAAGACGGGGCCGTGGTTCTTGATACTGTGCTGCGCATGCATGCCGACACCAAGAATAAGAACATAGGCTACGACGTGTTGGCTGAAGACTACGTGGACATGGTCGAAAAAGGTTGGATCGACCCTGCCAAGGTGACCCGCGGTGCTTTGGAGAACGCTGCTTCTATCGCGGCCATGATCCTGACCACCGAGGCTTTGGTGACCGACAAGCCTGAGAAAGAGAAACCCGCTCCGCCTCCGATGCCGGAGTACTAAACAAAGTGCCAAAACCTGGAGTTTCGTGGTGGGTGAGGCCCACCAGAAACTCCTAAAGCGAAAGGCGCAAGGCATCATTCTTAAACCATAGCGCGTTGCGCCTTTCGCACAGAAGCCCTGCGATGCAGGGCTTCTTTTTTGACGCTGAAGCTAGGTCATGCTATACTTTTGCAGCTTTTGGTTTGATATTCTTGGCCTGATAATCGGCCTGGTTTGACTGATCTGATAATTGTTTGGGCACTAGACCTTGATACAGATGAGTACCCTGGCCGGAGCCACCTGCCGGGGTCTTTTTTTTGTCGGCTGAAGATTTCCCATCTGCAAATTAAATATTGCCGGGGTTCCCACTCCGGCAAGGAGAATAGTCTTAAATGAGTAAAAAAAGCAGTAAGGTTTTACGTATCGTCCCGTTAGGGGGGCTGGGCGAAATCGGCAAGAATATGACCGTGTTCGAATTCGGGGGAGAGATCCTGATCGTCGATACGGGCATCATGTTCCCCGAAAATGACATGCTGGGGATCGATTACATCATCCCCGATTTCCAGTATCTGATGGATAAACGTGACCAAGTGAAAGGCATTGTGATCACTCACGGTCACGAGGATCATACCGGTGCCATCCATCACGTATTGCAGGAAATCAACGCACCTATCTACGCGACCCCGCTGACCCGCGGTTTGCTGGAAGTCAAGCTTGCCCGTGGTAGCCTGTTGGATAAAGCCAAGTTGCAGACGGTGAAGGCAGGCGACACCGTACAGATCGGACCCTTTCAAGTCGAGTTCTGCCATGTATGCCATTCCATCCCGGACTGCGTGGCGTTAGGCATCACCACACCCGCAGGCCTCATTGTCCACACCGGCGATTACAAACTTGACCACACTCCCGTGGATAGCTGGCCGACCGACTACGCCAAGTTGGCAGAGTTCGCCGGTCGCGGCGTTTTAGCCATGCTGGCCGACTCAACCAACGCGGATAAACCTGGCTGGACGCCATCCGAGCGGTTAATCGATCCTGCGTTTGACAGAGTCTTCCGTGACGCAAAAGGCCGAATATTGGTGGCCACGTTTGCTTCGTTGATCTCACGCATCCATCAGGTGGGGGAAGCCGCTCTGCGCCACGGACGCAAGATGGCCTTTGTTGGTACCAGCATGCGCGAGAACGCAAAAATGGCTAAACAGCTTGGTTATTTGGACTTGCCCAATGATTTATTGGTTCCTATCGAAGAAGCCCTTAAGATGAAGCCGGAGACCCTTGTGCTGATGTGCACGGGTTCTCAAGGTGAGCCTTCATCGATTGTGGGGCGTTTAGCTACGGGCACGAATCGCCAATTTGATTTGATCCCTGGTGACACTGTGGTGCTTTCGTCGCACCCAATTCCCGGCAACGAAGAGAGTGTGTTCCGAACCATCAACCGCTTGTTCAAGCGCGGCGCAGAAGTAGTCTATGATCCCATCAGCCCGGTGCACGTCTCGGGTCACGCCGGCCAGGAAGAGATGAAGTTCATGCTCAATCTCATCCGCCCCAAGTACCTGATTCCGGTGCACGGCGAGATGCGCCACCTTCACCAGCATTCCAAGCTGGCGGAACAGGTTGGGTTGCCGCCCGATCACATCGCCGTGGTGGAGAATGGCCAGGCGATCGAATTCCGCGCGGGCAAGATGCACCTGGCCGAACGCGTCCCCGGCGGCTATGTCTTCGTGGACGGCTCCGGCGTGGGCGACATCGGCCCCTCGGTGATGCGCGAGCGCGAAGCGTTAGCCCGCGATGGTTTTATCTTCGTGAACCTGCGCCTGGATTCAAGCAGTGGCAAGTTGCTGCGCGAGCCGGAGATCATCACGCGGGGTTTTGTGTACCTACGCGATTCCGAGCAGTTGCTGGCCGAGACAAGGCGCCATATAGAAAAAGTGGTATCTCAGGCTAACGGCAATTTACAGCAGGATATGGAGCAGATGCTGCGCACCTTCTTCTATGACTCGACCAAGCGAAGGCCGATGATCTTCGTAGTGGTTAATGAGGACTAAAAAATCGCCTGGCAGGAGCC
>Ga0209431_10002504_pt1 | contig 14921 bp, 11 predicted proteins | sample RifCSP13_3_FD_184021 | JGI IMG/M metagenome (GOLD analysis project Ga0209431, IMG submission 184021) | Soil microbial communities from Rifle, Colorado - Rifle CSP2_sed 13_3 (SPAdes) (version 2) | ecosystem: Environmental > Terrestrial > Deep subsurface > Rock core/Sediment | place: Rifle...
GTATTTCTTCTGTATACGTTTCCATTTTCTAAAATACAGTAAATTCTTGTAGATGGAATAAACGGATCAACCGAAAAAGTATGCAAAAGAAGATTATCCAATCCCACTACAGACAATTTAGTCCATACCGGATCAGCTCCTGACGAAGTCAAAGCTGCTGAATAGTACACCCCCCCATAAGTAGCATGATTTATAGCACAATAAGCGAATGCCATGAGACCCTATTTTCCCTAGGAAAGAGTAAATCTGTCGGTAGATCCTCTCCAGCTACCGTGAAAAATATACATTGATCCTGCCGTAGCTCTACCGGCATATCCAACCCCTCCGAATGATCCGCTTTGAGCAAATCCTCTAACAGTACAGCGATGGGCTTCTATGCTACCTCCACCTGAAGATTCTACAGCATAAACATCTCCGGATCCAGCTTGGGTAGCATCTACAGTCACATCATACATATAACCTGTACCAGAAACAGGACCGTAAACCCCATGAACCTCTGAAGCATCGGCAAAATCTCTTAGAATTCTAAGATTCTCCAAAGAAGAGTCAACTCCCAAAGTTATAACTCCGGTAAGAACCGAGAGACGCCTTGAGAATCCTAAGAGACATACTCCGTCAGGAACGGTATAATCTCCTGGAATAGTGAAAGCCTGTAAGAAAACTATATCTCCAGCCACCGCCAACGCTAGTGCTGCTGCAAGACCTGCTGCATCTGCTGAAAATTCTGCTACGGGCAATCCGGTAGAGTCGTAGATGAGTACGGTATCTCCCCCGAGACCTACTGTAATCCCGACGATGTCAATACCAGGTCCCTCCATTACAGCACCGGCGGCAGAACTAGACCAGAAGGGTATGGTCTCCAAACGACGAATGCGTCTGGACATGGCTTCCGTAGCCTTTAAGTCCATCCGCGAGTATTCCCTACCAGATACTCTAGCTTTAGGGTTTACAATCTTAGTTTCCACTCTATACCCTCATCTGGGCAAAGGTTAGATTAATCTGTTCACCACCACCAGCCTCGACAATTATTTCAACCTCCATGAGTCTTTGATGACTGACTATTCCGTCTATCTTTGCTGTTACCCTATCTCCGAGGAAATAATGTTTTCCATATAATTGAGAATATTGCTGAAGGGGTACAAAGTTTACAAGATTAACTGGCTGGTTCTCCGCTAAAACTTCCTCTCCCAAATCTTCCCACTCGAAACAGAACTCATTACCTCCCCCAGGACGGACTACTTCTCTTTGATTCCATCTTCTACCATCTATTCTTGTATCGTCGAATACTGCAACTACATCTTGAGTAGACCCGTCTCCCGATCCTGGAACTATTGCTACATTGCTCTCAGCCCTGTGATCAAGAACATACTCTATGCTCTCTACTGTACCGTTATCAATGGAGAAGATAACCGGAGGATTACCAGCTCCATTAAGACCGGTGATAGGGCTGACATTTGTAGCCGTACGATCAACCCCAATCTGATCAGGATAAACTTTGAATAAGACTCCTGCATCTCCGTAGGATACAATCTGAAAATCCATAAGAGCAAACTCAGATATGTCTTTCAAAACATCCATAAGATTATTGAATGCTCTAGTTCCTTCCCATGTTATTCCTCTACCCTGATCCGTATCTATATAAAAATCTGACATATTTCCTGGAATCTCGTAGGTAACTCCCGAACAGTCAAAATACCTTCCTCCTATTACAGTTGCCCCTCCCCCACAATTTTCATTTACATATTCTTTCATTACCGTTTCTGCGGGAGCACTTTTCTCTGCACCTATGGTTCCTGCATTATAGGCAATATCTCTTCTAGGTAAAAGACCATTAAGCCCAACTCCTTCGCTGGTAAAAATTCTTATTCCAGAAGACTCTATGGATCTTCTTTGGGTCTCATGCAATCCCTCAAATTCCCTATAATAATCAAGACCGCAGTCCGGTACAGATCTATAAACTTCGAACCGGTCATTGACATGAAAAAGCTCTTTCCTTAAATCCAGACCGTTAAATTTGAAAACATAATCACATATACCATTAATTTGACGCTTTACTCGTAAAGTAATCCAATCATCGAAAATAGCCGTAGTTTGACCTGTACTATCCTTTAATTTGCAATAATACAGGGAAGCTATAGAGGGAACAACCGGAGGAAATGTCATATAATCCCGTACAATGAGAATACACTTTCAGCAGCAAATCCCTCATCAGGAGTGTTGGCTTCGCTTTTGATCATTATATCGGTTATTCCCAGCAAAGACTTCCATATTCCATAAGCACTCACAAAATTTCTGTCAGCCACATTACTCCCGTATACTGCCGTACTTTTTACGAGTTTATAGAAGGTCGTTCCCCTATAATTAGGAATTAGGATTTCGAATGATCCTGCATATCCAGCAGCAGCGTCAAAGGCTGGAATAGCAGAGAATCTAGTGTAAACCTCAGCGGTATAATCCAAATAAGTCTCGGTTCCTCCTCCCGAAGAGGATACTCTACCGAATGTAGAGTCATAATTTGCACCTACATCTCCATTGAATTGTAAATATATATCATCAGCAACTAGACCTCCCCCCGAGGAGTGAGACCTAGCCTGACCTATAATTAGAAGATGACTGAAAAGTTGGGAAATACCGCTCCAAGTAACAAAATCTCCATCATTGACAATAACAGTTCTGGCAAGAAGAATTTTACCCGATCCCGCAAAATTGGCAATAGACCTCTGATCCTGAAGTAGGGTAACAACTCCTCCAGCAATAGTAACTCTGGCTAAAGGAATTTCCCAGGTAGCTCCATCAACTTGGGTCAAAGCTGCATAAGCTTTATATGTAGCTCTTACCTCTTGAGTTGCCCAGGTTTTTCTCAATAGATAAAGCCAATCCCCATTTCCTGGAGTAGTATCTATACTGCCATCATTTTCATAAATCTTTCCATCAACTATAGCCAAACCAGTTCCTGTTCTAATAGTAGCTCCGGCAGGATTAGTTACTATTAATCCATACGTACCATTTCTCAAAAGAACTCCCTGAGTGGCTCTATTATATGTGAACAATTTAGCGTAATTATCCGAGAACCTATCGTCAGAGTATGGAGCTCCATAGGGAGCAGGCAAAGCCGCATCTCCCAAAGTTGTTCCAGCCCAATACCAGCTTCGTTCTGTCATGATAGTCTCCTAGATACCTATGTATCTTTCATAATAATCCAGAGTTATCAAAGTTGAGGCGTCAGCTCCGGATCCAAATATTTGAAACATATTTATTCCATTGGCGGCTTGAGGATCACACTCTAATCTGAATGTTGACAACTTACTTTCGTCAGTTACAGCTCCTAAAAGATCGGATCCAATATTACTAGTAACGGTCTTATTCCCGTACGGAAGGCTAAAAGTAACAATCTCTCCGGCAGATATACTGTACGTTAGCTCTATATGCTCATTGATAGTAAGGCTAACAATTTTGAAATTAGAAATAGGTCCAACAACCGTAATGTTAGGAAAAGAAAACCAATTTCCCGGATAAACCAGAGAATCTCCGGATACGGCAATATCTTCTCCGAATAGAAGATCTCCATTAACATTAAAAGCAAAAGGAAAAACTAGATGCTGAGTAGATGGATCTAAGGTAAATGAAAATGTCTTTGGATCTGGATCATAAAATATCGGATCATGAGCTACAAATCTCAAAGCCTCAGTAAATCCCCATTCATCCCATTTGCCTTCCTCTCTGGCTACAAATCCAGGACCTTGCTCTATAAAAACTTTTATGTCCCGAATATTTCCATTGGGCAATTTTTTCCTTAGAACCCCAGGTCCAAAAGTAGGAATAGATGTAGATGGGGTCAAAATCCCCGAAGGAGAATGTCTATTCGGTCTAAGAGCATTTATCATATTGGTACGTTCGTCCCAATAATCAAATCTACTGCAAGTATCTTGACGCTCAATGATTTGGATTATTCTTCTTCCTAACCTATAATCTATTACAGTTTCACCGTGCTGAAGAGGTCCTCTTTGGGTAAGATACTCAATAGGGGGCATACCCCAACCCTCCTCAGAAATCATAAAACGTTCACCATTTATAAATGGATATATCATTCCATCAAGGGTTATAAATTCTGTAAATTCCGAAAACCAAGTCATCATAACCTCGCAGAGGCAAGAGCGGCTGATATATCATAATAAACACTAGCTTCGGATTCCACAGTCTTGTAGTTAGCGTCCATTTCAATAGTTACACGTCGATCTATATAGGTGTAACCTCCACCCATACCACCCCCACCAAATGCAAAGGGCGTGGATAGCCCCTGGTTTCTCAGAAATTTGCTGAGGGTAGGAATGATCTGGGGAGTAATAATTGGATTTTGACCCTCAGCCGAGGACTTGATACTTTCCATGATATTGGCTACGGTCTTATAGAGCTTACTTTTACCTTTATCCATACCAAGACCTATACCGGTCATAAAACTCATGCCCAAAGGTATCCATTCCCTTGCTGGAGAACCCTCACCAGCTTCTTCTTCACCTTTAGTCAAGGCATTCCTAATTATATCCCTAACAGTTTGATAAAGATTAGAGGCAGCCTCTATTAAACCCGAGATTATTCCAGCCACCAAATCTTTACCCGAGTCAATCCAGTCTTGAATCTTTTCAACAACCTTACCGGCTGCGGTAAAGATCATTTCCTTTAATTGATGATAGAGACCGTCTATAGCCTCAAATTTATCCCGGATCCCGTTTATGATATTAAATACGAGAGTCTTACCGTTCTCCAGGAAAGCTTTAAGCTTATCTGGATCAACTATTTTCTTAGCTGTATCCAGAATCCAAATCCCTATACTCTCAAGTACGCCCATAGGATCATGGAAAATTTGACTTATTCCCTCGAGTAAAGATCGAATTATAGTCTTACCAGCTTCTACAAAGTCAGATACTTTATCTTTGATCTTATCTACCATATCTGAAACCCAATATCCCAACTTTACGAGAATATTGGCAAAGAATTCTAAGAAAGCTTTAGTTATATCGCTGATCATTTCGGGAATAACTGAATGACCAACCAATCTCTCCCATAGAGTTTTGAAAAAGTTTATAACTCCTTCTACAAAACCCTCAACAAAACCTCCGATAGTAGCAAGAGCTCCGAAGAATAAATCTACTATGATAGCCAAAACAGATTTGACAATACTGTCCCAACCAGCACTCATCTGTAGTAAAGCTGGTTTTACGATACTGTTCCACCATAAGCCAATATCAATTTTCCCTGTAATAACATTCCAAAAACCTACTATAATTCTTTCTACGCCCCTGAAAAAGTTCTTGATTCCCTCGGAGAATACTCCAATGGATTTAACTATCCCTATTATAAATGGAGTAGCGAATTGAATAGCTCTGGCAACCCCATTTATAGCCGCAGAGACTATGACGAAGAATTTGGTTACAGCAAAGATAATAACTCCGCCGAAAGCTCCCAACATAACTTTAGCTATCGTACCAAATAAATTCCTGAGAGGCTCAGTAGAGGTCTTAAGTTCTTTAAAGACTGGGATTAGATGATTTATATTCTCGGATATAATCTTTAAAGATGGAGATAAATTATCTATTACAGTACCGATCAAGTTCTGAATGAATCCCTGAACCGGAGCCAATATATCCATTAATTTGGAAAATCCATCCGTCAATCCGGTAAGACCTTCTATACCCTCGAGGAATCCCCCTCCCAGAAGTTTGCCCCAGTCTATAGGACCGATTTTAATTTTAGAAGTATCTATTCCTATATCCGAAAGAAACGTTCCTATAGCAGCGGCTAAATTAGGACCAGCTTCCTCCGTAAGAAAAGTCGAGGTACTGGTTACAAAGTCCGATATCTTAAATTTCAAAATCTCGAGAGATATAAGAAAACCCATAACCTCGGGACGAGAGCCAATATCCTCGAATAAACCGGCTATAGCGTCAGGAATACCCTGTAGGGATAATCCGGTAAAGGGCGTAGTCAATGAGGACCAAAAATCTTCCCACTCATCTTTAACATATTGCTCAAGACCAGCTATAGCATCTTGAACCGAGGGTAAAGCATCTTCAATACTTTCTCCGATATCCTGACCTATATCCTCGAGATTCTCAAGGTCAAATGGTTCTCCGGCTCCCCCCTCCTTACCACTAGCCGCAGCCTCAGCTAATCTACGGAGAAGCTCTATTTGTTCCTTGATAAGCTCATTTTGTTCTATCTGAAATTCTACTAATTCTTTTGAGGCATCAAGTTGTTCCTTGATAGCCGCCAATTGCTCATCTGTGGTAGCCTGAACTAATGCTCTCTGGGCTTCTGCTGCTCTTTCCGCTTCATCCTGGGCTTCTTTCGCCGAATCCAGTTTAGCTTGAGCCGCTGCCTCAGCAATAGACTTTTCACTTTCAATAGCCCTTATATTCTGTTTCAGAGTTATTTCTTGCTTCTCCAGCTCGAGACGCATTTTTTCATTGTCGGTAAGGCGTCCGGTGGCTAGGGCACGATCTATGTCGGCTATTCTATTGTTATCTTCCTGTTTCTTTGTAAGAGCATCTAGCTGAGCATTCAAATCAGCTAGTATTTCATCATATTTACTCGTAATATCATTGAGAGCTTTCTGAGATTCTTCTACAGCAGCATTAGCAATACTAAGAGCCTTAGCTTTATCTATGTAACTAAGAACATCAGGACCTAAAATTGTCTTGAACTTATCTCCAACTGCTACCAGGTCATCTATGGAATCTACTAAATCTCCGAATACTTTTATCGGAGTATTCAGGTCTATATCGAAGTCAAGTATATCACTAACTTCAGCGGCTCTAGCCGCTACCGTATTATATTCAAATAAATTACGAATATATTCCCTCAAGGCAGGATTAGTGATCTTAGCCGCCTTGAAAATCTTATTCAGAGCTTTTTCAGTTACATCTCCCGCATCTTTAGCTCCGGTGATAGCCTTGACTATAGCTTCTCTTGTTCCCAAGATTCTAGGAATAAGCCCTACATCATCAGGTTTTACCGAAAGAGACTTCATAAGATCAGTAATGATACCGGCAATGTCATTGAAAATACCGAAATCGGCAGTAGCCCAAGCATCAAGATAGGATTGCATGGCTGCACGACCCCATTTGGGAAGATCCGGCAGCATTTTAGGAGGACTGTGGGATGAAAGCCAGCTAGAAATTGCCCTGGCAATCTGTCCTATAACCCGAATAACCGAAGCAATAGCTTGAGCCATACCCTCGGCAAGAGAGATTACGATATTTATGCCCCAAGATTTAGCTTTTGAGGCTAGATCCGTAAGACCTATTCCTAATTTAGCCCTGATTTGGGATACAAAATTGGTAGCTCCAGTTATAGCCCGACCTATAAGTTTCAAAAATTCCCGAATTGCTACACCTACATAGATAAGAGCCCTTGAAAGGCTGTAAGCACTTGGAGCCGCTAAACCTAGAGCCTGTATAAATCCACTAAAAGCAGATCCTACCTCCTTAGCACCAGCAGAAATATTATTAAAAACACTAAGAATGCTGAATCCTAGAGCCGAAAAGAATTTTGTAACCTCCGGTCTGAATAATTTATCCAGAAAATCGGCTAAAATCTCGGCTACCTTTTTTCCTACCGGTCCCAGGAGCTCGATACCTATGATAGTATGGAAAAAGTCTTGAAAATTCTGCTTTACTCCTTGAAGAGTTCTACTCATACGCTCCATAGCACCAGTAAAATCCTCTTCAGCCATTTCTACGAATACTGCAATAAATTGTTGAGCAGAAATTCTTCCTTCTTTTAGGGCTTCTCTTATTTCAGCAAAGGATTTTCCAGAAATGTCGGCAATTCTTTGGATAATGTCTTGAATAGGAACAAAGTTATTGGCAAGGTCACGCAATTCACGTCCCAAGACCTTACCGGAAGCCAGCATTTGACCCATATTATAGATAATTCGTTCAAACTGCTGATTACTCAAGCCCATGCCTGCGGTAAAATTCCCAACAGCAAGAAGAAGTTTCTTGGATTGATCTACATTAAATCCAAAAGCCTGAGACATACTGAGAGCATTGGTCAAACTTTCAACGCTGAATGGTGTCGTAATAGCAATTCTACGAATCCAACCAAATAACTCTTTAGCTCTTTGCTCGATTTCAACAAAAGCCTGGGATATACTTCCACCAAATTGTCTGGCAAAGTCTCTAGCCAGAATACCCCGTAATTGGATATTCAGTTTCTGAAAAGTATTAATAGCCTCAAATCCCTCGGAAAGCATTCTTCCAAGAGAGGCTGTTATAGCATCAATTCCTTTCTTTACTAAAGCGAAAACTCCGGCAACTACAATAAGATTCCAAGCTTTTCCAAATCCCGTAACGGTAGAGGCGGCTTGAAGCATACCGCTGGTGGTCGTACTAGCAACTTTAGCAGTCTCAGAAGTTACTTGTCGTATTCCGGTTACAAAGGCTCTTACATTCTGGGTAAATTCATTGATATCCAGAACGCCAAGAAGACCTACAGTTTGAGCCATCTTATCTCCTAAACTTACGGTTTAGGAACTTTAGATCCGGGAGTGGAGGAAGGTGGTCTATTCTTCTCCTCGTAATATTCCATATCTCCGCGAATAACAACGAAGGCTATCATGAGAGCCTGATCTGCAAGGCTATGTTCCCAGAACTGATCAGGGGTCAGCCCCCATTCATGGGCAGCAGTAACATCTCTAAAAACTGAGCTAAACTCCCAAGGACCTTTTCTTTCTGGTACTAGAGCGGTGAGGTTCTTGCCCTCACCTTCTTTATGACTGGGATTCCATTGAACTCTGAAAGGATGCTTTGGCTGCGTCCAGCCGGCTCCTATCAACACCAGTCAACTCCATTACCGAATCCATTATAGCGGTAATGTCATCCCCGGAACAGGCTATCATGCCCTTTTTATATGAAAGAGCTAATTCGTCTGGATCTTCAGGTACTGGCAATTTCTTTAAATGCTGTTTTCTCTTCCAGACCTCGATCATAGGATCGCTTAGATCAATCTCCACCCCTTCGATAAGGATCTCATTAAGCATCATATCGGTAAGGGTGTTGTCCGCAAGATCCATCTGAGTTTTATAGAACTCCCAGGCAGTTTTATCCTCTTCAGTAACCAGCGTGGTCTCGTCATGAGGAAATTTTTGGATTTCTCCGGAAGCCGTTTCTACAGAGTAGGTCGGTCTTTCAGGATACTCAACCATATCATATATAGCTGGGATTTCTAACGGTGGAACACCATGAAGAGTAGCCTTAGCCCCTTTGGAGCTAATGTACTCTCTGGTCTTGGATGAAGAGACCCTAACAATCTCATCACCCTTATGATTAGAGTTCTTCTTAGTCATAGGGTCCTCCCCATAGCTCAGATCAGCTAAAGAGTAGGGGGAGGTCTACCTTAGCCGATCTGAGCTATACTGAGTAAAATTAAGGAACGGGCTGGAGTTTAGCCAGGAATCCCGTCCCACCAGATACAACACCAGAAACATAGGCAAGGCTGGGACTTAAAATCTTAGCGTCCAAAAAGCCCTGATTGGTGATGGTCGGTAAGGGAGACCAGTCGTAACCACCATTAATGGTCTCGTAGATAACTCCGCTGGCAGCAGATCCAGCAGCAATACCGGTCATCTCGTCCAGAAATTCAATAGCTCCCGTGGGAACTGTATCCCTAGTTGCCCAAGAATCACCCGCATCATGGGAGTAGAATTTACCGTCAGTTCCTACAACCCATACAAAGTATGGAGAGATAGCATGGATATCTCGGGCAGCAGCAGTTCCTGAGGCTGTAGCAGCCGACCAAGTTTCTCCACCATCATTGGTCTTATCTACCTGACCGCCAGAGTGAACTGCGAAGGCTGTGTTAGGGCTGTAGATTGAAATTCCCTGAATGGGAGTTGCAGATACTGGAACCGCTGTCTGCTTAGTCCAGGTAAGACCACCATCATCGGAAAAATAGATATTTCCAAGATTAGTTCCTAGCCAGATATTGTAACGGCTAAGAGCAGCCAGGGCGTGTCCATTGGTCACAAATTCCCCGTTCGTGGATCCAACATTCACATCATTCCAGATATCTCCATTATCATCGCTCCAAGAGATTTCTGCCGGATTACCTGCATCCGTAGTTCCCCTGGCAACGATAACACGAGTAGTCTCCCTGCCAACTCGAAAGCAGACGATACCTTGAATATCTTCTCCAGCACCGAAGGGATCGGCAGCGGTGGCTGCGAATGCCCCACCATTTTCCGAGATATAAACCTCGGCAACAGCAGCAGCGGAAGCAGCTAAGGCTTTCGTAGCTACAAAGATCAAGTCCGTCTTTTCCTCAGCAGCACCGCAGGCACTTTCGCAACGATCCTCACCGCAGATAGCGATACCCGTAATATCTCCAACCGCAGCCAGGGTAACTCGGGAAGCCATAAGGTTAAAGATCCGGGAAAGAAATCTGGCAGCAGCGTCGAAAGTCTGGGTAGATTCGTTTTCATCCCCAGGGGTACGGCTGGCAAGATTTCCCAGAGTCCTTTGGGATACCCGAGTAAATCTAAGAACGAACGATCGGTCATAATTCGTAAAGACATCACGGCGACCATTGCAGACCTTGTGAATAAAGAGTGGGAATCTGCATTTACCCAGACTTTCCAAGTAGTCTGCGGTTCTTCGAATGTCAGTGACCACCGTAGTAGTCACAACACCAGGCTCTCCGGTAAAAGAGTTCTTTACCGTATAAGCTCCCGCTTCAGCGGGATCTGGACAATACAGGAGAGTTTCGTCTCCCATTGGCTCGGTTAAATCTCCCACCCCATGACACATAAGGTACAGGGGTTTCGTATTGGGTCCATCAGGCTGAACCCACAAAGAAGATTGACCAGCCAGAAAGTTAATGTCTTCAGCCATTTGTAGCCTCCTAAATACTGTCTCTATTCTCTTTGGCTATACGCTGAACTTGAGCCAAAAGGTCAGTACAACAAGAAAAAACTGCTTCCATAACCAATTGAGGTTTAGAAATAGCATCCTCATAAGTCCATATTCCAAGAGAATGCAATTTTTCAGAAACTGTCAAAGGAGTTATAGTATAGCTCATCACCATGAGTTCCCATGGAATTCCATACGGTATTCCTTGATCAAGAAGGTTTTCAGGAATAACTATATTGGAGTCTACCTCCTTAAATCCCTCTATATCTTTAGAAGATACAATGGACCGCTTAAGAACTCCATCCTGGGAATATTCCAATAAAACAGCGGATCCCTTTCGCTTAATTTTACGAGCTTTAATCTTGATCATATTTCGTAACCAGACCTTCTTGCTGCTTCATCCAAAGCCCTTTGGAATCTTGGAGCGAGCTTAGGTTGCCATTTCTTAATAACGGCTTCCTCAAATCTCCTGGGTTCTATAGGAGGTCTTATTGCATATTTAGCGTAGATGAAATCTTCTCTACTACCAGATCTAGCAGTAAGAGTTCCCGGAATAGTCTTAGACGTAAAAGTTCCAGGAAATCTCAAAGATCTTATCCCAGAGCTTACAGGTTTTATTAGTCTAGATTCCGGGTCTCCTGCATCAAGAATTCCATAAATTGGATCTTCTACGGTAGCCGTGAAAGTTATCTTACTGCCAGAGAATTCGACTTTGGAAGTAGCTTTCGGTTTATGGGTCCAGGTAGAAGTTGGAGACAATAGATCATCTTTAGCTTCTACAGCTATCTTTCTAGCCTCGGTAAGGAGGTATAGCCGAAAAATGTCCGGCTCTAATTTTCTTTTCGGTCTTATTTCTACCCACTTTATTCCAATCATAGAATGCTCATTCTCTCCATTGATAGAGAACTAGCAAATTTCCAAGCCATCCAAGCCCCATCGCTAAGACCGAATGGACATTCTAAACGTTCTCTGGTAAGAATTTGAGGAACATTTCTATCCCTTTTCCAAAGCCTTTGGGTAATATCGCAACCGCAGGGTTCGGTAGGGGCTTTGGAATGAGCTAACCTAACGATAGCTGTCTCCGCTACCCTGGACAATTTTGGAAGACCGGCTCTGTAATTTAGCTCCAGATAATCTGGACTGCCTCCACAACAAACTGAGGATAAGGTTGAAGGTTTCCAGATTTCCTCCTCGACATTCCATGTAGCCGGTCTTAGATCTAACCTGCCTATATCTCCTTTCTCAATTATAATGCAGGCTGTCTTTGAATAATCAGCACATCCAGTAGATAGGCAGGAATTAGTACATCCATGAGACCAGATAAATTTACCCTGAGTAGAAGGATCGTTATCTATTTTGTGAACATCAACTGTTGCTTGGAAATTAGCGTCATCTGAATAATCCCAACCATAGGTCGGATTCTCAAGATGAGCATAGTCTACAAGACGACATCTGGGAATGGTAATAATAATATCGGCACCAGACCGAATAATGTTTGAAGGAATAATTTCTAAATCCGTATCCGGATAGAATATCTTCAATTTCTCAAGCTCGGTCTCAGGATCTGTAATAGTTATAACTGGAGGATTTACCAATAAATCTACTGCTGCTGCATCCTGAATTACAGTCTCTATCTTTATGCCTGCCTCTATTACATAACTTTTCTCCGAGAGAACTGGTCTCCTGCAAGTATGTCTTTCATCAACTATCCACTTAGGAGTTAGAGGATATCCAACTACACTCTCTATTTCATCCTCTGCTTCTGCAAGATAATTCTGGATAGTATCTCTTAAATCCTTAGTCCATATCTCTGTACAAGCATATCTGGTATTGTCGGGATGAGATACACCAAAGAAAGCACACTCACTATACCCTATTATGCGAGCGTACTTTACTAGAGTTATGGAGCTTACTATAGTCTCTTCGCCAAAAATAGCGTTAGTCATTCTTCAAATCCAACGAGTCTTTGGAGAAAGTGCTGACCGGCTGCGATTCCTCCAACCACCAGTAACCCATCTCCGATAATTGTTGGGAAGAAATAAAGCAAGGATAAGGCAGGTGAAATCCATATTCCCAAACAATATGGACAGTTGGAAAGATCTGCAAAGAATTTCTTGATCCTTGACTTTCTATCATTAGCCGACATTACTCCAAATTTTATCTGAATAATCTTAAAGATCCTAAAAGGTCCATCTTCCTTAGTTACCATGTAGCTCAAACGGTAACAGACCAGGACTATAAGAATTAGTCTAATCGTCGGAGTCATCCGAATTACTCTTAGCCTCCAGATATTTCTTTGCCATAGATTTTAATGCCTTAGTCCTGGTCTTAGTCCAACCGAGAATTTCTGATAAATCCTCAACCGAACGCTCAACAATTCTTTCGGGATTATAAATCCCCTTACCCATCAAAAGTTCTATAGTCTCGTCGTCGATCCCTGCAATTTGAGTCAGCTCGAACATGGCTATTCGATATTCACTAGAGGAAGATTCCTCTACTAAAACTTGACTCTCCGAGACTACAGATTGAATCTCAGCAACAGGCTCAGGTAAGGGTTCAGGTACAGGAACGGGAATTGGAACTGGAACAGGAACTGGAACTGGTTTTACCTCTTTAACCTTCTTAAAAATCATCCTACCTCGGTCTGTAAGCTGAAGAAGTCCTGTTCCTCTTTGCGTAACCAAGTCTCTGACATCTACATTCCTACGGTTTTTCTTTGCGGAGAATATGTAGATAGTTCCTGTAACAGGACCGTAATAGGTCTGATTACCGAAATTAGATCCTTGATATTCAAGAAGCTGCATCCCGGAAGATCCGGGCAAAGATTTTTCAGTCACGTAAGTACCTCTACTATTCTTTCTTCCGACTCCCGCCGGAACTGAGTTTCCACCACCGCAGCAACCCATTGGAAACCTCCCCGCATAAGCGTCTGTAAAAAGACTTTTTAATTTCTTGAGAAACTTTTCCCTATCCACGGGATTGGTATTCCCAAGACTTCTGTTCTGACCATCTCTCCGGTAGAGTAGACCGGCGTAATTAACATGAGTTCCGCAATAGCCTTTAAGATTGAGGGCTATATTGAAAGCCCAATCTTCCCTACCATCATTCATTATTTCCGGATATCCCCCCGTATCTTTCCAGGCTTGATATGGAAACATAATACTGGAATGAATGACATTCTTATAGAGAAGACCCTCCAAAGTATATTCCTCGGGCATTTTCCACGTCTTAGGATTACGTTTACCATGAACCAACAGGGTAACATCATCATAAGAAAAGGCTTTTTCTGAGGATTTTAAAGGTTCAAGCAATCTCTCTAAACCTTCAGGCTCTCTCATATCATCTGCGGAAAGAAATGTTATGAACTTTCCATAGGATTTAGAGATACCGAAGTTTAGAGCATAGGCAGTTCCTCCATTTATGGGAGTTCTATAATACCTTATTCCCTTCCAGGGATCTGCTAAAGATGATCCTATTTTAGGAGTGTCGTCTGTGGATAGATCGTCTACAATAATAATCTCGAATCCCTGAATGGTCTGACCGGGAGATTTTCCAGCCGAGGTTTCTCCTCCCACAAGAGAGTTTATGCAATCCTTAAGATATCTCCCATAATTATAACATGGAACTATAACGGAAATTAGGGGAGGAGTTCTTATTAGAAGATCCTGCTTTTCAGGTTCCCTCAAAAGAATTTGTTTTATAGATGATCCGAAATTTCCCTTGCGATCATGGGAAAATCCGGGTACTTCTTGAAGGGGTAAAACCTTGAATCCTTTTCTACAGGCTCTAGCTTGCCATTCTGCTGTAGAACCCCAGAGAGGAAAGTTCACTTGATCCAGCAAGCCTACGGAATTGAGGGCATCTCTTCGTATATACATCAAAGTACCATGTATATATCCTTTTTCCCACGCTGGATGATATCCCGATATTCTCTCTCCTATAAGAGCAAATTCTTTGGATTTTTCCTCCAAAATGTTAAAGAACTGATGATCCTCGAAATGAGAGTCCTGATTA